>WNFG01000442.1_pt1 | contig 50636 bp, 49 predicted proteins | sample 5400431 | NCBI WGS metagenome assembly WNFG01 (sample SAMN13153346, study PRJNA577476) | soil metagenome | isolation source: 120 cm saprolite under Douglas fir tree site 2 hole 3 replicate 2 | place: USA:California | collected 2015-04-18
CAGCAGAATGCTCATACCGAGCATGGCTGCGCGTGCTGGATCGACGTGGTGCCAATGCACGGCAAATTCGTGCTCCCCCATCACGGTGAAAATTACCCAACTCGGTCCGATCATGAGCTCACCGGCCTTGGCGAAAACAGTAGGAAACAGCGTACGGTGGTTGCGCACGTAGCGAATGCCTTCCAGCACCGGAGAGAAGTCCACAAGATCTCCGGGCCTCAGCGGCGCGGAGGATTCCGCGTGTGGCTCGGCGAAATGCATTCCGCTGATTAGTAGGGCAGACGCCAAGAACGACAGCGCGTTCAACAAGAAGACAGTGTCGCGTCCAAAGAAGGCGGCGACGACTCCGCCGACCGAAGCCCCGACCAGCAGGTTCACCGACCACGTCGCTGAAGAGAGTGTATTGGCAATGAGAACCTCCCCCGGCTCAGCGATGTTGGGAATCACCGAACTGCGCGCCGGCTCAAAGAATGCCGCCATGGTGGTTTCCGCCAGCAGCAGCGGGTAGACCAACCACACCAGAGATCGCGAGCGCACCAGCAGCATTGCCAGGACAATGACGAAGCGGACAAGATCAGCCGCAATCATGACCTGCTTGCGGCGCAGGCGGTCATTGACCACGCCCGCCGTAGGACCAATCAGCGTCTGCGGCAACACCTGAAGAACCAGCGCCAGAGCGACCGAACCGGCATGGCCGGTGAGTTGCAGCAAGAGCGTGTAGATAGAGAGCGTGTAAAACCAGTCGCCGATCTCACTGACGATTTGCGCCAGCCACAGACGCCGGAAATTCCGGTTGCATCGTAGCAGGCGCACGTATGACCCAAGCGAGATTGATGGAGCGGTATGCTCAGGTTCGGGTTCCATGGCCGATGGTTAGGGTAACTGGTTGAAGTGGGATTTGGGAATGCGAAGAACTATTTAGCGACGTGAAGCTCGCCGATTCGATGAGAATCCGGTCCCATGGAAGGGTTGATCTTTCACGGTCTCAGTTTTGCGGGCGTAGTTTCCGCTTGAGGTCTTCGGCGATTTGCTTCCCGTGGAATCGCCCGTTTTCGATGAAAATCTCATTGGTGCGGGATCCTGCAACGATGACGCCGGCGACATAAATTCCACGAACGTTGCTCTCGAGCGACACGGGATCGCACACCGGGCGGCATTGCTCCTCTGACAGTTCAATGCCCATGCTGCGTAGAAAATCGTAGTCGGGGTGGTAGCCGATTAGGGCGAGGACGAAGTCGTTCTTCAAGCGAAGCGGGCCGCGCGGAGTATTGACCACGACGTAGTCCACTCCAATTTCCTGCACGCTGCTGCTGAAGTACGCTTCGATTTCTCCAGCCTTAATGCGATTTTCCAGATCTGGCTTGATCCAATACTTCACGTGATGGTGCACCTGCGGCTCACGGTGCACGAGCGTGACGCGGGCACCGTGGCGCCACAGGTCGAGCGCAGCGATTGCGGCTGAGTTCTTGCCACCGATGACCAGCACTTCGCTGTCGTAGTAGGGGTGAGGCTCGCCGTAATAGTGCGAGACCTTGGGGAGATCTTCGCCCGGAACGCCAAGCTGGTTGGCGAGATCGTAGTAGCCCGTTGAGGCGATGACCTTTCGAGTACGATAGTCGTGCGGGCGCCCGGCACGATCCGTGGCAGTGATGCTGAAGCTGCCGTCCTGCCCCATGACCGTCTTGACCCACTCATACTGCCGAACATCGAGGTGGTAGTGTTCCGAAACTTTGCGGTAGTACTCGAGAGCCTCTTCGCGGGTCGGTTTCTGGAGTGCAGTAGTGAAGGGAATGTCGCCGATTTCCAGGAGTTCAGGGGTAGTGAAGAAGGTCATCCCAGCGGGATAGTGGAAGAGCGAATTCACCAGGCATCCCTTGTCGACGACAATGACCTTGAGGCCAAGCTTCTGGGCCTCAATGGCGCACGCCAGCCCTGTGGGACCGGCGCCGATGACCAGCACATCACAGCGCATCTCGGGGCGAGGTTCTGCTTTGGGCTTCGGCAGCGTCTCGGGCACGGATTCAGTGGCGAGGATATTGGGCATGTACGACCGGACCGACCTTGTGCCACGCCGAGTGTTGGAAGCATGGACGGGAAACGGAGATTTTAGCATGCGGACCTGCAGCGAAATTCGCCTATGATCGCTACGGCTGCTCCGCACGCTTGCGCGCCCGTCGGGCGAGTTAACGTTGCTATAATTCAAAGTTCTCTGCGGGGCATACACTCGCCCTACAAACAAATGTCAAACTCAGGAAAACCGGCTCGCAAGCGCGTTGAATCCGACAGCATGGGAAAAATCGAAGTTCCAGCCAATGTCTATTGGGGCGCGCAGACGCAGCGCTCGTTGCTGCACTTCAACATTGGGCGAGACACAATGCCGCCGGAACTGATCCGAGCATTTGGCATCCTCAAAAAGGCATGCGCGCTGGTGAATCAAGACCTCGGCAAACTTGCTGCGGATAAGGCCAAGCTCATCGCGCAGGCCGCGGACGATGTGATTGCGGGAAAGCTCGACGACCAATTCCCCCTGCGCATCTGGCAGACCGGCAGCGGCACGCAGACAAACATGAACGTCAACGAGGTGATTTCTAACCGCGCCATCGAGCTTGCGGGCGGCGAAATGGGATCGAAAAACCCGGTTCATCCCAATGATGACGTGAACATGTCGCAGTCATCGAACGACACGTTTCCGGCGGCGATGCACATTGCTGCAGCCGAGCGGGTCAAGAATGCGCTGATCCCCGCGATTCGGAATGTGCATGACGCGATTGCGGCCAAGGCAAAGGAATTCAACGACGTTGTCAAAATTGGCCGAACCCATCTGCAGGATGCCGTCCCTCTGACTTTCGGGCAGGAGTTCGGCGGATGGGCTAGTCTTTTGGAGCGCGACATAAAGCGGCTGGAGCAAGCGCTTGACGGTCTCTACGATCTTGCAATCGGCGGAACCGCCGTTGGCACGGGCTTGAACGCACATCCTGAATTCGCAGAGCGCGCTGCGAAAAAGATTGCCGAACTCACGGGACTTCCCTTCCGGTCGCATCCAAATAAGTTCGCCGCGCTCTCGGCGCACGACGAGATCGTGTTTGCGCAAGGCGCGATGGAGACGCTGGCCGCCTCGCTGATGAAGATTTCGAACGACATACGCTGGCTAGCTTCAGGCCCGCGTTGCGGCCTGGGCGAACTTTCCATTCCTGAGAACGAGCCTGGTTCCTCGATCATGCCGGGTAAGGTTAACCCGACGCAGTGCGAAGCCATGACGATGGTGTGCGTGCAGGTACATGGGGCAACCGCTGCGGTCGGATTCGCCGGATCCCAGGGCAATTTCGAGCTCAACGTTTTTAAGCCTGTGATCATCTACAACTTCCTGCACTCGGTCACGTTGATTGCCGACGCGTGCCACGGATATGTCGAGTACATGATCAAAGGCATTGAAGTCGATCGCGCCAAGGCCGATTGGTATGTGAAGAATTCGCTGATGCTGGTGACCGCGCTGGCGCCGAAGGTTGGATACGACAAGGCCGCGCAGATCGCGCATACCGCGCATGTCGACCACAGCAGCTTACGTGAGGCTGCGTTGAAACTTGGTCATCTCACGGGCGAGGAATTCGATCAGCTCATGCGGCCGGAGAAGATGACGCGGCCGTAAAGATCTGTTACAGCCCGCGCGGACTCTCGTAGATAACCTTGGCAAGAGGCAATCTTGTAATGCGGCCGCGAGATGCGGCGAACATCCCCCGGTGAAATTTTTCAGCTGCGGAATGAGCGAGCTTACTTCTTCAGTAGGCTGGTATGACTGGCGACGCACTGCCACTTGCCATTTTCTGAGATCCAGGTGTCGGTAAAACGGCCCAGGTGGTCATAGGGCTTGCCCTGGTAGGTTCCCTTGGTGCGATAGACGCCGGTGATGACAGCCGTCTCTCCGAAAAGATTGACTTTGACGTTCTGGATGCTTGCGACCGTGGGTTTGAAGAGCGGATCTTTGATATCGGAAAGAAATTTGGCTTTGTCGCTTACTTCGCCATCGTATTCGGTATTGATGAAGCGCTCGGCGACAAGGGCGTCCAAGGATGCGGAATCGCGATCGACTTGGGCTTCGTTCCAAAGGCGTTCCAGCACGACAAGCTTGCTCTCACGCGGGTCAGACTTCTGCGCCGCAGCCTGCCCGAACCAGCCGAGCACCAACAACACATAGCAGACATTGCGGATCATGGTCTTACGCGCTCGCCACATCCCCACGTGAGGCGGACGCTCCGAGAACATAGCAGTGCTTGCTCTTATGTCCTATTGAAATTTACCAAGGAGAGTTACGAACGTCATAATGGCCGCTGACGTCAGACCTCAGACGTCGGACCTCGGACATCAGACCTCGGCGACCTCCATTTGTCCCTGTCGCCTCCGGCTGACATCGCTGTCCGATGGGCTGGGGCTCAAAAAGCCCAACGCAGTAGCGTGGCGCCGACGGTGAAGCCGGCTCCCACTGAGGCCAGCAGCACCAGGCTTCCCTTCTTCAGCTTGCCCTCTTCGACCGCCGTATTCATGGCCAGAGGAATAGTGCCGGCAGTCGTATTTCCATAGCGTTCGATATTGACTACCACACTTTCGGGGCGCAGGCCCAGGCGGTCGGCGGTCGCGTTGATGATGCGCAGGTTGGCTTGGTGTGGGATGAAGGCATCGATATCGGAGCCCTTGAGACCGTTGCGGGCAAGCAGCTTTTCGCAAACTTCGGTCTGTTTACGGACGGCAAACTTGAATACCTGCTGGCCATCCTGGTGAACGTAGTGCATTTTCTTGTCGATGGTTTCGTGAGTCGAGGGATTCAGGCTTCCGCCTCCGGGCATGTACAGGGAGCATCCTCCGGATCCGTCAACTTCGTGGATGAAATCGATCAGGCCGACAGAATCATCTTCCGAGACTTCGAGGATCGCGGCGCCCGCACCGTCGCCGAAGATCACGCAGGTGGCACGATCGCTGTAGTCAATGATTGACGACATCACGTCGGAGCCGATCACCAGCACACGCTTGTGCGCTCCGGTGGAAATGAATTGAGCTCCCGTTTGCAGCGCATACAGGAACGCCGAGCAGGCCGCAGACAGATCGAATCCCCAAGCACCCTTGGCACCGAGCTTGTGCTGTACGAGGCAAGCTGTTGAAGGAAAAAGCATGTCGGGAGTGACTGTGCCGACGATGATGGCATCGATATCGGTGGGTGCAAGGCCGCGCTGGGCGAGCGCCCTCTTGGATGCTTCCACAGCCAGGTCGCTCGTGGCGACGCCTTTGTCAACGATGTGGCGCTCGCTGATGCCGACCCGTGACATGATCCAGTCATTGGACGTGTCGACCATCTTCTCCAGGTCGGCGTTGGTGAGAAGACGCGGTGGGACATAGGTACCAAGGGCGCTGATCTTCACTCTGGCGCGGACCGGTGTAGTCAATGAGAGCTCCTGTATGAAGGAAACTCAATATTTTGAATGATTGGGAGCAGAATGTCTAACCGAAACACGCAACCGTAAAGTCGTCACCTGCAATCGCCAAAAATCCGAGACCAGCCCCAGAGAAATTAAGGGGTCGGGCACCTCCTCTCGGCACTCGTGAGTATCCTACGCAGCCGCCAGCAGCCTTTCATGGCGCATCCGTTGCTGGATGAAGTCCGGGCAAGCGCTCAGAGCAAATTCATGGCCCTCACCACGTACCAGGTAGAACAGCGCGGCACGGTCCAGTTCAACTACGTGCTGCAGATCGATAACGGCCCACAAACCGCACTCCGTGGCCGAGCGGACGACCTGGTCCAGATAGGTAAGATGGCCTTGAAACAATTGTCCGGATACTCGAACGGTAACTGCGGGATTAGCTGCGCGTTGCGGAACAACACTCATATTCCCCATTCCTCCTGGCCCGGCAATTACGACTGCCGGAAGCCTTCTTGTCTATGATGTTCGAGGAAGGAGTTTCTTGCGTAAAGACTCGTCAAACGCTGGTAAAGTTCTCGCTTTGTAGCATGTGCGCACTTGCCCGCGAAAGGCCAATAGCGTATGAAACTCCGAAATCATTGAGTATCACCCGCTAGTGCCTCGATTTGTTGCCACTTCTGAGAATAGAATTACTGCGTTGCTCTGGTTAGATTTCGCGGGCAAGAGTCCCTTCGGCTCCGCTCAGGGCAGGTCCGCGCCACCTGCTCTGGAAAAGCGTGAAAATAAGTCAGGCACCGGGAACTCACTGCACACGCAAGAGCCCGTTACCGTTGCTTCCTTCCGGACCTGGCGGGGTTGGCGGGAGTACGTCGCGTAAGACCGATGCCTGACCTGAACCATTCTAGCATTCGCAATCCGAGACTCGAATTGTGTCGCAGACGACATGTGACTTTAGGTGCAAGAACTTTTCCGGAAAGCCTTTCCTTCTTGGTTTGATTGTCGAACAATAGAGATCCGGTTTCATTGTTCCGATTCCATGGCCGCACAGGTCTCCCAATTCCGCGTCATTCCGCTTCAGAAGGCGATTGAGCATTACTTTGAACTGTCTCTTTATCTTCTTGTCTTAACCGGTTTTGGCGCCTTAGCGAGTACGGGCGGACTGGGACTAACTACAACGCTGCTGGTCGGGGCTGCCCTCGCAGTGCGGGGGTATCTTCTGGCGGAGCGGAGACGGGTGGTGATCTCGGAGCGCTGGACCGGGCCACTGACTATCGCCTATTTCGTATTCTTCATTGCTGATTTCTTTCTATTTTCCCGAAGCTTTCTGACGGCCACGGTGCATCTGGCACTGTTTGCAGTAGTGATCCGGATGTTCTCGCTGCGGCGAGAGCGCGATCACGTAATGCTGGCGATTCTGGCCTTTCTCATGGTGCTGGCAGCGTCCGTGTTGACGGTGGATAGTGTGTTTCTGCTGTTCTTTACCGGCTTCATGCTGATGGCCGTGACAACGTTTGTACTGATGGAGATGCAACGCGCCGGGCGTGCCGCCAGCATCCAGGCGCGCCACACGAATGATCTGCAGGAACACCGTCACCTGGCGTTTTCCCTGGCGCGGGTAACTCCCGGCCTAATGCTGATGATCATGGCCGGGGCGGCTGCCGTCTTCTTTGTGCTGCCTCGTATGTCCGCAGGGTACATGGGCGCGTATTCGTTTGGGACGGATTTCTCTACTGGATTCAGCGACCGCGTGCAATTGGGGCGAATCGGGCAGATTCAGCAGTCGAATGCCGTGGTGATGCATATCCAGATCGATGGCGATAAAGCGGGTGTTTACGATCTGCGCTGGCGCGGCGTAGCGCTGGCGGAATTCGACGGACATAGCTGGTCGAATCCGCGGCAGCAATTTGTACTGCAGCGAGGAGCGAACAATAGTTTCTCCATTCCTTCGTTTGGTACGAAGATCATGGCTCTTTCTGGGTCGGCAGAGCGCCGGGTCCGCGAGAAGGTCATCCACTATCGGGTGCTGATGGAGCCGATCGGCACGAATGTTTTCTTTCTGGCACCCTGGGCACGCAGTGTGAAAGGTGAGTACCACACTGTTTCAGTGGATGCTGGCGCGGCGGTATACGATCTCGATGGGCAGCATCAGATCGGCGTCTATGAAGCCGATTCGGACATCGGCACGCCTTCACCGGAACAGTTGCGGAAGGCGTCAGAAGACTATCCGCCGCAGGTTAGCGGGAGTTACTTACGCCTGCCCGTGATCGACCCACGTATTCCACGGCTGGCGGCGCAGATTGTGGGCTCGGCGTCCAGCAACTACGACAAGGCGTTAGCACTCGAGCACTATCTGAAGACGCATTTTGGCTACACGCTTCAGTTGCCGCGCACCGCGGTGAAAGATCCGCTGGCGAATTTCCTGTTTGAGCGAAAGCAGGGGCATTGCGAGTACTTCGCTTCCTCGATGGCGGTAATGCTGCGGGCGCTGGGCATTCCCGCGCGCGTGGTGAACGGATTCCGTAGCGACGAATTCAACGATCTCACGGGAAATTACGTAGTTCGCGCGAAGAACGCACATGCCTGGGTGGAGGCATTCTTTCCCGGCTATGGCTGGCAGAGTTTCGATCCCACCCCGGCGGGAAATGCCGGAACACCGCAAGGATGGGGGCGCGTCGGCCTCTACCTCGACGCTATGTCGTCGTTCTGGCGGGAATGGATCATCAGCTATGACACGTCGCACCAGTATATTTTGGGCCAAGCGGCAATAGGTGGAACCCGCGCCTCATGGGAGCGAGCGCGAGTGTGGGCGCGCAGTCGTTATGAGTCCATGCTGGCCTGGGCACGTCGCGGGCACAAACATATCGAGAGCTCGCCCCGAAGATGGGCCGCCTTGGGAGTTGGCATTGCAATCCTGCTCCTGCTGCTGGGAAATGCGGCCCAGATAGCGAGAATGATCCACGAGAGGCGGCTGCGTTCGCATCCTGAGCAGTTTCCGGAACAGGCGGCTTCCATGTGGTATGAGCGAATGGCGCGTTTTTTGGCGCGATGGGGAACGCAAAGACTGCCTGGTAACACTCCTCAGGAATTCGTGAAGAAGATTGAAGACGAGCGCTTGCGGACCCGAGTTGCGCAATTCACCCAAGCCTACGAATCAGCGCGCTTCGGAAACTCCACGGACGATGCGCAGCGGCTGCCCGAGTTGTACGAGGAAATAGTGTCGGCGGCGGGGAAATAACCCACCGAAAGGAATAGCTTCGCTGCAAAGGAGCGGCCGGAGTCACATTCCTCCTCATCGCTCGGGAATGCCAGGAAGTCCGCTGGATTAGAAACGCCAGACTATGCCCGCGGCCACAAAATAATTGTGCTGACGAGTCTTGCCGGTGGCTGCCAGGGGGAAATCCGGTTCGCCCGACCAGAAGTCGCGGGCTTCACCGCGAATGCTGAAGCGGTGCCAGACTTTTACGTCCAGGCCAATCCCGCCCTGGATGACAGCGGTGGTCTTCGATTTGCCCGGGTTGGCGCCGCCGTAGATGAGGGTCTTGTTTTCACCGAAATGTCCGAAGCCTCCACCGAAGCTGATCCAGGGAGAAAACGCTGTGGTCGGGAACAGGTTGAGGCGGGCGCTGGGAGTAATGAAAAAAGCACTGTAATCGATGGGAACGATGTCGGAACCGGCGTTCAGGTCTTCGTCGGGATTGAACACAACGGGCACCTCGCCGGCAAGGGAAAAGATCTGAGTCGCAATAAACTTGCGAGCGTAATTGACCTCAAAACTCAGGCCCTTGCCCGAGCGAACAAAAGGATTGAAATAGTTCGCGCCTTTGATGCCCTGGTCGCTGATGATGGTGCGACCAATCATGCCGGTCAGTTCGTTCTTTTCATCCTGGGCGGCCGCCGAAACTGCGAGCATGGTCACCACAGCCAGGACCCCGATCCAGAGTTGTTTCCCAGACATTTCCCCTCCTGAGAAGTGGTTGTAAGTTTACGGAGTAAAAGTTAGCGTAGCACGAGGGCGCCCTGGGTGAGTGTCTTAATGCTACCTTTCGTGGTGCCTATTGTCACACGACAGTTCAAGTCGTTGGGCTAGCGGGGGCGCCGTGCCGGAGAATGCTAAGATAGAAAGATTGCATGCCCTTGAAGGACCTCACAATCAGCGATCCCGCCGGGAAATCCTTGGAGACTCCGCAGACCAAGCAGCCCCAAAAAGTGGGCTTTATCAGCCTGGGTTGTCCCAAAAACTTGGTGGACAGCGAAGTCATGATGGGTTTGCTGGCGCGGGCCGGCGCCGAGTTGACCACCCGCGCCGAGGATGCTGACGTCATCGTGGTAAACACTTGCTCGTTCATCGAAAGCGCGCAGCAGGAGTCAGTCAACACGATTCTCGAAATGGCTGGCCACAAGAGCGGCGGGCGGGCAAAGAAACTCGTAGTCGCTGGCTGCCTGGTAGAGAGATTCCGCGACGATATCCGCAAGAATATTCCTGAGGTGGATGCTGTCGTCGGGACCGGAGAACTGGAAAATATCCTTGCGGCCACCGGAATTGCGCCCGCACCCGTGCGCAGTGATTCACCGTTTGTAGTGCTGCAGTCGCGCCCTGAGGGCGATGCTAGGGCTGCTCAGGGACGCTTTTCCCGGGAATCCTGGGACGGTGCAATCGTCGATCTGCCGAACTATCTTTACGACGACGCCACCCCCCGAATTCTGGCCACCCCGCGGCACATGGCCTATATAAAAATTGCCGAGGGCTGCGATCATCCCTGCACATTCTGCATTATTCCTCAGTTGCGAGGACAGTTTCGTTCCCGCCGCTTCGAGTCGGTCGTAGCAGAGGCCGAGCGGCTGGCGCGAGGTGGTGTCCGGGAAATCACTTTGATTGGCCAGGATACGACCTGCTATGGCGAAGATTTTGGCCTGAAGGACGGTTTGGCCCAATTATTGGAGAAGCTCGCCGGAATCGAAGATTTACGCTGGATTCGTTTCCTTTACGCCTATCCCAACAAGATTACAGGCAGGCTGATGGAGACCATCGCGACTCACGAAAAAATCTGCTCCTACATGGATGTGCCCCTCCAGCACGCCTCGGCTTCGGCCTTGAAACGCATGAAGCGTGGGGGCGGCGCAGAGGTGTTTCTGCGATCAATCGCGAAGATGCGGCGCACGATTCCTGACGTGACCTTACGAACATCGTTTATCGTCGGCTTTCCCGGCGAAACCGACAAGGAATTCGAAGAGTTGTGCGATTTTGTACGCGCTGCACAATTCGACTGGATGGGGGCCTTCGGCTACTCGGACCAGGACGGCGCCGCGGCTTACGGTTTGGACAAGAAGATTTCGCCACGGGAAATTGAGCGCCGGCGCAAGCATCTGATGAGCATCCAGCGGCAGATCAGCAAGAAGAAAAAGAAAGCGCTGGTAGGGCGCGAGTTTGACTTGTTGCTTGAAGGCACCTCCGACGAGAGCGACTTGCTGCTGGAAGGGCGAACGGCGATGCACGCGCCCGAAATCGACGGCAAAGTCTTCGTGAATGAGTTTCCGGATGGAGTCTCGGCTGAGTCGGGACAGTTTTATCGCTGCCAGATCACCGAAGCTCATGATTACGACCTGGTGGCGAGAATTCTGTAGGACCCCATCCAGCTATCCGTTACGATATTGGACTATCTGAATGGATAGGGAGTGCAACAGCGGCGATGACCCCGCGTATTTCCCAGAGCCGCCAAAGTGCTTCAGTCTCAAGCACATCGTTTTGCCCGGCCCCCGCTGAACGATGTCCGGCAGGTCGGCCCCGAAATTGCTCAGGCTAAATCGGCGCGTCCTTCCGCCTTTCCGCTCCTCGCAAACCGATTCTCCCCGGCGAAGAGCACGAGTACGCCTACATCGCAAGAATGCGCCTGGCTGAAAAAGGAGAACTCTCCATGAACTACCACGTTTGTTGTGTTATACCCCCTCACATTCTGCGTCGTTTAGCCGAGAACCCGGAACATCGCGACCGAGCCTTGCGGACTCTGGCCACCACCGAACTCTTGCGCGGACGACGGGAGGTCCTCGCACACTTTGCCGCGGTCGGCCTGGCTACGGGTACGGAGCGGCGTACCATCTACGACGCTCAGAACCAGACCAACCTGCCGGGACAACTCGTCCGCGGCGAAGGCGCGCCTGATACTCCTGACGTCACGGTCAACGAAGCCTATCAGTACGCCGGCAACACTTACGATTTTTACATGAACGCGTACCAGCGCAACTCAGTGGATGGCCAGGGCTTCCGCCTGGACTCGACCGTTCACTATGGCCAGGAGTACGACAACGCCTTCTGGGATGGACAGCAGATGGTGTACGGAGACGGCGATCAAACCATATTCGACCGCTTCACCAAGTGTCTGGACGTGATTGGACACGAACTCACACACGGAGTCACCCAATTCACGGCCGGGTTGACCTATCAGGGTGAACCGGGGGCGCTGAACGAGTCTATGTCAGACGTCTTCGGCTCACTGGTGAAACAAATGACGTTGGGGCAGACTGCGGATCAGGCGGACTGGTTGATCGGCGCCGGTTTGCTCATGCCGAATATCAAGGGCGTGGCTCTACGTTCCATGAAGGATCCGGGCACCGCGTACGACGACCCAGTTCTCGGCAAGGATCCTCAGCCTGCCGATATGGCTCACTACGTCAACACGATCAACGATCATGGCGGAGTTCACATCAACTCGGGGATACCCAACCGCGCTTTTTATTTGACCGCCACGCAAATCGGCGGGAACGCGTGGGAGAAAGCTGGGAAGATCTGGTACGTAACGCTCACCCAGATGCTGCAATCGAATTCGACGTTCCAGGATGCAGCAGACAAAACCTACGCCGTCGGGGGCGAGCTATACGGTGCGGGCAGCCCCGAGCAAGCGGCGGTGCAGGCGGGCTGGGACGGCGTGGGAATCACAGTTAATACCGGGGCTGGACTATTGGCCAGTCCAATCAGTGCTGGCGCGTCACCGGTTGCACCCTCCAAAGCGAAGCCGACCCCGATTCGGAAGGTTGGGTAAGCGGTCACGCAGCAGGCGGTATAGACGACTGCCAGCAGAACATCGCTGAGCCGATTGGGGTAGAGGACCGTTCGCCACACTGTGCCTCTACCCCTTCACTGCCTGACACTTTTGCGCCCGCAATACCTCGAAAGCAGGACCGGACCTAACTTCCGCATTCGAGAATCCCTTCCGAGCTTGCGCATCCTGCGCCTCAGTAGTTACCGGCGGGACAGCGTCTCCGCAATCACAGGATGCCAGTCCTGGTCTACCCTAGATAAAGAACTCGCGACCGCAGCGGACCACCTGGGGTTAGAATTGTCTTTGCTGTCCGATAGACAGCATGCGTCTGCCATTGAAACCTCAATGAACATCCACTTTGAGAGAAGTGGCGGTTTCGCGGGACTCCGCCTCAGCCACGACGTCGACTCCGCTGATCTTTCACCGGAAGAGCGCAGCCAATTGGACCGACTGGTCGAAGCGGCGCATTTCTTCGATCTACCGGCGGATGTTCGGGCACCCAATCCCGGAGCGGACCGGTTTCAATATAGGGTGACTTTGAAAGGGGGAGCGCGCGAACACACGGTTGCCGTCGACGAAGCGGCAACACCGGAGAACGTGCGTCCATTGCTGAACTGGCTGATGGCAAAAGCGCGCAAGCGATGACCCTTGAATCCACGATACTTCCTACCCCATGACGCGCACACGCACTCTCAAACTCCGCTGTCCCATTTGCAAGAAAGTGGTTAAGAACACCGACGCGGAATTTCCCTTCTGCAGCGATCGCTGCCGCACCATTGATTTGGGCAAGTGGGCAAGCGGAGCTTATGTGATTCCGTCGCCGGAGACCGAGGCCGAAGAAGCGATCCGCGATGCGGATCCCGAAGATCCGGAGGATGCGTCATAATGCGTGCGCCTGAATACCAGACGTGGGTGCGCGGGCATGCGCATCAGACGGCCGCCCATGACGGCGTTACGAAGTGTGTCAGATTGTGATGATGGAATCTCCTCGGTGGGCCACACTGGTTGCAACATTCTTTGGTGTGGGGCGCTTGCGTCCCGGGCCGGGAAGCTGGGGATCGGCTGTAACCGTGCTGCTCTGGGCTGCACTGGCTTATGGACTTGCTCCGCCGGCGCGAACTCCGGTTGCAATAGCGCTGGGCCTGCTGGTCACGCTGATCGGCATCCCTGCGGCCACGCGGGTAGCGCGGGCATCCCGCCTCAAAGATCCTCAGTTCGTGGTGATCGACGAAGTAGCGGGACAACTGATTACGCTGATTGCGGTTCCCCTGGCATGGAAAACTTTTCTGGCGGGCTTTATACTTTTTCGAGGCTTTGATATCGTCAAGCCCCCGCCTGTACGCCAACTGGAACAGCTGCCGGAGGGGACAGGCATCGTGCTGGACGACGTTGCCGCCGGACTTTACGGCCTGATCGTGATGCACCTCCTGCTCCATTTTGGTTTACTGATACCGTAGAAGAGCTGGCGTTCCTCCAAGGAAGTTGACGTTCATGGTATTTTCCAACCGGATTCTAGGAAAGAAAAATGTTAACGGCGGTCCGCACATCGAGGCCGTGGCCCCGGCACTGGCGCTGGCTGGTGGGGAAGTCCGCATAACGGGCGCGGGATTGCGACCGCAGGAGTTGCACCCGCCGCGGGTGCAGTTCGGCGAGGTCGAGGGCGCCATCGTAGTCAGTTCCGACGCCTTTCTGATCGCGCGCGTGCCTGAGGGCGCGACCTCGGGTCCGGTCGTCGTAGCCACCGATGGCCATGTCAGCAATTCGTACACGGTGAAGGTAGCAGTACCGATCGCCGAGAACCTGCACCCGGTCACAAATCCGGCGCTGGATGCGGAGCACAACATTTACGCTACGTTCTCAGGTTCCCGCGGCCAGAAAGTTCCCGTTGCAATTTTCAAGATTGACACCAACTACGGCGTGAAACCCTTTGTAGCCGAGATGATGAACGCCACTTCCATTGCGTTCGATCGCGCGGGTCAGATGTACGTTTCCTCTCGTTATGATGGCGCGGTGTATCGCGTTGCGCCGAATGGGACGATGACTACCTACGCAGAGGGAATGGGGGTCGCAACCGGAATTGCTTTTGATCGCGAGCAAAATCTTTACGTAGGCGACCGCAGCGGTACCATCTTCAAGATCGCCCGTGACCAGCAGGTTTTCGTTTTTGCTACGCTCGAACCCAGCGTTTCTGCTTATCATCTGGCTTTTGGCCCACAGGGAGATTTGTTCGTCACCGGACCTACCACATCGAGCTTCGACCGTGTACACAAGATTGATCCTCACGGTACCGTGAGCACGTTCTACCGAGGTCTCGGCAGGCCGCAAGGTTTGGCCTTCGATGTTGCCGGCAACATGTATGTAGCCGCGTCGCTTTCCGGCAAGCGCGGGATTGTGAAGATCACGCCCGACGCCAAAGCTAATCTCGAGGTTGCCGGGCAGGGACTGGTAGGACTGGCATTTGCTCCGGGACGTTCCGCCGTTCTTGCGACTACGAATGCCGTCCATCATCTTGCGTGGAATATAGCGGGACTGCCACTAATACCCGAATGATTGTCGCCCCGCATTCTCTCCTGCTTCGTGTTCGGCGTGCTCTGCGGTTTTCATTTAAACTTCTCGCGTGAATGCCGAGATCATCGCGGTTGGCTCCGAGCTTCTCACTCCCTTCCGCACCGATACCAATTCGCTTTACCTTACCGAGCAACTCAACCAGCTCGGTATCGAGGTGACCTTCAAGAGCATCGTGGGAGACAATCTGCCCCGGCTAGTGGCCGCTGCCCAGCACGCCCTGCTCCGCTCGGAAATTGTCGTCTTCAGCGGAGGCTTGGGTCCAACCGAGGACGATCTTACTCGCGAAGCGGTAGCGGAGGCGCTGGGGATGGGATTGCGGCGTGATCCCGAGATATTGTCCCAACTGGAGGCACGTTTTGCCGCGCGCGGATGGAAAATGGCGCCCAACAACGCCAAGCAGGCGGATGTTCTCGAAGGCGCGATCGCGCTTCCCAACGCGAATGGGACCGCCCCTGGCCAATGGCTGAGTGGAAAGTTTGACGACCGCGAGCGGATTGTTGTGCTTTTGCCTGGCCCACCGCATGAAATGAAAGCTTTGTTTGAGGCGGAGGTGCGGCAACGGCTCAGCGCAAAGGTTCCGCCAGCCTTTCTCGCGACTCGCGTGCTGAAGGTAGCGATGCTTGGGGAATCCCAGGTCGACGCTCGCGTCGCTCCGATTTACAAAAGACAGTCTGATGTAAATACCACAATTCTGGCGGGAGCGGGAGAGGTTCAACTGCACTTCACCGCACGCGCGGAATCCCGTGATACAGCCCAGGGACGGGTTGACGAAGTAGCCGGCGAGGTCGAGGACGAACTGGATGATTTCGTCTACTCGCGCGAAGGCGAATCGCTCGAACAGATCGTGGGCTACTGGATGCAGATGCGTAATGCCACCCTTGCTGTGGCAGAATCCTGCACCGGTGGGATGCTGGCGGAGCGCATCACGTCGGTCAGCGGCAGCTCGCGGTATTTTCTCGGCGGCGCCGTCGTGTATTCGAATCAGCTCAAGACCGAACTGGCGGGCGTCCCCGCCGAGATGATGGAACGGCATGGAGCGGTCAGCCGTGAAGTGGCAGCGGCGTTGGCTGAGGGCATACGGTATCGCTGCGAATCTGCGTTTGGAGTCGGTATTACCGGCGTCGCTGGTCCCAGCGGCGGTACCTCCGAGAAGCCCGTCGGCTTGGTATTTCACGCGGTGGCGAACAGCAGCGGCACTGAAGTGGTTCAGCGAAATTTCCTTGGTGATCGCAAACGTATCCGCAGGTTTGCGTCCACAATGGCTCTGGACATGTTGAGAAGAAAGTTGATGTAGGCAGAAGCTGCTAGCTTCTAGCTCGGATGATTTAGACTTCTGCAGTCGTGGCCGCGCTCGCCAAATTGCCACAGGACGGTCAAAGGGTTATAGCTAGCGGCTAGAAGCTAGGAGCTAGTAACTTGTTGTTCATGCGCATCTTCATCGCTCTTGATATCGACGATTCGATCCGCGAGCGCATTGCGCGCTTCGTGGAGGGCGTGCAAGGTTTTGCACCGGATGCCCGCTGGGTGCGGCCGGAATCAATGCATGTCACGCTGAAATTCATCGGCGAGAAATCTGAGCAGGCGGTGGTCGAGATCAAGCAGGCGCTGGACGGGATCCAGGCCGGCGCAGTGGAGATTCGGTTTCGTGGATACGGGTTCTTTCCCAGCGCGAAAGCGCCTCGTGTTTTCTGGATCGGGATCGAAGCTGGGCCGCAACTGGCCTCCCTTGCGGCTAAGGTCGACGAGAAGATGTCAGCGCTCGGCATCCTGAAAGAAGAGCATGTCTTCAGTCCGCACCTTACCCTGGCTCGGCGTGGAGGCAGGTCAGCGTCGCCGAGAGTGCGTAAGGAAGATGTCCCCAACCGCAGCTTCCAGCAGCTTGAGGAAAAACTCAGTGCAATGCCTACCCCGGAGTTTGGTACCATGACGGCCCGCGAGTTCTTTTTGTACCAGAGCCAGCTGTCACGGAGCGGCTCACAATATACGAAGCTAACGGCCTTCGCTCTGCAGTAGCGCAAGGTCGGCGGTAAAAATGGACTTTCGCGACGGCCGAAGGCACTACGGTTAGACTTTCAACCACCAATGTCAATACTGCTCCTGGTCGCTGCCGTGAGCTATTTGCTAGGATCGATTCCCTTTGGCTATTTGTTAGTCCGGATCTTCAGAGGAGAGGACGTGCGCCTGGCCGGAAGCGGAAATATTGGCGCCACCAATGTCTCGCGCAAATCCCCGGCGCTTGGAGTGATGACGTTGTTGCTCGATGCGTTGAAAGGCGCGTCGGCGGTCTGGCTCGCCATCTTTGTATGTAGCCGAATCTCGGCTCCGAAGGGGTTTTCTTTCATCGTAATCTCGCTTGCTGCACTCTTCGCGGTCTTGGGGCATATCTTTCCTGTATGGCTTAAGTTCCGCGGCGGCAAGGGAGTTGCAACTGGAATGGGATCGTTTGCGATGATCGCTCCGAAAGCCGTGCTGGCGGCAATTGGTGTCTTTCTTGCTGTCATACTCTTGTTTCGCTACGTTTCCTTGGGATCGATCGCAGCGGTTGCTCTCTTCCCGATTCTGGTTTGGATGCTGCACGAATACGGAAACAGGCCCCTAACAGTGGCACTCATTTCTCTGGTTTCGCTGCTTATCATTGCCAAACACCACGAAAACATCCGGCGTCTATTCACCGGCACTGAGAATCGCATCGGATCGAGGCGCGGATGAGCGAGATCGCCGTCATCGGAGCAGGAGCGTGGGGTACCGGCATTTCCATCGTACTCGGGCGGAAGGGATCGAATCGGGTACGGCTCTGGGCTCATGAAAAAGAAGTATGCGATTCCATCGCGCAACGGCGGGTGAACGAGAAATTTCTTCCCGGCTGCTCCATCCCAGACTCTGTCTCCCCCAGTAATGATCTGGCGGCGGCGATCAAGGGCGCGCGGATCGTGGTGAGCGTAATGCCATCACAACATTGCCGGAGCATATTTGAACAAATGCGCGCGCATTTGAGACCGGAAACGCTGATCATCAGCGCAACCAAGGGACTCGAAGAAAACTCGCTGCTCCGCATGACCGAGGTCATCGTGCAAGTGCTCGAGCAGGGCGGGCATAGGCCACGAGTTGGCGCGCTTAGCGGCCCTTCATTCGCTGTGGAAGCGGCTCAGGGCGATCCGACGGCCGTCACCATCGCATCGCAAGACGAGGAACTTGCGCGTATCGTACAGCACGAATTCAGCGGTACCACCTTCCGGGTCTACACGAATGCCGATGTTGTTGGCGTGGAGTTAGGCGGCGCTCTGAAGAACGTAATCGCCATCGCCGCTGGAATCTGCGCCGGCCTTGAACTCGGGCACAATTCCGTCGCGGCATTAATCACCCGCGGCCTGGCCGAAATGACGCGGTTGGTGGTTGCTTGCGGAGGGCGCGCCGATACCATGGCCGGTCTCGCCGGACTTGGCGATCTCGTCCTCACCTGTACCGGCGGCCTTTCGCGCAATCGCAGCGTGGGCGTCGAACTCGGTCGCGGACGAAAACTACCCGAAATTGTTGCCGGCATGCATGGAATGGTCGCCGAAGGAATTTTTACAACCACTGCGGCGGTCGGCTTGGCCAAAGCCCGGCGCGTCGAAATGCCGATCACCGAGCAGATGGATGCGATTCTTCATAAGGGCAAGGATCCACGGGAGGCCATCCAGGAGTTGATGAGAAGGAGCGGCAAGAGTGAGTCCGCTTTTGGCGGCTGAGCCCTTTGAACGGTTATTTTTCGTCGCGGTTGGGATACTAAAAAAGCCTCTGCTCGCTCAGCAGAGGCTTTCTGATTCTCAGTTGGTCTTGCCTATTTCACCTTCAGGAAGATAATCGCCAGAGTGTAGAGTGCCAGCGACTCAATCAGCACCAATCCCAAAAGAAGAGCAAATTGAATCCCCGGACGTGCCGCAGGATTACGGGCCAAGGCTTCGGCGGCAGCAGCGGTGGCTTTCCCTTGAGCAAGACCGCAAATCGCGGAGGCGATCGCCATAGAAAATCCAGCAGTGATGGCGACCCAGTTGGTCTCTCCGGCAGCGCCACCCTGCGCGAAGGCAGGGACGGCGAAGCACAGAGCGGATAGGGTCATGAACAGATGACTAAGCTTACGCATTGTGTGTCTCCTAGTATCAAATTGCTGCCAGTGGGTGGTTGACGTCATCCCGTGCAGACGCCCTCACGCTTGCAACTTACAGTTCTCAGCTCTCGGTTCTCAGTGGATTGTTTGAGCGCTTACGAATCTGAGATCTACCTGGATCTGACAACTGAAAGCTGCCTTTAATGCTCTTCCGCTACCGCTCCGCTTAAGTAAATGATCGTGAGCAGCACGAAAACGTAGGCCTGCAGGAATGCAACGCCAATGTGCAGGCCGATAAAGATGACCGGGATACCGATCGGAATCATGGAGAAAAAAACCAGCGTCACCAGATCCCCGGCAAAAATGTTGGCCCATAGACGAACCGTCAGCGACAACAAGCGCGCAGCATGGCTGACCAGTTCGATGGGAAGCATTAGAGCGGCCAGGAAGATGCGAACAACAAGAGGCATTCCCTCCATCGGTGGTCCGAAGAAATGCTTGAAATAGTTGGCCACGCCGTGATGTTTGATTCCTTGCCAGTTGTAATAACAGAATGCGCAGATAGCGCAGCCCAATGGAACGATTGGCACTCCGGTCGGTGATTCAAATGTAGGAATCACACCCAACAGGTTGCAACCGAGGATGAAAACGCCGAGCGTAGTCAAGAAGGCAACAAACTTCTCACTACCGTGGCCGATGATCTCGTGGGCCTGGGAATCGACGAAGCCGTGGAACAATTCCGTGAGGTGCTGAACTCCTTCCGGACGGTCAACCGACAGGCGTGACCGGATCAGCAGGAAAATCGCAAGCAGCGATAGGAAGACCACCAACTCCATAGCGAAAGAATTTGAGATGGGAGCTTGCGGATGCTGGGGCTCGATGTGCAAGGCTCGCAGGAATGACGTGACCGGGCCGGCGAAAAGACGGTTCAGAAGTGCGGTCAACCAGAGTTGTTCCATAAAACGCTTCTCGCCTTAGTCTCGACTTCTTGGATCTTCGCCAACCGGTTGCTGGACGTTTGTTACTAGATCTTGCTGGTCAGCCCTACGTATGCTTCATAGGCGGCTTCGCAGGCAATTGCTCCGACGGGCAGGAACAAGCCCGCAAAGAGGCCCGGAAGGCTCGCGGGAAAACTGGTTAATATACCATACGCGGCGGCGCCCATCAAAACATAACGCAAGAGGAAGCGAGCCACAATGCCCTTGCCAGACTGCGGCTCACCTGTGTTGGTGATGCGGTCGGCGAGGCCAGCAACGCCGCTCTTAAGCCAGTGGAAGTTGAGGTAGGCAATCACGCATCCACAGGCGAATCCCAGGGCGGACCAGCGTCCGAACCGCAATGCGGCCACTGCCGACAGGAGCAGTCCGAGACCGATCATGAGACGCCGAATACGACTGACGGCACCGGAGTAGAAGGCGTCTCCGAGAGCGGGCTCAGGATTTGAATCTTGATTGTCAGCGTCCATGTGCTCGTTCACATGGTACGCGAGTGTGAACCGGAATCAGCAGTTTCAGTTCGGGTCGCGGTAGACGGTGCGGATCAGTTCAATGAAGCCTGCGGCAATTCCGAGGAACAAGCCAACGATGTTAAGCCACGACGTGTGCAGCCAGTGATCGAGGGCCGTGCCCAAGAGCCATCCCGCGATCGTCGCGGACGGCAACAGGAAAGCCAATTGGCTGTAGCGGCCAAGTTGTAGCCACCAGCTTCTCTTTTCCTCCGAACTCTTGTCGGGCGACGGCATGGAGTCGATCCGGCTAAGAATATCTTAAGTCATCTTGAGGCGATGAGAACATCGGGATTTCGCGCAAATAGTCGAGACAATAAACTTCAAAACCCAGCGGCTGAAGCCGAACTCCTTTTCAGCAGCTTTACGGCACGACTGAAGTCATTCCCTGATACGAATCCCTAGCGAACCAATTTGGCCACTGCCGGACTCTGCGCAATGCCAAGAGCCCAGTTCACTAACTGGATGAAGCGGTCCGGCATGATGCCGATGTAGAGCGTAGCGACGGCGGCTAAGCTGAGGCCGGCGCGCATCGTCCAACTCACCGGCAGCACTTCCGTTTCCTCCGGCTTGCCCATGAACATTGCGTTGGCGATCTTCAGATAGTAATAGAGGCCGAAGACCGAATACAGCACTCCGAGCGCAGCCAGCGTGTAGTGGGCCGTCCCAATCAGGCTGAGGAAGATGAAGTACTTGCCCCAGAAACCGGCGAGCGGCGGAATCCCGGCGAGCGAGAGCATGAACAGTAGCATCAGGACGGCTTCGACCGGCGCTCGAGAGTAAAGCCCGTTCAGGTCGTCGAGTTCGTCCCCGATTACTGCCCGATGGCGCAGCGAAGCGATCACGCCGAAGGCTCCGAGGTTCATGAAAGTGTAAACGAGCAGGTAAATCAGGATGCCTTTGATGCCATCGGGGCTCAATTGAGTGGGTGTGCCGGCAACCAACCCAAGCAGCATGTAGCCAACGTGAGCGATGGAGGAGTAGGCAAGCAGGCGTTTGGTATTGCTCTGGGTGAGGGCGGCGAGGTTCGCTCCGGTCATGGTGGCAATGGAAACGAATACCAGCAGCGGAGCCCAGACGGGACGCAACGGGAGAAGGCCCCATAGCAGGATGCGCAGCAGCATGGCCCAGCCCGCTGCCTTGACTGCGACAGACATAAATCCGGTGATGCTGGTCGGAGCGCCTTCGTATGCGTCCGGAGCCCATTGGTGGAAGGGGACAGCTGCAATCTTAAACAAGAGGCCGGTGACTGTCGTCAGCAGGGCAACGACCGCAATGGGCTTGTACTGGCTGCTCTGCAAGATTTTCGCGAGCTGACTGGCAATCACGGCCAGATTCGTACTCCCCGTAAGACCGTACAGCAGCGAAAGACCGTAAGCGAAAATGCCCGACGAAAACGCGCCCAGCAGCAGATACTTCAGCGCGGCTTCGTTAGAGCGGCGATCGCGTCGCAGGAAGCCGACCAGAACATAGGTAGAAATAGCCATCAACTCGAGGCCGATAAAAATCAGCACGATGTCGAAGCCCGCGGCCATGCACATCATGCCGACTACAGAGAGCAGCATCAGAGCGTAATACTCGCCATGATTCTCGTGCTCAATTTCCATGTAACGAACCGACATGAGAATCGCTATTGCTGTGGCCGCGAGAAACAAGTAGAAGAAGTAGATGGCGAAGCGGTCGACCAGCAGCGTCCGCATCATGCCCAGCGAGCCCGGAGCGTTGTTGGCATTCATCCAGAGCTGGATCTTTACGACTCCGGCCGTTGCGAACATCACTCCGACGAAGGCTGTGACTGCGTTCGCCCACTTTATCTCTGCCGGGAGCATGAAATCAATGAGTAGTATCCCAAGCGCAAACAGAGTGAGCAGGGTCATGGGCAGAACCAGCAAGTAGTCCGTCCACGAGAATTGTGCGAGCACCCCCACTAGTTCTTCCCCTTCGCAGGCTGAGTCGCCGTTGGTTCGGTCAGGGGGCGTACTGCGGCGTTGACCGTACTCCCGGCTTGCGGATAGTCAGGACGCACGACCGAGACGAGATGATTCACGGGTTGTTCGAGAATCTGGAAAAACGGTTTGGGATACAGGCCGATCCAGAACGCCATGATGATGAGCGGCACAAACGTCGCCACCTCGCGCGGCGTGAGGTCATGCAGTTTTTCATTCTTCGGATTCGTGACATTGCCAAAGAATACCCGCTGGTAGAGCCACAGCAGATACGCAGCTGCCAGCACCACTCCCGGAACCGCCCATGCACCCCACTTCCAGTTTTCCATGAACGTGCCTTGCAGGATGGTGAACTCTCCGACAAAACCGTTCAGCAGCGGCAGTCCCATCGAGGACAGGAACATGATCATGGTGATGGTGGCGTATACGGGCATAACATTCGAGATGCCGCCGTATTCGGAGATCTCGCGAGTGTGGCGGCGCTCGTAGAGGATGCCGACAATCAAGAACAGTGCGCCGGTCGAGATGCCGTGGTTGATCTGCTGCAACACTGAGCCACTTAATCCAAGCGGCGTGAGTGCAAAAATTCCCAGGGTGCAGAAGCCGAGGTGGCTGACCGAGGAGTAGGCCACCAGCTTCTTCATGTCCTTCTGCATCAGCGAAACAAGCGCGCCGTAGATGATGGCGATGATGGAGAGGACGATCATCCAACTGCGGACCTTGGTGTGCATCAGCACGTCGGGAAAGAACGGCAACGAGAAGCGGATGAAGCCGTACGTCCCCATCTTCAGCAGGACGCCGGCCAGGATGACCGAGCCGGCCGTTGGCGCCTCAACGTGCGCATCCGGCAGCCACGTGTGAAATGGGAACATCGGCACTTTAATGGCGAAGGCGAAGAAGAACGAGAGGAACAACAGGGTCGCGATGTGCGGTCCGTAATCAGAGTAGATGCGCGGGGCGGTGTCATACAAAGCGGTCAGCGCGAAGGTATAGACGCCGGTGACCGTGTGATGATGGAAGTAAAGAAACAGAATGCCCAGCAGCATCAGGACCGAGCCAGCCAGCGTATATAGGAAGAACTTTATAGCGGCGTAGAGCTTGCGCGGACCTCCCCATATTCCGATCAGCAGATACATGGGCACGAGCATGGCTTCCCAGAAGACGAAGAAGAGGAAGAAATCGAGCGCCATGAAGACGCCGAGCATGCCGGTCTGAAGAATCAGGAACCAGATGTAGTATTCCTTGACGCGGTTCTCAATCGCGGTCCAGGAAGACAGGATCGAGATCCAGCCCAGCAGCGTCGTGAGCATGATGAGCAGAAAGGAAATGCCGTCGATGCCCAGCACGTAACCCGCGCCGATGGAGGGAATCCAGTTGTTGGGCGTGCCCTCGATGAACTTGAATCCGGCCTCGAAGCGCTTGTCCCAAAACCAGGGCACGAGCGGCACCGAGACTAGGAGTCCGGCCAGCGCGAAAATATTCGCGATCCAGCGGACGGCGTCTTTGTTCTCCTTGGAAACAAACAGGAGCACGAAAGCACCGATCAGCGGCGTGAACAGAATGACGGAGAGAATGTGGTTGTACATGAAAGTTAAGCTTCTAGCTTCTAGCTTCTAGCTAAAGGCTTCCGGTGTTGGCTAGAAGCTAGGAGCTAGAAGCTAGGAGCTCTTTTCAGTGATACACGTAATAAAACACGAATCCAACTAATCCTGCCGTCATCACCAGCGCATACCATTGCACCAGGCCCCACGCGAACAGTCGCGCTACATATGAAAACGGTTGCGTCGAGTATGCGAGGCCATTGACGAGCAATCCGTCGATGATCCACTTGTCCCACCAACTAGACAATGTCGCGGTCAGGCGCGTGATCCAACCTGCGCCGTTGACTGCGCCATCGATGACGTTGGTATCAAGCCACGCTGACGCTTCGCCCGCACCCAACACTCCGAGACGGACATCTCCTGATTTGCGGCGTCCGGTGAAGACGTAGTCGTAGCCTTCGTCCACGTAATACTTATTGAGCAGCGTGTTATACAAGGGCGGGGCTGCAGCAGCGATGGGCTCGGTGTAGCCCTTCTCGGCTTTGCCGTAAGCGCGTCCGGCCATGTAGCAGCCGACCCCTGCCGCGGCAACGGACAGGAACATCAACAGATATTCCGTAGGGCTGGTATGTTCTTCTTCTTTGGTGCCCGCGGCCAATTGCGCGGCCCTGCCTTCTTCGGTGAAGACCTGAGCTTCGCGGGCGAAGACAGGTTCGAGGAACTGTGCGAAACGATCCGATCCGCCAAGGCTGTGTGGCCACCCGAGCCAGCCTGCAAACAGCGAGCAGATCGCCAGGACGATCAGCGGAGCGGTCATCGACGTGGGCGATTCGTGGATATGGTGCTCAACCTCATGGCTCATGCGTGGGCGGCCACGAAACGTCAGATACACCAGGCGGAACATGTAGAACGCCGTCATCACTGCGGTGGCATAGCCTACGAACCAGAGAATGCGATATGCGCCGTGTTCGGATGTCCATGTCTGCCAGAGAATCTCGTCTTTGGAAACAAATCCGGCGAAGGGCGGGATTCCGGTGATGGCGAGTGTAGCGATGAGCATCGTCCAGTAGGTGACAGGGATGCGTTTGCGCAGGTCTCCCATGTTGCGCATGTCCTGCTCACCGCTCATCGCGTGGATGACTGACCCGGCGCCGAGGAACAGTAGCGCCTTGAAGAATGCGTGGGTGAAGACGTGGAACACACCAGCGGCGAAGGCTCCGACGCCGAGCGCGAGGAACATGTAGCCGAGCTGCGACACCGTTGAATAAGCCAACACGCGCTTGATGTCGTTTTGGACCAGGCCGATCGAAGCGGCGAATATGGCAGTGAGCGCGCCTACGATGGCGACGACCAGCATCGACTTCGGCGCGAGCACGAACAGCGCGTTCGAGCGCGCGACCATGTAGACGCCGGCTGTGACCATGGTCGCTGCGTGGATCAGCGCTGAGACCGGCGTGGGACCTTCCATGGCGTCAGGCAGCCAAATGTAGAGCGGAAGCTGCGCCGACTTTCCACAGGCTCCAACGAAAAGCAGCAACGTGGCGGCCGTGATGATGGGGTCACCGATTGCGAAGTGTCCACTGTGCGCCAGGCGCGTTACATCGGTGAAGCGCAACGATCCGAAATACCAGGCGATAAAGAACATGCCAAGCAGAAATCCGGCGTCGCCGATGCGGTTGACGATGAACGCCTTGTTGGCGGCGTCGCTCGCCGACTTGCGATGAAAATAAAAGCCGATCAGCAAATACGAGCACAGGCCCACACCTTCCCAGCCGACAAACATGAGCACGTAGTTGTTGGCCAGGATCAGCGTCAGCATGGAGAACATGAAGAGATTGAGGTATCCAAAGAAACGGTAATACCCGCCCTCATGCGCCATGTAGCCCATTGAGTAAATGTGTATCAGCATGCCGACGCCGGTAACGAACAGCAGCCAGATGCTGGAAAGAGGATCGAGCAGGAAACCGGCATCAGCCTGAAACGGAGCGGTGCTGCCGTCATGCAACCGATAGGTCAGGTTTCCGCTATCGCTGCCGAGCCAAGTGTAGAGAACGGTCTGATAGGGTCGGTGAAAGTGGCTTGGCTGGGACGACCAGGCCGTATATTGCAGTACTGCTCCGCAAGCGATGAGAAACGCCAGCACGATTGTGCCGACGCAGACCGCGCTCACCGTCGCCTTCTGCAACTTGCGGCCAAAGAAAAACATGAGCGTCGCGCCGAAGGCGGGCAGGAGCGGGATGAGCCAGATGTGGTCTAGAAAGAACATGTGGTTCGTCGTTGGTCGTTCGGTCCGCTAATCCTTAATTTCTTGTCATCCTGAGCCAAGCGAAGGACCTATGCATTCCCTCGCTCCAGCGCAATAATTAGGTTCTTCGCTTCGCTCAGAATGACAAGCACTGGGTGCTTGGTTCTCGCGCTAACTGCAACCACTGACTTCTTACCACTTCAGCAAATTCACTTCGTCAACGTTAATCGTCTCTTTATTACGGAAGAAGGCGATCAGAATGCCCAAGCCAACGGCGGCCTCGGCTGCGGCGTCGGTGATTACAAAAATAGAGAACACCTGACCGTGCAGTCCGCCCCACAGACGGGAGAACGCTACCAGGTTCAGGTTCACGGCATTAAGAATCAACTCGATCGACATCAACACGATGACCACGTTACGGCGGGTGAGCACACCGATCACGCCCAGCAGGAACAAGGCGGCGCCCAGCACAAGGTAGTGTGACGTCGAAATGTGGAGCATTGCGTCCATGTCAGCAATAAAAGACGTAGCAAGCTACGTCTCTACGATCAAATCCTCTTCTTTGCCATCACCACTGCTCCAATGATCGCCACCAGCAGCAGTAACGAGGCGATCTCGAAGGCAAACATATACTGGCTGTATAGCAGGTTTCCGACATTTTGCGTGTTCTGCATTTCAACGGCAGCCAGCGCACGGTCCGGAAAGATGTCTTTTCCTTTCGTATAGACGGTGATGAACAGTCCGCCCAGCGTGCCCGCCGCGATGATCCCAACCAGCCACTGCTTATTGAACTGACGTTCCTTTACTGTGCGCTCAATGCTCACCAGCATGATGACGAATAGAAACAGCACCATAATCCCGCCGGCGTAGAGAATGATTTGCACGCCAGCGACAAACGGGGCGTAGAGCATCAGATAAATCGCCGCCTGCGCCAACAAAGTAACGATCAGCGCCAGCGCCGAATGCACCGCGTTCCTGCGCGTGATCACCAGGACGCCCCCGATGATCATGACGCCGGCGAGTAAATAAAAGAAAAATGGTGTGGCTACGGGTGCCATATCGTTTGCTGTATTACCAGCCACAGTCCCACTGTAGCCGTCAGAATCAGAACGCCCAATCCAATCGGCAGGAGGATTTTCCATCCCACCTTCATGAGTTGGTCAAAACGGTAACGCGGGAACGTGCCACGATACCAGATATACAGGTACATGAAACCGGCAACTTTCATCGAGAACCAATAAATATCCTCGACCCGCACGCGAACGCCAGGGACAAACAGGACCAGCCCGATCAACCCGAGCACTGCGCCGAATCCGGCGAGGCCGATGGTTTGAACCCGGAACAAGGGATGTTTGGGCATACGCGCGGTGCTGTAGAAGCACATCGCCGCCAGCAAAAGAAACGTGATCCCCGGAAATAAAGAGAACACCAGATCCCAGGTTGGACCGGTCAGAAAATTTGGAAATGGCCGCAGCCATCCGCCAAGCCACAGCGTAACTGCAATAGAAGAGACTGCGATCATCGCGGAATATTCGGCTAGAAAAAATAGCGACCAGCGGAATCCGCTGTATTCGGTGTGGAATCCGGCGGTCAGTTCGGACTCGGCTTCAGGCAGGTCGAAGGGAGCGCGGTTGGTCTCGGCGACCATGGCGACAGCAAAGATAAAGAATGCGATCAGCCCCAATGGAAAGAATTTGAAGATGAACCAGACACCCTGGGCTTGCTGCGCCTGCACAATGCCAATCATGCTGAGGGTTCCTGTGCCCTCGGCGTTCAGGCTCGTCATCATGATGGCTGAAACTACTGCGAGGCCCATGGCGACTTCGTAGGAGACCATCTGGGCACTGGAGCGCAGCGCGCCGATCAGAGGATAGTGCGAGTTCGAGGCCCATCCTGCCATGACGACGCCCAGCACGCTAAGCGACGACACGCCGAGCATGAAAAGAACGCCGATATTCATATCCGTGATAGCGTGCGTGGGACCGAACGGGACGACGACAAAGACGGTGAACGCCGCTAGCACCACGAGAAGCGGAGCCATCCAGAAAACGAAAGCGTCGGCCTCGGCGGGCATGATGTCTTCTTTCAGCAGGAGTTTCAGAGCGTCGGCGATGGGCTGCAGCAGGCCGTGGGGTCCCACGCGCATAGGCCCCAGCCGCACCTGCATGTGGGCAAGAATCTTGCGCTCCAACCAATTCATCGCGATGACCGCGACCGACAGGCCGAGGAATACAAGCAGAATATAGACGGCAGCCCAGAACATATTGCCGGCGGCGCCGGGCGTCTGATCACTGCTGAGGTAGGAGCGGATGTACTCGAGCATCAGCGGTCCACCTCGCCGAGAACGATGTCGAGCGTACCGATCACGGCGACCACATCTGCCACCATTGCGCCGCGGCACATCACGTCCAGGGCTTGCAAGTTCACGAATGACGGTGGACGCACCCGCAAGCGGTAGGGTTGCGTGGAGCCGTCGCTGACGATGAAGTATCCCAACTCGCCTTTGGGCGCTTCGATGGAGTGATAGATCTCGCCCACGGGAGGCTTCACGACCTTGGGGACCTTGGCCATGATCGGGCCTTCGGGGATTCCGTCAACCGCTTGTTGGATGATTCGCAGCGATTGCCGCATCTCCACCATGCGAACCAGATACCTGTCATAGGTGTCGCCGTTTTTTCCGGTGGGAATTTCAAAGTCGAAGTTCTTGTAGTTGGCATAGGGTTGCGCTTTGCGCAGATCCCATTTCACGCCGCTGGCACGCAACACGGGACCGGTCACGCCCAGCGCGATGCAATCCTTGCCCGAAATCACACCTACTCCCTTGGTACGTTCGAGCCAGATGCGGTTGGTGGTGAGCAGTTCCTCGTATTCATCGATCTTCGGTGTGACGAAGGAGACGAAGTTCTTAACGTCCTTCTCAAAGCCGTCATAGGCCTCGTATTGCAGGCCGCCGATGCGGAAGGCATGCGTGGTGAGCCGGGCGCCGCAATACTTTTCGAAGATCTTGAGGATCTCTTCGCGGTCGCGGAAGGTGTAGAAAAGCGGCGTGATGGCACCAATATCGAGCGCATGTGTACCCAGCCACAGCTGGTGACTGGCCATGCGATTCAGTTCGGTCAGGATGACGCGAATATATTGCGCGCGCGGAGGCGCTTCCACGCTCAGGAGTTTCTCGACGGCTTCGCAATATCCCAGTCCGTTCGAGACCGCAGCAACGTAATCCATGCGGTCGACGTACGGATTAAACATCGTGTAGGTGCGGTTCTCGGCAATTTTTTCAACCCCTCGGTGCAGGTAGCCGATTACGCATTCGAGACCGAGAACCCTCTCGCCATCCAGTCTAAGAATTACGCGGAGCACGCCATGGGTCGCCGGATGCTGCGGCCCCATGTTGATGACGAGCTCGTTGGCATCGAGAAACGGCTTCTCCGGGGTGTCGAGGTCGAGCGGCGAGAGCGTCTTCGGGTCTGTCATTGTTTCGTCTGAACCTTGCTTGCTGTCACTGGCCGCTCTCAATCCCCAGGTTGATCTGCACCCATTCGTTGTCCTGCTGCAGGATGCCGTAGTCTTTGCGTAGCGGATGCCCCTTCCAGCCGTCGGGCAACAAAATGCGTTTCATGTCGGGATGTCCGTCGAAGTTGATGCCAAACATATCGAAGACTTCGCGCTCCAGCCAGTTCGCTGCGGGCCATATGGGAACCGAGCTGGGAACGCTGTCTCCATCAGCGATCTGAATCTTCACCCGAATTCGTTCGTTGCGAGCGAAAGAATAGAGCACCCAGATCACGTCGAATTGCTTTTCGCGCTTGGGATAATGCGCTGCAGTGATGTCCACGCAATAGTCAAACTGCTCGTCATTACGCAGAATCTGGAGGATTTCCGGAATCAGCGAACGATCGGCCACGATGTAGTTCTGGCCCAGGTGAGTGAGCGGCTCGATGCCGGAACCATACTCGCCCTTCAACTTGGCGACGAGGGGCGAATCCCACGGAGTCGGTACGGGGCCTGCTAGCTTCGGCGGAGCGGGATGTCCAGCAGCAGCAGGAGCGGCGGGCTTAGGAGTTGCGGGCGTAGCCGATGCGGCTGCCGGTTTCGGCTGAGTTCCGGGCGTTGCCGCGGGCGCAACTTCAGGCTTGGTCTCAGCAGCCTTGGTCTCAGCAGCCTTGGTCTCAGGGGCAGGTAAGTTTGTTTCCGATTGAACCGAGCCGGAAGCTGTCGCTTTCACGCCTCCCGGAGTAGTTGGCTGATCCGCCGTGGGTTTCGGCTGACCCTGCGGTGGCGGTGAAGAAGGGGACTTGGTTTCGTCCGGCATAACCCGCGAATGCGCAAACCTCCGGCCCAGCGCAGTCTGAAGAGAACGTTAACTTTTATCAGCTTGAGGATACGGTGTCAACGACGTTGACAACTCGGTAGTGAAACCCGATCTTTTTCCACAGATGCAGAAGCGGGGCTAGCTGCGGGACTGCGCCTGGTAGGTTTCGATCAGGTCCCGGATACGTTGCGCGTCGGCTTTGCGGTGACCGTGGCTGGTGATGGGGTCGGTTCCGCCGGTTGATTCGATGCGAATTTCGGACCAGAACACGCCGGTGGAAATATGGACGGAGGCCACCTTCGACATGGCCATGCTCTCTTCGTTGGCACCGAAGAGGCGCGACTTTACCCGGCTGACTCGCTGAGGGCTGACCACGAGCCGGGTCGGAAACAAAAAGTTGCCCTGGGTCCAGCGGCTGGCGGTAAAGGTTTCCGCCGGCGAGCTATCCATCGAGGGACTGGGAGTTAAACCCATTCCAGCGCGCCCTTCTTCCACACCCAGATATAGCCGACGATGAGGATCACGAGGAAGATCAGCATTTCGATCAGCCCGAACAGGCCGAACGCCTTGAACCTTACCGCCCAGGGAAAAAGGAAAATCGTTTCCACATCGAAGACGACGAAGAGGATCGCGATGATGTAGTAGCGGACGGTGTACCGTCCGCGCGCATTGTCGATGGGGTCAATGCCGCACTCGTAGGGCATCAGCTTTGTCTTGCTAGGATTGTCCGGGCGCACCAGCTTGGCAGCCAGCAGCGTGATCGGCAGAAGAGTCCCGACCAGGGCGATAAAGATGAAGATGGGGACGTAGTTTTGTGGCATAAGATTTTTGATGATACCTCGGCCCGTGGATCGGCGGAGCAGGCCATAGTAGCGCTGATGGGGCTGCGGTTCAAGAAGGAATCAGGGCTTGAGCAAGGTCAGCCGAAGTTGTCGGGAAACACGAACACACGTCGTGCCAAGTCAGATTTCAACGTGGAATCGCGATAGTAGCGGTTCAGGATTCCGTCTTTCCATGTGAGCAAATCGGGATTTTGGCGGGCGAACTCGTCCCACTCTGTGACTTCGGAGCGAGCGATCCGTTCGCTAATCAAGAAGAAATACGCACAGGTTATGGTCTCGCTGTACAGCTGCGTTTTTCCCCGCGCCGCGGCAAATCGCTTCAGAGCAGTAGCGAATTTCTGCAGCGCCTCGAAAACTGGATACTGGCCCACGTAGGCGAATGCCAAACGGACGTGGTCCGCGTGATGGAAGGAGTCGTCGGGCATAGCGTTGTTTTCAAAGCAGTGGATGACTTCTTCGTTGGTCATGGCAAGACCCGACCGACTTCCCGTTATTTCTGCGGGCCTCTCTTGCGCAGAGCTCTCGCTTTAATCTCCCTAAGCCGGTGACTGGCGCCCGAATCGAGGTCCAACTCATAGAATTGTTTTAGTTCCTGGATTCGTTCGAGGGAAGCCGGGCTGAACGGCGTCTTGCCGTCAAAAGCTTGAAGCACGATGCCTTCCAGCAGGTCGCCCAGGGTCATGTCGTGATACTCGGCGAAAGCCTTCAGCACCTTGAGCAGGCGCTTTTCCATACGTACACCGGTCTGCACTCGCTCTACCAGCAGTTGTTGATCGTCTGACATTAGTACCAAGGTACTATGGTACATAGATCGAAGCAAGCCTATCCCTGATAATGAGACGGGTGTTCTTTCTTGTAAAACACCGATTCCCACGAACACAAAGGCAGTTGTTTATAATCGCGTTTCACCATTTTTCATCGGTCTTCTGCGCCCGGTTTGGGCGCAATTCCCTGCTAAAGGATTCTCTTGGCACTCGACGAGAACATTTACGAACTGCGGCGGCAGAAACTGCAGCAGATTGAGGCGCTGGGCCAGCCGGCCTACCGCAACCACTACGATTTCACGCACACCGCTCCGCAGATCCTGGCTGACTATTCCGACAAAACAGCCGAACACCTGGAAAATCCTCGCGTAAACGTCAGAGTCGCCGGACGCATCATGGCCATTCGGCTGATGGGCAAGGCCGGCTTCAGCCATCTGCAACAGGGTGGGCAGAGATTGCAGATTTATGTGAAGAAGGACGCGGTCGGGGACAAGGGTTTCGAACTGTTCCGGTTGCTCGATCTCGGCGACCACATCGGCGTTACCGGCTACTTATTTCGCACGCGCACCGGCGAGCTGTCGGTCCACGTGGAAGAGATCACATTTCTCAGCAAGGACCTGCTCCCGCTGCCAGAGAAGTGGCACGGACTGACGGACGTCGAGTTGCGCTACCGGCAACGCTATGTCGACCTTGTGATGAATCCGGACGTCCGCGACGTTTTCGTGAAACGGACCAAGCTGGTGCAATCGATGCGGCGTACGCTGGACGCACATGGCTTCATCGAAGTGGAAACTCCGATGATGCAGCCCATCGCAGGCGGCGCCGTCGCACGACCGTTTGTCACTCATCACAACACGCTCGACATGGATCTCTACCTGCGCATCGCGCCGGAACTTTACCTGAAGCGTCTTGTGGTCGGCGGATTTGATCGCGTGTACGAAATCAACCGCAACTTCCGCAATGAAGGTCTCGGCTGGCGCTGGAATCCCGAGTTCACCATGCTCGAGTTCTACCAGGCTTATACGAACTACCAAGGCGTGATGGACCTTACGCAGGAGTTGATCACGCAAGCCGCCAAGGATGTAACCGGCGGCACCAAGACCAAGTGGGGCGATCAGGAGATCGACTGGGCTCAGTGGCAGCGAACGACCATGCGCGAAGCCATCATTCGCTTCTGGCCGGAGTCCGCCGGTGCGAAACCGGAGATGAGCGACTTCGCGTCGTATGAAGGAGTAAAGAGAGTTGTCGAGCGCTTTAACCAATCGCATTCGCACATGGCTTACGATCCAAACGAGCCTGTGGGGAAGACGATCGCAGGACTCTTCGAGGCAGTGGCCGAAGAGCATCTCACCCAGCCGACGATCATCTACGAGTTCCCCACCGCAGTCTCGCCCCTATCGAAGCAGAAGCCCGACGAGCCAGACTGGACTGAGCGCTTCGAAATCTTCGCCGGACAGATGGAGATTTCGAACGGCTTCAGCGAACTGAATGATCCGGAAGATCAGCGCCGGCGCTTCGAAGCCCAATTGAAAGAACGCGAGCGCGGAGATGAAGAGGCTCACCACATGGATGAGGACTACATCCGCGCGCTGTCCTATGGAATGCCGCCCGCCGGCGGCGTGGGCGTGGGAGTCGACCGGTTGTGCATGCTGCTCACCGACTCGCACACGATCCGCGACGTAATTCTGTTTCCGTTGCTGCGGCCGGAAAAATCTTCAACCATAGATGAGAAAGATGACAGCGGCTGAAAGCCGAGCGTATTTTCAACTGATTGAAATCATGCCCTGGTACGTGGCTGAAACGAGATAAAACCTAACCACAGGGGACACAGAGTCGCACAGGGTAAGTCATTTTCGTCTTACCCTGTGTGACCCTGTGTCCCCTGTGGTAAAGATTTTCAGGAGGAATCAAAAACTCTCCACAAGTCGCAAGGTGCTCAACAATGCACTGGGACTAGTGCATCGCCGTTTCTATACTTTCCACAGTTTGGGCTCCGAAGTGGCGGCGCTGCCGTAGCGTCCTGCACGTCTGGACGCTGGGTCGGTAGCGCTTTGCTTTTGATAGGACTCTTCTATTTAGCTTTCTTTTGCGTACTCTTCTCGGAGGAAGTTCGCGGCGGCACATATGGAGGCTGGTCCGGGCTGAAGGTTCCGCTCAGATAATCTATCAAACCATCGCGGTCGGTGGGATCGACGACTGCGCCCCACTTGATCATCTTGTCCACTTCTTTGGTCCAGGCGGCCTTGCTCAGACGTTGCTGCAGGATGATGCGAGCCTCGTGACATTCCAGGCATGCCGTCGTGGCCTTCGCCTGCATCGGCCCAGGCGGGAGGTCCTCGGTAACTTTTGCCGCGACTGGTTTCTCCGACATTCCCCAGAAGGGCGAACTGGTGGCCACCGCCAAAATGGCAAGTGTGAGCGCAACCGTGCGGAAAATATTCTGCAGTTTAGGCGACATGGATCCTGACCTGATCGGGAGCGTTGTAAAGGTAACCGCTCGGATTCCACACCGCAGTCGCCGGTTGGGTCCGACGCGACATGACAGTGTAGTCGCCGCCTTTCGTCTTCCATTCATAGCTCCACAAGCGCCAGGCATAGTGAGCTTGTTCGTGCCCAAGCTTGGCGGCGTTCCATGCGGCACCGCCATCGGTTGAGATTTCAACTTTCACGACGTCGGCCTCGCCCGCCCACGCCGCGCCATGCACATGAACCGTTCCCGCCTTCACATTCGAGCCATCGCTGGGACCGGAGATAACCGACTTCACACTCAATCCAGTGAGCGGATGCGTGTCCTCAGGCTTTACAGTGTCGCCGGGCTTCACCGGTTGGTTGGGGAAACGGTAGCCGGGGCTCATGAAGTTGCCGGAGAATTCTGTCTCCAGAACTTTAATCTCAGTAAGCCATTTGATGGAAGCCGCTCCGACCCAACCGGGAACGAGAGCGCGGGCGGGAAATCCGTGGTGCTTGGTCAATGGCGTTCCGTTCATGTGGGTCGCGATGAGCGTCTCGGAGTCCATCGCTTTCTCGATCGGGATACTGCGAATGAATGGGGGAACTTTGCCGGGAACTTCGTCGAGTCCTCGGTACATGACGTGTTTGCCAGTTGTCTTCACCCCTACACGTTGCAAGATGTCACGCAAGCGTGGACCGGAAAAGCGCGCGGTACTCACCGCACCCTTGCCCCATTGCACGCCAGGAACCTGAGGACGATGCAGAGAGCGGCCGTTCCCGGCGCACTCAAGGGTATTGACCACGGCGTGAGTTTCGATCTTCGAGATCTCTGCCAGACTTAGCGTAAGCGGTTTCTCGACTTCCCCACCAACGGTAAGCCGCCAGTCATCGGGGCTAAGCTCCGCCGGTTCATGCATGTGGTTGCGCACGAAAAAATGAGGAACCGGTGTGAGCCAGGTATTGAAATACTCGACCGGCGTCTCCAGATCGACGAAGCGGAAGGAGCGCACAATCATGCCGTCTTCGCCCGGCATATCGATCGACTCCCCCTGCGCGAGCGGGAGAGCCCGGGACAACAGGGATGGTGCGGCGCCAGCCACGAGCGCCGCCCCGCACATCTGCTTCAGGAAATCGCGCCGAGAGTTCATAAGCCCCACTCCGCACGCAGAAGTACTGTGTGGGAAACTGCAACTTCGCGGTGAATAGGTTAGCACCACCGGCCCGGAAAAGGAGAGTAGCCAAAACCGGGCCGGCGGCGATTCTGAAGGGAAGGCGCCCCTCAGAAGGTGTAGATGAGGTCGATCTGCTGCCGTTTGAGCGTGGGTTCCTTGGCGCCGGCAGTGCTGATGGTCTTGCCGGCCGTCGCCGCGTTGTTCTCCAGGCTGGTGTTAAGCGTCCGTCCAAACCACATCGTGTATTGCGCCAGCACGTTCTTCTGCATTTTCCACATGGCGTAGACGCGGTTTTGCAGAATGTTGGTGGGAGCGCGCTGATCGCTTTCCGCCCATGACGCGATAATGGCATCCTGCTCAATACGCCACCAGGAATACCCGAATAGCACGTCGTTCTTCTTCTGCGACTGGCCCACGCTAAAGTCGGCGCCGTATGCCTTGTCCTGCTTTCCGAAGGCAGTGGCCTTGCCCTTGGTATCGAACGGATTCCGGCGCGCGTTCAGGTTTTGTTCATACTCCAGCATCAAGTTGATCGGAAGACGTGCAATTGGGGTCTTGATCTGGTTGTTGAGGATGGCATCGGAGTACGTGAACCCCGACAGGAAATGCGGGATGGGATTGCCCTTGGAATCCAGGGTGATATAGGTTGAGTTCGTCATACCGTTGGGAGCAAAAACGCACGGAGGAAAAGACGGACCACCGACCACCGTGGAGCAGCCTGGACCTTCACCCGGCACGCTACCGTTGTTCGTCGCCGTCGAATTGACGCCGGTTGAAGTGGACTGCACCGCGAAAGCAGATGCCTGAAGAATTGCATCGGGCCGCACCCACTTAAGCAGCGTGTAAGACGGAGTCATTGTCCACGGGCCGAAGACGAGCTTGGCCGAAGCGCTTCCACCGCTTCCGTACGAGTCTGCGGCTTTGGACGATTCGTTGATCATCAACAGCATGCCCTGAACCGATAGATTCCGGATGGGCCCGTGATGCATGTCGAACGAAAACTTTGCGTCGAAGCCTTCGGGATTGATATCCGGATCGAAGGTCAGAGAAGTACGCAGCCACGGGTAGGCGAACTTGCCGCCAGTCAGCGACAACCACTTGTGCGCCACCGGGTTGTAAGTAATGTAGCCACGATCCAACTGAAACGTCTTGCGGTCAAAGAAGTTGGTAAGCGTCTCATTCGTGGTGGAGGGGTCGCCCAGACTGCCGGTAGCAAAGTAAATGCCAGCGACAAAGTCCTCGTTGAGCTGCCCATCTATACCGAGGCGCGCGCGAATACGGGCTCGATTGCGATCAGGCACGCTCCTCTGGAAGAAATCCTCACCGCGCACTCGCATGTCACCCGAGAAACGGAAGCGTCCGAATGCGGACTCAAGAGCCGAAACGCGTTTCTGTTCTTCCTGGCCTGAGGTAACACTGTTAGTTACGGTGGTCTTCACATCCGCTACATCGCTGGACAGCTTGGACACCGTGCTCTGCTGCTGGTCAGACGCAGCCTGCACGGAAACGGCCTTCTGTTGCGCATCCGCGGCAGTCGACTGTGCTTGCTGCAGCTGCTGTTGCGCCTGCTGCCAGGCCTGCTGATTCTGCTGCAACTGTTGAGTGAGCTGTTGAATCTGCTGCTGCTGCGCCGCAATCGCGTCCTTCAACGACTGAACGTCGGCCGCGGTGACGGCCGGTTCCGCCGGCACAGATGGGGCACGGTGTTTCTTCTTAGCCGCGGACGTAGTCCCGGTCTGAGCCCATGAACCAGCCGTAAGGGCCGCCAGCGTTAGAGCGGTGCACAATAGTCTTGTCGCTTTCATAAAGGTACAGTCCTCTCCTTTTTGCGTTTTGTCTTAAAGCAAATGCTTTCATTTGGGGATGTGTAGTCTTTTCGAATCTGTGGGCATCGTTGCGCGCCCCTTCGAATCGCCTCTGCAAGAACCAACACCCGCAGATATCACCTGAGCCGACAGGGGCTAGGTTTACTTTCGATCCGATCTTTCATTTTTTTCGGCTATGTTGATAATCTAGTTGTACCTTCCGGTTTGTTAAAGAACTGTTACACATTGATGAATTTCTGATGAAAGAACCTGAAAACCGGGGGAGGGTTTTTTGGGGTGCGGCGTCTCCGTATTTGCTAATTATATCTATTAACATAGTAGGGTTTATGGCCACGTTCGCTCTCGACCCTTTTATCTTCACCTCAGCAGTATTTCATCAGCCTTGTACTGCTTGTGCTAGGAGACTTAGGTTGAGGGCGCCAGTCCCCATTTGTGCTGCAGGCGGCGTTCGAGCGATTTGAAAATCACGCCATCCACAATGTAGCCGAGGCCAATGATCAAAACCATGACAGCGATCACGGCGTCCGTGTTGCTGGTCTCGCGCCCCATCATCAGTACCTGCCCCAGGCCCAGGCTGACATACAGCATTTCAGCGGTGATCAACGAGCGCCAAGCAAAGGCCCATCCCTGCTTCAGGCCGGTAACAATGTAAGGGAGGCTTGCCGGCAAGAGCACATGCCAAAACAACTGGAATCCCCGGGCTCCCAGATTGCGCCCGGCCATGCCATATATCTTTGGCATCTGCTTGCGACCGTCTTCCATGGCGATGGTGACAGAGAGCAGTGATCCCATGACAACCACGAACAGAATCGCGTTCTGGTTGAAACCGAACCAAAGCAGCGCGAGCGGCCACCAGCAGATACTGGGCAAACTCTGGAGACTCACGAGCAATCCGCCCATGGTCTCTTCGAGAAACTTGTTGCTGGCGACGCCCAATCCCAGAATCATTCCTAGCACGACGGAAACCACATACCCGAGCAATACACGCTTCATGCTGACGGCGATGGCAATCCAGTAGCTGTGGTCACGAAAACCGTTGTAAAGTTCGTCGGCCACACCCCACGGTGTAGGAAATAAATAGGGCGGCCAAATCTTAAGCTTGGCGAGAAGGGCCCAAAGGCCTAGCAACGCAGCATAAAAGACGATGTAGCGGGCGGCACGCTTCATTGTTGCTCCAGTCCTGTTTCGACGTGCGGCTTTACTCCCTCATGGTATTCGACCTCGAGCGAGCGGTTAATCTCTTCACGCAATTCATCGAGAATCTGGCGCGCCGCGCGTGCCACATCCACATCTTCCAGATGCCGTGGCCGCGGAAGATCAACCGGGAATTCCCTCTTTACCCGGCCCGGCCTGAAGGTAAGTAGAGTTACGCGATCGCCAAGGCGTACAGCCTCGCGCACGTTGTGCGTTACGAAGATGATGGTGCGCCCGGTCTCGGCCCATATTCGCTCCAGTTCGTCGTGCAGCAGGTCGCGGGTTTGGGCATCGAGTGCAGCGAAGGGTTCGTCCATCAGTAGGACATCTGGCTCGGTCGCGAGAGCTCGAGCCAGGGCTACGCGCTGGCGCATGCCTCCTGAAAGCTGATGCGTGTAGCTGTCTTTGAATTGAGCGAGATGCACCAGACGCAGAAAGTATCGAGTCTTCTCTTCCCTCTCGGCCTTGCCCATTCCTTTCATCTTCATGCCGAACTCGACATTCTGGCCGACCGTAAGCCATGGAAACAATCCCAGCTCCTGAAAAATCAGAATACGGTCGGTGCCGGGACCATGGATCGGCTTACCGTCGACCAGCACCTGGCCGGAAGTTGGCTGGTGCAGGCCGGCGATCAAATGGAGGAGTGTCGATTTGCCGCAGCCGGAAGGTCCAACGATGCACAGAAATTCCCCTGCCTTCACTTGCAGATTAATGTGATCGAGAGCCAACAGTCGTTCGCCGCCCTGGGCCCGGTAACTCAGACAAATATCGCTGAGTCCGACCTTGGGAACATCCGACAAAGTCAGGTGAGCCGGGCGCACAATAGCCACGTGAGCTTTTGCTCGCGAGCCGTTGGCGCGCACCGGGCCGCGATGATCGACGGGGAGTGGAATAGGGACTGACACGTTTTGTGGGTTCGAGCTCATTGAATCCCCTTTTTTCCTTTTTCCGCCAGAACCTGGTTCAGCAGCGTAAGGTCGTAGAGCCGGGACAAGTCAGGCATCTGGCGTCCCAGAAAACCCGCATCAAACGCCGACTTCGCCGCAGTCAGCAATGACGGTCGCAAGGGATCGTAGGTGACTTGCAAGCGGCCAAAAGCCTCGTCCAGCTCTGCCTGCGGAAGTGCCTTGCTGGTCTCGGCCTGAATTTGCTGATTGAGCGCCTTCTTGGCCTCCGGCAGATGGCCGTTGATCCAGTCAGTGAGTTCTACGTGCGCCCGAATCCACTTCTTCACCAGTTCCGGGTTATCGTGCAGAAACTTGGTGCTGGCGATCAGATGGCAGGTAATGAATTGTCCTTGAGGCCACAGTTCGCGCTCGTCAAGAAACAAGCGCCCGTTCCCTTCCCTAATCAGGCGCGTAGCCCACGGCTCCGGAGCCCATGCCGCATCGAGTTCTTTCTTTAGAAAGAGGGTTAGTTGATCCGGATTGGCCATGGGCAGCACCTGCACGTCGCCGCCCTTGTCGATCGACTTCAGGCCGTGCGCCAGCAACCACGCGCGTAGTGCGACGTCCTGCGTATTCCCCTGTTGTGGCGACGCAACTTTCTTGCCGTGAAAATCTTCGGGCTTCTGAATGCCGGAATCATTGCGGACCACCAGGGCCGCACCGCCGCTGGTGGCTCCAGCAACAATGCGCAGAGCCTCACCATTCGAGCGCACATAGCCTTGAATTGCAGGATTTGGCCCGACGTAAGTCATGTCAATCGCTCCCGCGAATAAGGCTTCGATGGCCGCAGGCCCGGCATTGAAAGTCTTCCACTCAATCTTCACTCCTGGGCCTAATGCCTTCTCAAAGAACCCGGTGGCCTTTCCAACCATGGCCTGCGAATGAGTGATGTTGGGAAATGCCCCCACGCGAATCGTGGTGACATTCCCTTGCGCCCAACTCGAAACCGACATTGCCAGCGACAACGCCACCCCAACAAAATAAAAGAATTGCCTCTTCACCCTTTTTGGCCTCCAAGGACCATGGGCAGGATGCTGGCCGACTCTTTTTTCTTCTTTTGGTGCCCCTGCTTTTTAGCTCCTTTGGAAGTCCGCGGAGCCGGCTCGACGATCAGATCGGCCAAAGTTGTGTTGTCGAGAATATGGGCAGCGGCGTCGCGAACGTCGAGAAACACCTGATAAAGCGCTCGGTGCGGTAGATCTCTATCAATCAGGACGCGCAATTGCTCGGCATCCCCGAACGGAGCCAGGGCGCCATCAATCAGGCGGATGATTTCGCTCAATCGGATGTCGGCCGGGTCGCGGCGCAGATGGTAGCCACCTTTGGCTCCCCGCACACTCTCAACGATGCGGGCGTTCTTGAGCTCCAACAGGATCAGTTCGAGGAATTTTTCCGGAAGATTCTCCTCGTAAGCGATGTCGCGGATCTTGATGGCGCCCTGATGGTAGTGGCGCGCAAGCATCATCATGGCTTGCAGGGCGTAGAGTCCTTTTTGGGAGATCTTCATAATTTGGGCAATTATGCCACAAACTCCATTGGAGTAATAGACTTTATCGACATAAGAGACAAAGCACGCCCAATGCCATACCCCGCAATCCACTGAAATGCCCTATAGTCTTTTATCTTGAGCAACTTACTAGACTTCGATCAACGGATGGGTCGCTGCGCATGTGCACTTCATTGCAGTTCGGGAGCAAAAAGACCGTCCCATTGTGGAAAACTCAGCTATACCGTCTCTGGCACATCGACTTCAGGCGGTCTGGCCAGCCCGGAGCAACTGGATCGTGATGTTATCCGGCCCGCCACGCTGCAGAGCCATCGCGACCAGGGATTGGCACACAACTGCGGCAGGCTGGCCTTGGACGGACTTAAGTATTTCCTGATCCGTCACCAGTCCCCACAATCCGTCGGTGCAGAGGATGAAGGTATCGCCTTGCTCCACAACAAGCGCTTGATGCGGGAAGTCGACCGCGACTTCACTGCCCGAGCCCAGAGCGGCCGTAAGAATGTGACGCTGAGGATGGGTTTCAGCATCTTCGGCGCGTACGATACCACTCTCGACCAGCCTGCCTACATATGTGTGATCGCGGGTGAGCCGCGAAATCTCGCCGGCGCGAACCAGGTAGAGGCGACTGTCGCCGACATGGGCAAAATAAAGTTGCCGCGTAACCACCGCGACCGCTGTGCAGGTTGTGCCCATCCCCTGAAATGCAGGATGATCTTCGCCGTATTGCTGTATGCGCTTGTGCGCTACAGCAAAGGCTTCCACCAAAGTGATGTTGGGATCGCCATCGAAGGCGGCGCGGTAAATCTCGAGCACGGTTTCGACCGCGATCCGACTCGCCTCCTGACCGCCTTCGTACCCACCCATACCGTCGGCAATCACCGCGAGGCGTCCCTTGCGCTCGAACTCTGCGTCGCTCTCACCTTCCCAATAAATGTGCGAGTCTTCGTTGTTCTCGCGCTGGCGGCCGACATCAGTCAGGCTTGCCACTTCCATGCCCGGCTTCACCTTCATGCCATCAACCGTCATAGCAAATTCAGAAGCATCTTCAAGTTGAGAGGAGAACAAATCTCGTGCAAGCGGCTCATTATAAGACAGAGCATGCACTTTTCCTTTGAACCAGAAGTTTGTTGATGGAGGGAACTGAAGATCAGTGTGCGATTCGGCGGCATGACGCCGACAAGCCATCGCGAATCCTCTATCACGAAGGGATACGCCATGCTTCCGAGTTTTGTCGGTTGGCCGATGGAGAAAACGACTGGTGCCGGGAGGGGGAATCGAACCCCCACAGTCCTTTCGGACCTGCGGATTTTAAGTCCGCTGCGTCTGCCAATTTCGCCATCCCGGCCAGCGAGCGTAACGACTCCACCTTAGATTTGATGACTGGCTTCTTCTGGGCGCAACTTTGATAAATAGCTACGGTCAGTCCGCTATCAGTGCGCCCTTTTTGTGGGTAGAAACAGTTTCGCATAGCTTCTGAGCTGCCGCCACTTGGTGCTAGGCATGAGGTTCCAATTCAGTGGGATTTCTCCCGGCACCAGCGCCCTGCGCTCGCCAATGCTTCGGCGGGGACTTCACATCAAGTCCCAGGATGTTCCGCGCTACTGTGTGTACAATAGTTCACTCCGACGCTTCTCTCTCGTCGGCCGAAACATCCTGTAAATCATGATGCTCACCGAGACCATACAGACGAAGCCCACCACACGCCTGTCTAAACCGCGAAATCCCGCCGTTTGGGATGCTATTGCCGAAACATACATACCAGCGACGCGTTCCCATAGAAAGGAAGCCACGTGGTCGTCCTGGTAATTGGCGGTGCCGGATATATCGGCAGTCATGCTGCGCGTGCGTTGAAGCGCGCAGGCCATGATCCGGTAATCTACGATAATCTCTCCACTGGCCACGCCTTTCTGGCGGACGGTTTTGAACTAATCCGCAGCGACGTTCTGGATCAGGCCAAGCTGGCTACGAGCCTCAGTCGGGTGGATGCGGTCATGCATTTCGCAGCCTACGCTTTCGTGGGCGAATCAGTCACGAACCCGCGAAAATATTTCCACAACAATGTGGAAGGGGGACTGTCACTGCTGAACGCCGCGGTCGACGCAGGGGTGAAGAAGATAATTTTCTCTTCCACTTGTGCGGTTTATGGTGAACCATCCAAAGTTCCAATCACCGAGGACACTTCAAGGCAGCCGGTGAATCCTTACGGCGTCTCCAAAATGTTCTTTGAGCAGGCACTGGAGGCATACGATCGCGCCTACGGCTTGCGCTTCGCCAGTCTCCGCTACTTCAATGCTGCCGGCGCAGATGAGAGCGGTGAAATCGGCGAACTACACAATCCCGAGACTCACTTGATCCCTCTTGCTCTCGGAGCAGCAGCTCGCATGAGCCCGGCATTGCAGATATTTGGATCCGACTACCCTACCCCGGACGGTACATGCGTTCGAGATTACATTCATGTGAACGACCTGGCCGACGCACATGTCAAGGCTCTGGATCACCTCGATGCAGGTAAGGCTTCTTTCGCGGCGAACATCGGTACGGGCCAGGGCCATTCCGTCAACGAAGTTATAGCCACCGTGGAGGAAGTGACGGGCAATCCAGTTCCGCGACGCGTGGTGCCCCGTAGGCCTGGTGATCCACCCGCGTTGGTTGCGGATCCGCGCCGGGCTGAAACCCTTTTACAGTGGAAAGCGAAACGCTCCTTGCGGGACACTATCTCGACAGCCTGGAATTGGATGGAACGCCGGCGCCAACAGCCTGCTGGTGTCCGATAGAGTCTCGGTATTGCGAGCGATGGCGAAGTGAGTCGGTTTCACTTATCAGTCTTAATTACTTCAGATAAATAAAAGAGGGAATGTTATGGGACATGATCTCCTGGAAAAACGAGTAGCGGTTCTAGGAGCCGGCAAAATGGGTGGCATCCTGCTGCAGGCACTCCTGAAGAGTGGCATGCTTTCAGCCGAGCGAACCTGCGCCACCGTGCAGCATGAAGAGCGGGCGAGGGCCCTTAGTGCGAAGCTGAATATTCAGGTCGGAACTGACAACGCCGCAGCGGCAAAGGGCGCGGACATCATTATCATCGGAGTCAAGCCGCAAGTCGTGCAGGAAGTCATCGACGAGATTCGTGACCAGATCACTCCCGCCCAATTGATCGTCTCCGTGGCCGCATCCGTTCCAACTTCGTTGATCGAGAAAGGCCTGCGCGCGAATATCCCGGTCGTGCGGGCGATGCCGAATACGCCTTGTTCGCTGGGAGCCGGTATGACGGGCTTGTGCAAAGGCAAATACGCGGATGCCGGGCATGTCGCTATGATCTGCAAGATGTTCGACGTGGTGGGACGAACCGTTGTCGTTGATGAAAAGCATATGGACGCGGTCACAGGCCTTTCGGCGAGCGGCCCCGCTTACATCTACATTATTTTAGAATCGCTGGCCGAGGCGGGCGTAAAGGTCGGTCTTCCTCGAGATATCGCTACGCTCCTGGCTGCGCAAACCACCCTTGGAGCTGCGCGAGTCGTGTTGGAGACTGGCGATCATCCGGCACTGCTAAAGGATGCTGTTACCACGCCTGCGGGATGCACGTAACGCTCATCAAGGCGGTGGTGAAAGCAACGCAAAGAGCCAAGGAATTAGCGTTTAGCTAAGTGAAAAAGAACTTGGAAGCGAGAAGGCGGCAGGCCTCTGTCAAAGAATGTTTGAGTCCAGCCCTGCGATAAATTGGATGCCCGGGATCACCTTGCCAACCAGATTCCTGTCGTTGGTTAAGAATAAATCAGTGCCCGCTGTCGCCGCACAGGCGAGATGAATAGCATCTGCAGGGGGTATTTTCAGCGAGCCCTTAATTCGTCCATAGACCTCAGCCGTTTCGACAGTGAAAGGTATTACCAGTGAAACTGCGCTCTCCAAGGCTGCCTTTACCTCTTGGACGCGCTCTTTATTTGCCCCCCGTTTGTACGCGCCCGCTAACACTTCGCCCAAGGCTAAAGCTCCAGTAATAAGCTGGTCGTTGCGCTCTTGCATCCGTGACCAGACTGCATCCACCTTTTTCCCAAACTGAGGATTTTCTTCTAGCCAGTAAATGAAGAGCATCGTATCCCAGTAGACGCGGCTCACCTGTCTTTCCCCGGACCATAGAAATTGGCGCGTTCGTTGCGCAGGTAGTTCTCGCCCCCGCCCAATTCGGCGAAAACATCCTTGAGCGCACCACGAAGTCGGTTCCAGGCATCCTGGCGATCCACTCCTTTATTGTCCTTTTCTCCTTTCGTCACGAACTCGTAGGTATAGGTCACTGTCGTACTTTGGCCTGATGGCGGGCCAGTCTTCGAAACCAGCCGCAGTGCGTTCTCTTCAAGGAACTGTCGCGTCTTCAGAGCACTGCAGATCGCAGGTGCACGGCCGTTCAGCTTCAGGTCCCGCAGAACGTCTCCAGTTCTGATTGAAAACCGTTTCTCTTGCCCGCGTCGGGCGGGCGCGACATATTTTTCCTTACCGTGCAATCGAATCACATCGGCATTTGTCATAGCGCGCTCCTCAAAAAGCAAATCACCGGGATTAGAATAGCATTAGCGTTGCCCAGCATGCAATAGCATAGCTTGCAATAAATGCAGGTACGCTTCCCAATAAACTGCTCAGCGCGATACGCCCAAAAGCGAAAATTTGGAAGCTCCCCCATTTGATCAAGCATCAAATAATTGACTTGATTAGGTTTAACCTCTAGTCTGGAAGTAGTTCTTTGAGTATGGCCATTCTCACCAGTGGGGGCGTCACGGCTTCGACGGAGATGCTTGCGGCCAAGAGGCATGCCGGGGTGCACACACCCGTAATCGTGGGCACAATGATAATTGCCAATCAACAAATGGCATACGCAGCCTAATTAATTAGGCAGCCGCTTTCCACCGCTTTGCCCTTGGGCGGTGAGCGAGCGTCACACAGAGGGCTGCTCTTCTCCGCTACGTCTGGGCGGAGAGGTTAAGATCTCAGGCTAGCGGCTAGCGTTTCTTGTCCGTTCTGAGCGTGGGTCGCGAACGTCCTGGGTAGGGTGGAAACGCCTAATGCCTGGGGCATGAACGCGAATAAGCATGTAGTCTCTTGACCAGTAACATTTTCGGACGCGGGTTCGACTCCCGCCGCCTCCACCATATAATCCTCTAATCCTCTCGCGTCGTCTGCCTCACTTCTTGGGGTCTACCAGCAAGCTAAACACTGACCCTAACGCCAAGTAAGCAAAACAGACGATGGCGTTTAGGGGGAAAAGATATTGTTTGACCTTTTGCACCATGGAGTTTCTGAAGATCGGCGAATCCGGGAGAAGTTCAATTTCGATCGGCTGGCTTACCGCTGAGGTTGCAGCGCTGACAGGGGGATCAGGGGAAATGCCACCAGGCATCTCTCTCGACTCTTCCTTCATCGTGTAATTGGAATTAAAGAAAGAATATTCAGGAACTTCGATTTCCTGTATGTTGCTCGTCTTTTCTAGCGGTAGACGAAAATAATACGGGACAGAATGGCCGCCTAAGTTTTCGATATTCAGATGCAATCCAATAAAAGACCGAACTGCATTAGGCCATCTGACATAGAACCGTCGGAATGGCAACAGGCGATTCGTGTCGCACGCATCCTCGACCCTGTCGGCTGTCGATATTTGATTTACGACCGTCAACGTACGGACCCCTGCGCGTACAGGAATTACAGCTATCTTAGCCTCTACCGGTTGGGCGCTGTCATAAGAATACGCGATTGACTGGGTCACTCCGTTGAGCTGCGCGTTGAGCTGAAGCTCCGAGAAATCGATTTTTTGAAGCGAAACATTGGGGGCCAAAGCAATCCCCACTCGCTCACTGTAAACAACGGTATTTTTCTTCTTATCGAGACCTGCTGTGAGTCTGAGAGTCGAAACCGTGACTAGGTCCTTGATTTTGCTATGTACAAATCGATAGAGGAGGTCTTGCAGGGTTACGATTTTCGTAAAAGGGTCCTCAAATGAAAAATTCTTATCCTCCTTTCCTCGCTTGAATTCTTCTAGGAATGCCGAGGGATCTGACGCATTCTTAGCCTGCTCTCTTTTTTCTGCAATAAAATTCTTCAACTTGTCCATTCTCGACTGGATCTCTGCGCTATTCAATCCATCGACCGAAGCCCTCAGCGAATCGATGGCCGACGTTAACTTGCTGCTATCGTCCCCCGATAGATCTCCGGTAAGCGATTCAAGAGTCCTTCGAGCCGAGTCCAGCACATCCGCCCAATGCTTAGTTACAACTCCATGTTGGAGCAGTTCTATGCCCTGCCTATCGATTTCGTGCTGAACATCAATGCCGGGATTAGCTGGCTCACTCTCGAGCTTTGACTGAGGTTTTGCGGTGGACGTACCTAAGAATCCGCGAATTGTGTATTCACAGCTAATAGGTCGATGGGTCTTAATGGAGCGTGCCACTAATACCGATGCGCCTAGCCCCACGATGAAGATTAGGTACCAACTTGTTCGCGCCCATTCCGTCTGCTTGGGAAATCGGCGAACAAGTATCATTATCAAGCCGGAGAACAGGAACACACCAAGAGCTATGAACGAAATCGCCAGAGCAGCGGCACCCGCCGCTATCGCGAACAACACTAGAACAATCTTTTTGGCATTCATGGCGAGGCACCTCGTTACGGAAAACTAGATTGCGTCGACCTCTGGAGCGCAAGTTTAGGACTGTTACGTAATCGCGTCAACGGCAACGGGATTGAAACTACAGAGGGCTGCTCTTCCCTGCTACGTCTGGGCAGGGAGGCTAAGATCTCAGGCTAGCGGCTAGCGTTTCTTGTCCGTTCTGAGCGTGGGCCGCGAACGTCCTGGGTAGGGTGGAAACGCCTAATGCCTGGGGCATGAACGCGAATAAGCATGTAGTCTCTTGACCAGTAACATTTTCGGACGCGGGTTCGACTCCCGCCGCCTCCACCACTATCTCATTTATTATCAATGCATTGCGAGCACAAAAACAAATCATACAATCAATAGATTAGAGCGCGCGCTGATGGCGTCTAATGTCGTTTCAGATACAAAAGTGTCATTACGATGACGTTCCAGCCAACTACGACCGAGTAGAACAGATTCACCACCCAGACGAGTCGTCGTACTCCCATTGCAATAGTGATCGCGATCAGCTTGCTGATGAGCACGCCGCGAAAGCGTCCGAACTGAACGGTGAGATGCGCGACGAGGGGGTTTACCTCAAACGCTCCACCGTGGAACGCCGCCAGGGTGGTGAGTAGATCGAGAACCTGCAGCGCAGCGAATGTCCATCGCGAGCGCAGCACTCTCGTGACCGCTACCTTCCACGCTCGCTGCTCTGCGCCACTAGAAAGTTCGGGCAAAGACGATTGCATCAGCCTCAGTTTACAAACGAACGGGTAAAGCGCAACCATTAGTTTCCGGAACGAAAGTGGCGAGTGCCTGTTATGCAACCGAGTGCAACATCAGCGACCGGGAGCCAGGCGAATGCCGAGCACAATTTTAAGGGGAACGGGTTGGCCGTCAATCTGCGCGGGGTGGAACATCCACTGGCTCAGGGCTTCGGTCAACGGCGAGGCCAATTCAGCATCGGGATTCTGTTGCAGGGTGATCTGTTCCAGAATGCCCGCGGCATTCATGACGGCACAGGCGATGATTAGCTTGTGCGCATACTTCCGGAGAATGTCGGGAGCGAACTCGGGGATTTGTTTCAGCATAGCGTAGGGCGGCGTGGGCGTGCCCTGGATCCTGGTCGAAATCCCTCCCGGACTCGATGGAGGCTGCTGGACTGCATACTGCAGAATCCATGAAGGAGCGGGGTCCTCATCATCCGCTTTCATGTCGAGGTACACGGTGTAGACCTTTTCGTTGTGGAAGACGCCGAGATCCGGCAGCCCGCCCCCGCTGCTTGCGGTGGATACAATCGTCAGGTTGTAGGAAGTCTGCTGACGCGGTGCAACGCTGGGATGCAGCCCTGAAGCGGAATCGCTGCCATAGCGGCCACCCTGGATTGCGATGCCGGGAAATCCGCCCGTGCCCGGTGCGGTGCCAGCGCCCGCGCCGCTGCCGCGGCTTGCGCCGGATCCTTCTCCAACGCCGGGTTCTGATCCAGTGCCGCGACCGGTGGTTGTGCCCGTGCCTGCGGGATTCAAACCAGCGCCGTGCCCGCTGCCATATCGACCGCCGCTGCCGCTCCCTGATCCGCCTGCAACGTGGCCGAATTCGTTGCCTCCGCTGGCGGCTTCAGCGATGGCATCGCCGTGAGCGATATCAACTTGCGTACCCGTTCCCGCCGCCGGAGCGGATGCTTCTCCGCCTTTCGTTCCCGCCGCGGGCTCGGCGATCACAGTCACTTCCGAGGGAGCGACCGCAAACAATCCGCGGGCTTCCGCGCGCGGGAGGTTGGGGTGCAAATCAGGCGGCGGGGGGACGGCGTTCAATACCAGTAGACCTTCCTGGTGCCGCCGCGCGGCAGCCGTTTCGGAGACTTCGGACGGCCGGGGCGGCGCACTGGGGGGCGCTGGTCTTTCTGGAAGAGTCGGCTTAACGGTTGCCAAGTCCGGGATGCCGCTTGACTTCGCCACAGGCAAACTTATTTTCGGGGCTGCAACCGGAGTCTCAGGACTGCGCGGAAGAGCGAGCCTGCCACTCTTGACCACAATTACTTCTTGGGCTGCGGTGGCGACGGACGAGGCCGCAGGTCTTACGATATTGGGCAAGGGTATATCTCGTTTTAGCAAAGGCGGGTTTTCCAGTGCGGGCTGAAGAATCGTCTGGATGCCGAGGGTGGCGCGTGGCGGGCTGGAGACCATGGGCTGCGCTGCGGGATACGCAAATCCGCGGCGGCTGCGGGAACGCACTCCGGAGGAAGGTTTGGCGGTGTTACTCGATCCGCCGCCGGCGCGGCCGCCGCCTTCGCTGCCTCCGCCCAACACCGGCAAATACAGGGCGACCGGAGCAGAAGCGACAGGTGGCCGGGTGCGCCGGGCCACCACATGATGCGAGTGCACGGACAGCCAGCGACCGAAAATGATCAGCAAGAACACGGACAAATGGAACAGGATCGAGAGCCCGAGTCCCCGCCCCGGATGGTGCCCCTGTTGGACCTCACGATAAGTGAGAGGCGGAGCGGCGAGCCGGACTACCCGCGCAGGCGGCGGAGACAAAATTTCCAGAAGTTCCGCGTTCATTGACATGTTGTCCTGCGCTCCGTCGAAAATCCTCCAAGAGCCCGCCCACGAAATTCATTGCAGAAGCGATGCCTTCAGGGTGCTGTATGAGGAATTGGGATTAAGCGA
>WNFG01000284.1_pt1 | contig 50411 bp, 51 predicted proteins | sample 5400431 | NCBI WGS metagenome assembly WNFG01 (sample SAMN13153346, study PRJNA577476) | soil metagenome | isolation source: 120 cm saprolite under Douglas fir tree site 2 hole 3 replicate 2 | place: USA:California | collected 2015-04-18
CGCCCATAGATGGCCCGGAAATACTCCCATTTCCCCTTACGCCCCAAGTAAACCCTCCCCAAATCGTCTCTGGCTCGGGTTACATCTTAAATGGCGCGACGTTGTCCCCTTCGGTTACATTTTAGATGGCTCGATACGGTGCATGGAAACATTCCCGGTTTTCCCGTAAACTTCGCAGGCGAGGAATGCGTGAATCAATCCGGGAAACAGGCCCGCTACACTCTCTTCATACTATTTGCCATCAACTTGCTGAATTTTTACGACCGCCATATCTTTGGGGCTCTGGCCGAACCCATTCGCAGGGAGTGGTCCCTGAGTGATTCGCAAATCGGCTGGCTGGCCACGGCGTTCACGCTTCTGTATGCGGTCATTGGCGTTCCACTGGGACGCTTATCCGATCGATGGAACCGCGCCAAGTTACTGAGCTGGGGAGTGGCGGCCTGGAGCCTCCTGACGGCCGCTTCCGGGATGGCTTGGAACTATGGCTCGATGTTCGCTGCGCGCCTCGGCGTGGGCGTTGGAGAGGCCACTTGCGCTCCGGCGGCTAACTCGTTGATCGGTGATTTGTATCCATCGGCGCAACGCGGCCGCGCGCTCGCGTTCTTCATGCTCGGCTTGCCCCTCGGAAATTTCCTCGGCACTTTTCTGAGCGGACTTATCGCCGCCGGGTACGGCTGGCGAATGGCATTTTACGTGGCCGGCATTCCCGGATTGTTCATCGCCGCGCTCGCCCTGCGTGTGCCGGAACCGCCGCGCGGGGCATCGGAAAGCTCCCCCATGGCAGGGCGGGCGCACGACGGGTCACCGTATTGGACCATTTTAAAAATCCCAACCATGTGCTTGATTATCGTCACGGGTGCGCTGTTCAACTTCATTATGTACGCGCTGGCCACTTTCTTGCCGGCCTTTATCAGCCGCTATCATTCGCTGGACCTAAGATTGTCGACCACCATCGCCGCACTTGCATTTGGACTGACCGGCGTTCCTGGACTTTTGCTGGGCGGTTGGGCCGCGGATCGCGCGGCACAGTTTCGCGCCAATGGCCGTTTGCTGGTGAGCTTGGGAGCCACGCTGGCTGCGGCAATTTTCCTCGGGCTGGCCTTCAGCCAGCTGCCTGGCCGCGTGACGGCCTTCGTCGCGCTGCTGGGGACGGGCTGCATGATCGCATTTGCCTACTACGCGTCGGTGTACGCCGCGATTCAAGAGATTGTCCCGCCCAGCCTTCGGGGCACCGCGATGGCTCTCTATTTCCTTGCCATGTACCTCCTGGGTGCCAGCTTTGGGCCGGTCTTGACGGGCAAACTCAGCGACCATTTTGCGCGTCGCGCCATGGCAGCCGCCGGCGCAACCGCCATGAATGAACATTTTCGCGCCGCCGGTCTACATACCGCGATGTACGCAATTCCCGTCTGCGCTGCATTTGTCTCTGTGGTGCTGCTGGTGGCGACGCGTACCGTACCAAAAGACATGGATAACTTACGGGCGTGGATGTCATCCCCTGCGGGCAGTCTCCACCCGGAAGGACACCAATAAGAATGGCGCCCTATTCCACACTTTGCCGGCCTGGGCAGACCTGCCAGATTTTTGATTTCGCATAGTTTTGGCTTACGCTGGAACCTCCAGAGGGCCTTAGGATCATCCAATAGTCGGACGACAGAGATTGGGAGGCAGTATGGCTACGGCAGTGGCGCCACGGATGTTCAAGAACTTCATCAACGGCGAGTGGGTGGAATCTCGGAGCGCGAAGGCATACGAGAATCGCAATCCGGCGAATACGGATGAATTGATTGGCATATTTGTGTCTTCGAACAACGAGGATGTGGACGCCGCCGTGGATGCCGCGACAGAAGCGTACAAGGTGTGGCGGCTGGTGCCGGCGCCTAAGCGCGCGGAGATTCTGTTTCGCGCGGCGGAGCTGCTTGTACAGCGCAAGGAAGATTTTTCGAAGGACATGACGCGAGAAATGGGCAAGATCCTGGCCGAGGCGCGCGGCGACGTGCAGGAAGCCATTGATATGACCTATTACATGGCGGGAGAAGGGCGGCGGCTGTTCGGCCAAACCACGCCCTCGGAGCTGCCGAACAAATTTGCGATGAGCGTGCGGCAGTCCATCGGCGTATGCGGAATGATTACCCCGTGGAATTTTCCCATGGCCATTCCTTCCTGGAAGATGATGCCGGCGCTGATCAGTGGAAATACGGTTGTGCTCAAGCCGGCGGAAGATACGCCGCTGTCTTCGTATCACCTGGTGCAAGTCCTTACAGAGGCCGGAGTTCCGCGCGGCGTTGTGAACCTGGTGAGCGGCGATGGGCCGAACGCCGGCGCGCCGCTGTCGCAGCACAAAGATGTGCCGGTGGTCAGCTTTACCGGATCAACGGCCGTTGGGCGAATCATTGCGCAGGCCTGCGCGCCGGACTTCAAGCATTGCAGCCTGGAAATGGGCGGGAAAAATATCATCATCGTGATGGACGACGCCAATCTGGATTTGGCCGTGGATGGCGCGGTCTGGGGCGGCTTCGGCACCACCGGGCAGCGTTGCACCGCCGCGAGTCGCGTCGCTGTTCACAAGGATGTTTACAAGGAATTCGTAGATCGCTTCATGGATCGCGTCAAGTCTCTCAAAGCGGGGGACGGGCTTGATCCCTCAACGGACATGGGACCATGCATCAACGAGCAGCAATTGAAGACCGTGATGAACTACGTGGAAATCGGAAAGAACGAAGGCGCGAAGCTGCTGACCGGCGGAAATCGCCTGGATGGCGGCATGTACGCCAAGGGCTGGTTCCACGCGCCAACCGTCTTTGGGGATTGCGCGCCAACAATGCGCATCGCGCAGGAAGAAATCTTCGGCCCGGTGGTTTCGGTGATTCCCATCGAGGGTCTGGAACAAGCCGTGGACGTTGCGAATGGCGTTCCGTACGGTTTGTCGGCATCCATTTACACGCGGAACGTGAACCGCGCGTTTCAGGCTACACGCGATCTCTACACGGGAATCGTCTATGTGAATGCTCCGACTATCGGTGCCGAAACTCACCTGCCATTCGGCGGCACGAAGCAGACGGGGAACGGCCACCGCGAGGCCGCCATCGCGGCCATCGATTTCTTCACCGAGTGGAAGACGATTTACATCGACTACTCGGACAAGCTCCAGCGCGCTCAAATCGACAACGCCTAGCTGGCCGGTGTGCGTTGACCATGCTTGACACCATTCCTACAATAGAGGTAGCGCTCCCTAGCCCTAGGAGTAGAGTGCTGCTTATGAGGAATGCTGCACTACAGGAACGCCGCAACCGCCAGATTTTGGCGGATATCGTTCGCACGTACATCGAGACGGGCGAGCCGGTATCCTCGCGCGCCATTTCCAAGCGGTTCGAAGAAACGCTTAGCACCGCGACCATTCGCAACCTGATGGCGGACCTGGAGGACGGCGGCTTCCTTTATCAGCCGCATACCTCCGCCGGGCGCGTGCCCACCGCGGCAGCGTATCGCTTTTTCGCGCAGGAGATCGCCTCGCAGGCGACTATTACGGTGACGGACCGCGAGTGGATTCAGCGCGAGATGGGCGGAGCCACTAGCGCCGCGGAGATTACGGAGCGCGCCGGCCACATCCTGGCGGAAGTGTCGAATGGTCTGGGCATCATCGTCTCGCCGCCATTGAGCAAGACCGTCCTGGAGCACGCGCGCATGTGGCTGCTGCCCGACGGCCGCGTGGTTGTCGTGCTGATCTCGCCTGGTGGCAACACACGCGACAAGATATTGCGGCCGCACCGGCCCTTCACGCAGGTCGAACTGGATGCCACCGCCGATTTTTTGAACCGCCATTACTCCGGCTGGACGCTCGAAGCCATCCGTGCCGACCTGCTGCAAAAGCTGGCGACTGAGCGGGAGCGCTACGAGGGCATTGTACAGAGCGCCCTTTCACTCTGTGATCCGGCGGTTCTGGGGGACGAATCGTCCCTGCACGTCCACGTCGAAGGCGCGGCCCAGATCGTCGGCGCGGCGGAGTTCGCGGACCAGGCACAATTGCGCGATCTGCTCGCCGCCATTGAAGAAAAGCACCGCCTCGTGACGATGCTGAATGCCTGCATCGAAACGCCGGAACCGGTGCATGTGCAAATCGGAGTGAAAGAAATCTCGCAGTCCGGCGAGAATCTCGCGCTGATCAGCGCCGCCTATACCAGAAACGACCTCGTGCAAGGCTCGCTCGGCGTGCTGGGGCCGACACGCATGCATTACGAGCGCGCCATGACCGCAGTCGCCTACGTGGCGCAGCTTTTCAGCGAAGCGCTGAACAAGACTTAGGATTTTGTTGCAACGGGAGACGATTGAAAGTGAGCGACAAAGACGTGAAGATCAATTTGAACAAGAACCTGGATAGCTCCGAACTCGAGCAATCCGCCGAATCGGTTGCCGCGGACACCGCCAAAGCCGACGGCGAATTGGCTAAGCTGACAGCCGATCTGGAGGAGCTGCGCCAGACGCTGCTTCGCCGCCAGGCGGACTTCGACAACTACCGCAAGCGCATCGAAAAGGAACGCTTCGAGGACGCCAAACGTGCCACTGCGCGCGTCGTCGAAGGGCTCATCCCGGTGATCGACGGATTCGAGCAGGCGCTCGCTGCGCATCGCGAAGCCGAATACGAAAGTTATCGCAAGGGCTTCGAGCTCATTTACAAACAGCTCCTCGATCACCTGGCAAAACTTGGCGTCGAGCGCCTCGATCCGGTGGGCAAGCCTTTCGATCCCCATCTGCATCAGGCCGTGGATCGCGCCGAAACGAAAGATCATGACGATGGCACGATCCTCCAAGTCTTTCAGCCCGGCTATGTTTTTCACGGGCGCGTCTTGCGGCCCGCCATGGTCCGCGTAGCGGTCCACCCGAAACCTGCATCAAAAGAAGCAGTCAACTAAAGGAGATCGAACGTTTCAATGTCTAAAGGGACTCAACGAGATTTTTACGAGGTGCTCGGCGTAACACGCACGGCCGCGGTGGATGAGATCAAGTCTGCCTACCGGAAAGCTGCGCTCAAATGGCATCCCGACCGCAATCCGGAAAACAAATCCGAAGCGGAAGTAAAGTTTCGCGAATGCACCGAAGCGTACAGCGTGCTCAGCGACGCGCAGAAGCGCCAGGTGTACGACGCCTACGGTCACGCCGGGCTATCCAGCGTGGGCGGGAGCCAGGGATTTGACAATACCGTGTTTCAGGACTTCCACGACATCTTCGGCGATTTCTTCGGCTTCGAGGATCTCTTCGGCGGCGGTGGACGCCGCGGTCGCAGCCGCGCCCAGCGCGGCGCCGACCTGCGCTATGACATGACGCTGTCTTTCGAGGAAGCGTCGGCGGGCGTCGCTACAAAAATCAAGGTGCCGCGTCAGGAATTCTGCGAAGCATGCAACGGCACCGGCGCAAAGAAAGGCACGGGCGTCGTTACTTGCCAGACGTGCGGCGGCCGCGGCCAGTTGGCCTATCAACAGGGATTTTTCACCATCACCCGCACATGCCCCGCTTGCCAGGGCGCGGGACAAATGGTCCGCGAACGCTGCCTCGAGTGCCGCGGACAAGGTCGCTTCGAACGTGAAAAAACCATCGAACTCCGCATTCCTCCCGGCGTGGACACTGGAACGCGCCTCCGTGTTGCCGGCGAAGGCGAGCCCGGCCCGAATGGCGGCCCCGCCGGAGATCTCTACGTCGTACTCGAAGTCAAAGAGCATCCCTTCTTCGAACGCCGCGGCGCGGATTTGTACTGCACCATTCCAATTAGCGTCGCGCAGGCAACGCTTGGAACCGAGCTGCAGGCTCCGGGATTAAACGGGGAAGAGAAATTGAAGATCCCCGAAGGTACGCAAAGCGGCGCCGTGTTCCGCATCAAGGGCAAAGGACTTGCCGATCCGAGGGGCGGCGGGAAGGGCGATTTGTACTATCACGTTCGTGTCCTCACGCCAAGCAAGCTCACTCGCGAACAGCGCAAGCTGATCGAGGAGCTCGGCGCCACTCTCAAAGTGGACAACAAGCCTGCCGACCGTAATTCCTCGATCTTCGACAAAGTGAAAGACATCTTCGGCTAGTGCCCGCGCATCACCGGATCGCTCCTCTGTGCTTGCTCTGCGACTCTAAAGCTATCTTTCTCTTTCCTTTCCCTCGAACGCCAAGCGCCTCACCTGGGATAGAATCTCCGCGTGCGCAGGCGATTTTTCGTCGAACAGTTTGTCGGTGATCGTGCTGTCATGGAAGATGACGCAGCGCACCACCTCGGCCGCGTCCTTCGCGCCCGGGCTGGCCAGCTCTACGAGTTGAGCGACGGCGAACGTGTCTGGCTCGGCCGCATCGATAAGGTTGGCAGCGATCGCGTCGAGTTTGCGCTCCTCGAAGAATTGCCTGTCCACCAGCCAAGGCTGAACATGACCCTCCTGCTTTCCGTCGTGAAATTCGACATGTTCGAATGGGCCATCGAAAAGGCCACCGAACTCGGCGTGGCGACAATCGTTCCTCTGGCGGCCACGCGCAGCGAAAAGGCGCTGCTCTCTGCGGCCGCGAAGCGTGCCGAACGCTGGGAAAAAATCATGCTCGAGGCTGCGCAGCAGTCGCGCCGCGTGCGGGTCCCCGTTTTGGCCGAACTCGCAAAGCCGGAAACGGTATTCGCATCGCACAAGGACGGCCTGCGCGTGATGCTCTCGGAGCGCCCTGAGGCGCCCACCATTCGCAACGTCCTCGAAGGCCAGCAGCCGGCGAACGCGACTCTTGCCATCGGGCCCGAAGGCGGTTGGACCGACGCCGAATTCGAAACCGCCCGCCGCAGCGGTTTCCAAGAAGCCTCCCTCGGCCAGCTCATCCTGCGCACAGAAACCGCCGTTGTCGCCGCTCTGGCCTCGATGAACTACGCGATGAAGGTGGAATAGTAGTCTCCAAAATCGTCTCTTCGAGCAACGGCCAACCGCCTCATCCGAAGCAAACAAAGAGTAACAACCCCGTGGACTCCTCCGTATCCGACTGGATGCATTACAAATCGCAACTGGCGTGCGTCGCGGCGGACATGTTATAAATACAAGGCAGCCAAAATGGAAAGCTCGGAAGAAAAACAGCCCGTAACCGCAGCACCACCGGATACCACGGCGCCGGCATCATCTCCCGTGGGCGCTTCAGACCGCCCAGCATCCTCGCATTCCCTTCGTCACGAAATTCGCGTCTGGGCCCGCGACCTTCTTATCGCCATCGGCCTTGCGCTCGTCATCATCGTCTTCTTGTACCAGCCCGTGAAAGTCGAAGGCACCAGCATGGCGCCGCTGCTCTCCGACCAGGAACGCATCTTCATCAATAAATTTGTCTACCGCTTCGAGCCCATCCAACGCGGCGACGTCGTGGTCTTCTGGTATCCGCTGGACCGCTCCAAGTCCTTCATCAAGCGCGTCATCGGATTGCCAGGAGAAACGGTGGAGATCCGCCGCGGCGCGGTCTACGTCAACGATAAGATCGTTCCCGAGCCTTACGTGCCGCCACAATACGAGGACCTTAGCGATTTCGGTCCGGTGCGCGTTCCCAAGGACAGCTATTTCGTCATGGGCGACCACCGCATCAGTTCGAACGATTCACGCGTATTCGGACCCGTGGCCGACCGCTATATTTACGGCCGCGCCGTTTTTGCCTACTGGCCGGTGGATCATTTCGGCTCTCTTTCGACCACCGAGGCCGATATCAAATGACTGGCATATCTTGATGCGAAATATGGGAGGACTCACTGAGCGAAGTTCAGCACCGATCCGCGATCCTCGCGTTGGAAGACGGGCGCACCTTTAACGGCCGCGCGGCCGGGGCGATCACGCGCCGCGGCGGCGAAGTGGTTTTCAATACCAGCCTCACCGGTTACCAGGAAGTTTTCACCGACCCTAGCTATGCCGGACAGATTGTCTGCCTGACGTATCCGCATATCGGAAACGTGGGCGCGAACCTCGAGGACGAAGAGTCCGCGCGCCCGTACATCGAATCGCTCATTGTGCGCGAATTTTCGCAGATCTCTTCGAATTGGAGATCGGCGGAGACGACACAACTCTATCTAAACCGCCACAAGATCCCCGTGATTTGGGACATTGATACCCGCGCGCTCGTCCACCACCTTCGCAATGTCGGTGCCCTCCGCGGCGTCGTTTCCACCGACGGTACGCCGGCGGAGCAGTTGGTGTTCGAAGCCAAGCAACTGCCCAGTATGGCGGGCCAGGAGCTTGCCAGCCGCGTCACTTGCGCCAAATCCTACGGCTGGGACAAAGGTTCTGTGGAGGTCGCCGTTTCTCCCTGGTCCGAGCAGATGGGGGAATCCGACGCTCACGGCGAGACGCGCAGGCATCGCGTCATCGCTTACGACTACGGTATCAAGCAGAACATTCTCCGTCTGCTCGTGGATCACCAGTGCGAAGTTTTGGTCGTCCCCGCGCAGACCTCCGCGGAAGACGTCTTGGAAATGAAACCGGACGGAGTCTTTCTGAAAATATTAGGAAGCTCATCGGCCACGTTCCTGTGTTTGGAATCTGCCTGGGGCACCAGTTGGTCGGACTGGCGCTCGGGGGAAAAACGTTCAAGCTGAAATTCGGCCATCACGGCTCGAATCATCCCGTAAAAAATTTGCTCACCGAGCAAATCGAAATCACCGCCCAGAATCACGGCTTCTGCGTGGACCCGGAATCCTTGCCATCGAGCAAAGTGGAAGTCACCCATATCAATTTGAACGACCACACCAACGAAGGTATGCGCCACAAATCGTTGCCGCTGTTTTCCGTGCAGTATCACCCGGAAGCTTCGCCCGGTCCGCACGATTCGCACTATCTGTTCACGCAGTTCACCGACCTGATGAAGGAATTCGCGCAGCCGGGCAGTTCGCGGCGCTAGAGAGTTTCACGAGAGACTATGCCGAAGCGCAAGGACATTAAGAAAATCTTAATCATCGGTTCCGGCCCGATTGTCATCGGGCAGGCCTGTGAGTTTGACTACTCCGGGGCCCAGGCATGCAAGGCTCTGCGTGCCGAGGGTTACAAGGTCATCCTGGTAAATTCGAATCCGGCGACCATCATGACCGACCCGGAACTCGCGCACCGCACGTATATCGAACCGCTCACCAAGGAGTACATCGAGGAGATCATCGCCAAAGAGAAGCCGGATGCGCTGCTGCCGACGGTTGGCGGGCAAACCGCGCTGAACCTTGCCGTTGAGCTTTCCGAGAGCGGCGTCCTCGAGAAATGCAAAGTGGAAATGATTGGCGCGTCGCTCCGCGCCATCAAAGTGGCGGAAGACCGCCTGTGGTTCAAAGACGCCTGCCGTAAGATTGGTCTGGAAGTTCCTGCATCAGCGTTGGTAAACAATGCGCAGGACGCCTTGCGCCTCTGCGATCAACTTGGTTTTCCGCTGGTCATCCGGCCCTCGTTCACGTTGGGCGGCACGGGAGGCTCCATTGCCTACAACAAGGAAGAATTTGGCGAAGCCATCGCGCACGCGCTGGACATGAGCCCGGTGCACGAGGCGCTGGTCGAAGAATCCGTCCTCGGCTGGAAAGAATACGAACTGGAAGTGATGCGCGATTTCCGCGACAACTTCGTGGTGATCTGCACCATTGAAAACTTCGACCCCATGGGTGTGCACACCGGCGATTCTATCACCGTGGCCCCCGCCCAGACGCTGACCGACAAGGAATTCCAGCGTATGCGCGATGCTTCCGCGGCGATCATCCGCGAAGTGGGCGTGGAAACGGGCGGTTCGAACGTGCAATTCGCCGTGAATCCCGAAAACGGCCACATGGTCGTCATCGAAATGAACCCGCGCGTTTCGCGCAGCTCCGCGCTGGCCAGCAAAGCCACGGGTTTTCCGATTGCCAAGATTGCCGCGCGTCTCGCCGTCGGCATGAGCCTGGACGAAATTCCAAATGACATTACGAAGAAAACCCCGGCGTGCTTCGAGCCCACGATCGACTACGTCGTGGTAAAAATTCCAAAGTGGCAATTCGAAAAATTTCCCGGCGCAGACAGCACTCTAGGCACACAGATGAAATCCGTCGGCGAAGTGATGGCCATCGGACGGACGTTCAAGGAAGCTCTGCAGAAGGGCATTCGCTCGCTGGAGCCCAGTTCGCCCTGGCGCGCCCCAACGGAAACGCCGGATTCGCTGCTGCGCGAGAAACTTGCCACGCCCCGGCCGGACCGCATTCACTGGCTGCTCACCGCCATGGAGCGCGGCCTCCCCGCACAGGAAATTTGCGATCTGACGAAGATTGATCCCTGGTTCATCAACCAGATCGAGGAATTGACCGCCATGAACCGCCGCGCCGCGGCTGTCACCGTGGAGACCGCGTCGAAAGATTTGCTGCGCGAAGTGAAGCGCAACGGAACGAGCGACGAACAACTTGCGCAAATCTGGCGCACCACCCCCGCTTCCGTGCGCCTGCAACGAGCGCGCTACGGTGTTGCTCCGGTCTTCAAGCGCGTAGACACCTGCGCCGCCGAATTCGAATCCTTTACGCCCTATCTCTATTCGACATACGAAGACGAAGACGAATCCGATCCGCAGTCCCGCTTCAAGATCATGATTCTCGGTAGCGGCCCCAACCGCATCGGCCAGGGCATCGAGTTCGATTATTGCTGTTGCCACGCCTCGTTTGCGCTGCGCGAAGATGGGTTCGAAACGATCATGGTGAACTGCAATCCGGAGACGGTTTCGACGGATTACGACACCTCCGACCGCCTGTATTTTGAGCCGCTCACCCTGGAAGACGTCCTGGCCATCGTTGAACGCGAAAAACCGCAGGGCGTGATCGTGCAATTTGGCGGGCAAACTCCGCTGAATCTTGCGCTCGAACTGAAGCGCAACGGTGTGCCCATCATCGGCACGGCTCCGGAATCGATTGATCTTGCCGAGGACCGCCGCCGGTTCGGTCGCTTGCTCGAAGAGCTAAAAATTCCTCAGCCGCGCAATGGGACCGCGCTGGTGCCGGAAGAAGCTGCGCGCGTGGCGGGAGAAATTGGTCTGCCGGTTCTGGTGCGGCCGAGCTATGTCCTCGGCGGGCGCGCTATGGTGATTGCCTACGACGTGAACACGGTACAGGAATACGTCGCGCAAGCCGCCCTCATGGGCCCGGCTCGACCCGTGCTCATTGACCAGTTCCTCGAAGAAGCCACCGAAGTGGACGTGGATGCCCTTGCCGACGGAACCGATGTGGTCATCGGCGGCATCATGGAACATATCGAAGAAGCCGGCGTGCACTCGGGCGATTCGTCCTGCGTATTGCCTCCGGTGAGTCTGTCGCCCGCCGTTCTCGATACGATTCGTGAATACACTAAGCGGCTGGCTTTGGCCCTCAAGGTCGTTGGCCTTATGAATGTGCAATATGCGATTCAACGGGACACGGTCTACGTTTTGGAAGTGAATCCGCGCGCGTCGCGGACCGTGCCATATGTGAGCAAAGCCACCGGAGTGCCGCTGGCAAAAGTAGCCGCGCGATTGATGGTGGGGAAAAAGCTGGCCCCGATGAATCTCCCGGTTGTGCTGCACAACGGCGTCGCGGAAATTGCCGTGCACGAATTCTATTCAGTGAAGTCGCCCGTCTTTCCCTTTAACAAATTCCGCGGCGTGGACACCATTCTCGGCCCGGAAATGCGCTCGACCGGCGAGGTGATGGGCATCTCGAAGTCCTACGGACAAGCCTTTGCCAAAGCGCAGCTTGCCGCAGGGCAGCGCCTCCCTCGCAAAGGCACGGTGTTTCTCAGCGTGAATGACCGTGACAAGCGGCATCTGGCCTCTCTTGGAAAGGAATTGAGCGCCCTCGGTTTTCGCCTGCTCGCCACGCGTGGAACGGCTGCAGCGCTGGCAGCCGCCGGCATCCAGGCGGAAGCCGTTTTCAAAGTGAATGAAGGCCGGCCGAACATCGTCGATCTCGTGAAAACAGGTAAGATCGATCTTGTGATTAATACGTCGCTCGGCCGCGAATCGTTCTACGATGAAAAATCCATCCGCCGCGCCGCGATTCGCTACAACATTTCCTGCATTACCACGCTTGCGGCGGCGCATGCCGCAGCGCGCGGGATTCACGCGCTGCACGAGCAGTGCACGGAAGTTGCCGCTCTGCAGGATTTGCACAAAGGACGCGCCGCTGCTTCCAGCGTGCCCGCGACAGGAGACTAACCCGTGGACCTCTCCGGAATTTTTCCCGCGCTCACCACGCCATATGCAAACGACGGTTCCGTCTCGCTTCCGGACCTGAAACACAACATCCAGCGCTACAACGCCACGGGCCTGGCGGGCTACGTCGTCCTCGGTTCGACGGGGGAATCGGTGCTGCTCCGCCAGGCGGAGATGGACGGAATTCTCGTCACGGTAAAGGGATCCGCCGGGAAGGGAAAGAAATTGATTGCCGGAACCGGCGCCGAATCGACGTTGGAAACCATCGAGCGAACCAAGCGCGCCGCGGAACTTGGTTATCACGCGGCACTGGTGAAGACTCCGCATTACTACAAGCCGGTTTACAAGCCCGAAGTCCTCATTGCTCATTACCGCAGGGTCGCGGACGAATCTCCCATCCCTGTTTTGCTCTATTCCGTTCCGCAATTCACCGGCATCGCACTGGAATCACCTGAGGTTATTGCCCTCTCCGAGCATTCGAACATCGTGGGCATCAAAGACAGCTCCGGAAGCGTGCAACGCGTAGGAGAAATGATCGCGGGCGTGCCGGCTGCGTTTCAAGTTTTAGTCGGCGCCGCCGCAACTATTTACCCTTCGCTTATGATGGGCGCGCGCGGGTGCATTCTTGCGCTCGCCTGCGCCCTCCCGGAAAAATGCGTAGCTCTGTTCGAATTGGTCCGGCAGGGCCACCATGAAAAAGCCCGTGAATTGCAGGCTGTTTTGGTGCGCGCTACCAAAGCCATTGTCTCCGAATCCGGCATCGCCGGACTGAAGCACGTCATGGACCTGCGCGGCTACCGCGGCGGCCTCCCGCGCCTCCCGCTCCTCCCCCTGCAGCCTGAACAAAAGACGCGCCTTAGCGAATTCATCGCGACTCTAGAGCCCGCCGTCGCCCGGGCCTGATTCCCGCGATTCGAACGAAACTCAAACTCAATTCAAGCAGATTTGATGAGACGTTTTCCCGCGAGTATCATCTAAGGGCTCATGGATTGTCGTGCCCTCGCATTCCGCCAGCTCCCTCATCAGCCCAAGCTTTCTCTCGAGTACCTCGATCATTTTGAGCGCGTAAAGGCGTTTTACGCGCATCCGCCGAAGATGCAGGCAGTGACGCGCACGGCGCGGAAGCTGGACTATCCGCGGGAACGAAGGGCAGAAGTGGCGAAGCTTTTGCGGGAACAAAATATTGGGCTTGGCGCAGGGGCAGAAACGCGGTCCAATTTGGCACGTTTGGAAAAAGGCGCAGTTGCTATCGTTACCGGACAGCAGGTTGGATTGTTCAGCGGGCCGGCGTACGCGATTTACAAAGCGCTGACCGCGGTGCAGATTGCGGAGGAGCTGACGCGAAGTGGGATTCCGGCGGTGCCCGTCTTTTGGATGGCGACCGAAGACCACGACCTTGATGAAGTGCGAACCGCGACGTGGTTTGATCAGGGAAAATTGCGGCGTTTTGAATTGCCAGTTGTTGAAGCGGGAAGGCCGGTAGGAGGAATTTCGCTCGGCGCGGAAGTGGAGTCGTTTGCGCGGGAGGCCGCGGAATTGCTTTCAGACCAAGGCAGCGATTTGCTCGCGGAGTATCTGAGAGAAAGCTACCGGCCCGGAGAAACCTACGGCAGCGCGTTCGCGAGACTTTTTACCCGATTGTTTGCACAGCAAGGATTGATCCTGATGGACCCGCTCGATCAAGGACTGCACCGCGTAGCGACGCCGCTGTACCAGCACGCGCTGGGGGAGCGGGATGCGGTGAACGAGAAACTTTTGCAGCGCGGAAAGGATCTGGATCGCGTGGGATTTGACGCGCAAGTGAAAGTGACGTCGCGCAGCACGCTGCTATTTTATTTGGGCGACGGCGTGCGGCAGGTCATCACGGCGAGCAACGGGAAATTTCAGGCCGGCGACAAAAGCTGGCCGCGCGATGAACTTATTCACCTGACGCACGCGGAGCCGGGAAAATTCAGCCCCAATGCTCTGTTCCGGCCGGTGGTGCAGGATTATCTTTTACCGACCGCGGCTTACGTGGGAGGGCCGGCGGAGATCTCCTATTTTGCGCAATCCGAAGTGATTTACCGGCATCTTCTCGGGCGCATGCCGGTGATGCTGCCGCGCGCGGGATTCACGCTGGTGGACGCGAAGGCCGCGAAACTCCTGCGCCGTTACGGGTTGACGGTCGAGGACGTGTGGGCCGGTCCGCAAAGTCTGCGGCACAAGATGGAAGGTGCATCGGTGCCGAAAGGATTATCGAAGACATTCGAGCGTGACCAGAAACAAATTCAGAAAATGCTGACGCAGCTCGGGAAACAGATTGCGAAGCTGGACCCCACGCTGAAGGGCACCGTGGAACGGGCAAAACAGAGGATAGAATTCCACCTCGAAAAGCTTCGCCAAAAAGCCGGTAAGGCGCAGGACCAAAAAGCCGGGCTGATCTTGGCCCACATGCAATATTTGGAGTCGCTGCTGTACCCGCACAAAGCACTGCAATCGCGAGAACTGTGTCTGCTTCCGTTTTTGGCACGATGGGGCGCGAGCGGATTGAGCGAGCTGCAGAAACTCGCAAGCGGCAAGAAAATCGGGCATCACTTCATCCTTCAACTTCCGTAGGCTTTTACCCTCCGTTGCGTTGATTTGCCCCTCGACCGCGTCAGAATGCTCGAATCCCCGCGCGGAAAGGGAACGAAACTCCATGCAGACATTGAACGTGAAAACGGACCGGCGCACGCAGCTTGTTGACGTGACGGCCCAGGTTCAAAAAGCGGTGTCGGCGTCGAACGTGGCTTACGGCATATGCTACCTCTCCGTGCCGCACACGACGGCAGCGATTGCGATCAATGAGTGCGCCGATCCGGACGTGGCGCGCGACGTGGAAAGCGCAATGGACCGGTTAGTCCCGATGGCTGGGTCGTACCGCCACTGCGAGGGCAATTCGGACTCGCATGTGAAAGCTATCCTTGTTGGGGCCACCCAGACCGTCTTCGTGCATAGCGGAAAACTTGCGCTGGGGCGCTGGCAGGGAATTTTCTTTTGCGAATTTGATGGTCCGCGAAACAGAAAACTACACCTGAAAGTGATAGAGGACCAGAATTAGAGTTCAGCTTTTTCCAGAGTACGGTTCGACTACTGCGGCGCGTCACCCAATGGCTTCAATTTTTGCTCGGCGCTCTCCTCGATCGCCTTGCGGCGGTCCTCGGGATCCGAGGTATCGGAAGGCAGAAGTTCGAGGGCCTTCTTTGCGTTCTGACGCGCCAAATCCTTCTGGCCGGCTGCGAGATAGGCGTCGGACAGGCTGTCGTAGACGTTCGGTGAATGGGGATACGCAATCGTGTTCAATTTCATGAGTTCTACTGCGCCTTTGTTGTCGTCGGTCTGCAATCGCTCGTAACCGATGCGGTTCATTACTGCTTCTGAAAACAAGACGGCTTTGGGATCGCGCTTGCGAGCCTCCGCAAATTTCTGGACGGCTTTTTCAACGCCGCCAGGATGGTCAATGAGTTCAAAGAAATTCGATTCGGCGGATACGGGAGCCGACGCCCTGGCAACAACGGGTGGACGCTTTTTCAAAGTTGTTGCAATCCATGCGACGATCATGCCGGGCAGTTCCTTATGGGCGTCAAACATCTCGACGCCGTGTCCGCCGGTGGAATAGCGGACGAACTTGTTGACTGGGTTGGAAGAGAGAGTGAACAGCCATTGCATGATTTCCGTCACACCAAGATCGGGATCATCGTCCGCGACCGCCATGAACAGAGGCATTTTCGCAGAGGTGCGAAGAAATTGCCGGCCGCCGGCATCGGTTCCTTCCGAGAGGAGAACGAGCGCTTTCACTTCCGGATGATTTGCAGCGACGTGGACGGATTGATTGACACCGCAACTTGCCCCACCGACGGCAATGGCGTATCGCATGACACCGGGTTGGGAGACGAGGTATTGGTAGGCGGTCTCGACATCGGTGGGCATTTTATCGCTGAAGATCACGCGTAGTTCCTCGGGTGAAAGTTTGTCCACCGGCGTGCCGCTGCTGTCGCCGTACCCGCGCAGATCGAGGGTCATGACGTTGATGTCTGCGGCGACCAGACGCGCGGCGAGGTCGTCCCACACTTTGCGCTGGCGATTGCACTGGTGAAGCAGCAGGACACCCGGACCGGGTTTTCCGGCAGAGAAATACGTGCCTTTGAGGCTGATGCCGTCGGGCGCGGTGAGGTCTACGATCCGTGGAGGCGCAGATTCCTGGGCCCTGGATGTGAAGCCAAGCAGAAATGGCACCAACAACAGCGGGGCGAAGAGATGGGGAGAGAGACGGTGGCGGACCATAGAATCTCCTTGTTCCTGTGCACACTTGGACCTGCTCTGAGGTCAAGTTGCAAGCAGTTTGACCTCCGCGCTACAGGCAGCCGCAGGTTATAGTGGCCTGCGAATGAAGCCCACGACTGCCACCCAATGTGATCAGCCACTTGGCCACCGAATGCTTCAGCCACGGCTCTCGTACCCCAAACCTGCCAGGACGCCCCGCATATAGGCAAAGCTGCCGATAACGCCCGGCATCGGATCGTCCGGATGAACCTCGTACTCCAGATCGACGAAGCCCTTGTACTTCATTGCGGTGAGAGCTTCAAAAATCCTCTTCACCGGCATGATGCCGTCTCCCACCGGCACCTGACTATCCTTGCTCTGGAAGTCTGTGAGGTCCTTCATATGTACGTTAAACAGCCTCGGGCCTGCCGCGCGGATCGCCTGAACCACATCCGTGCTGGCCCGAGCCGTGTGCCCGACGTCGATACAGCACCCGATGCGCGGATCCATCCCCTTTACCGCCTTCAATACATCCAGCGGCGAATGCCAAAACTTATCTTCCGGCCCGTGATTGTGGATGGCGAAACGGATGTCGTACTCCTTTACGAACTTCTCGATCCGCGGCAGAGTCTCCGGTGCGGGGTCGCCGGCGACGATGACGGCAATACCTGCTCGCTTGCAATATTCGAACTTGCTGCGGATGTCCGCGTCTTCATCCTTCGGGAAATAGATGGTTCCGGCAGCGTGAAGCTTGATGCCCGCCGCGGCATAGTCCGCCAGCGCAGCTGCCTCCTCCTGCGGATCCGCTGGCAGATGATCCTTGACGTCCTTGGCATTCAACTCCAACACATTTAGCTGCTTCAGGAAGCCAATCATCTGTGCACGGCTGAAGTTGCGAAACGTGTAGCTGGCCAGGCCCAGACGAATAGGCGATCGTTCTTGAGCCGATGGCCGTCCCACAACTACTGCGAAGACTTCGTTGGAGGCAGTGAACGCCGCCGCAACCAGTGCACCGGAGCGAACGAAAGTGCGGCGGGAAAAGGTATTTTTGACTTGCGATTCATCACCCGGCTGGCACGGCTGCACCTTAGACATGCGGCACCCAGCCGTTCTCGTACTCGCGCCCCCACATCTTCATCGCTTCCGGATCGTCCTGAATCCGCCCATCTTTCGTATCGAGATGCAACTCCCGGTTCACTTCCCACGCGATGTTTGAAAGCTGCAACATCGTAACGGCAATGTTTCCGGCAGCGACAGGAGCGTTTAGCTTCTCGCCTTTGCGGATTCCCGCGATGAAATTCGCGAAGTGGGCATCGGTCATGGAATCGGCCCCGAGCAGGTCCGAAGACGACGTTGTGCTGCCGGCCTTGAACTCGCTTGTTTTACTCCCTTTGAGGTTGTAGATTTCGTAGCCATCGCGATCGACAACCACGGTGCCGGTCGTTCCCATGATGGCCGAGCCGCGATCACGGCCGTAATATTTCATGCCCTGGCAGCTCTTGCCTTCCCAAGTGAGCATCTTGTCTTCGTACTCAAAGCTGGTCATCAGCGTGTCATAAAACTGCCAGTCATCTTTGAAGTGATATCTGCCGCCGGACGAAGTGACTCGCTTCGGATAGTCGACGCCCAGCGCCCAGCGGCATACGTCCACCTCGTGCGTTCCATTATTGAGCGTTTCGCCAGTGCCATAGATTCTGAACCAGTGCCAGTTGTACGGATGCACGTTGTCTTTATAAGGGCGGCGTGGCGCCGGGCCCTGCCACAAGTCCCAATCCAGTTGTGCCGGCACGGGCGCTTCTTTCCCCGTGCCAATCGACTTTCTCACATTGCTGTACCAGGCTTTCGCGAGATAGGGCCTGCCTATAATGCCTTCGCGAATTTTTTCGACAACTTCCATGCTGTGTGGTGAAGAGCGCTGCTGGTTGCCCATCTGCACAAGCTTTTGATACTTCTGCTGCGCCTGCACAAGCATCTCTCCTTCCGCAGGATTGTGGCTGCAAGGTTTTTCCACGTAGACGTGCTTGCCCGCCTGCAACCCGGCGATCGCCATAGGAGTATGCCAATGGTCGGGAGTGGCAATCGTGATGGCGTCCACATCCTTCTGCCCGAGAATGGCGCGAAAGTCTTTGTTCGTCGCAGGGGACTCGCCCGTCTCGTGCTTCACACGGTCAGCAAACTTTCCGAGAATCGTGGTGTCCACATCGCAGACATGCGAAATGCGCGCGGCGCTGCGGTTCGCCTTGAGCGCCGCGAGATGAGCGTAGCCGCGTCCGTTCAGACCGACCACAGCAAAGTTGAGGCGATCGTTGGAGCCGAGGATCTGGCTGTAACTCTTTGCCGTCGTTCCAACGGCCAGCCCCGCCGCGCCCACCGCCAGTGCATCGAGAAACTCACGTCGTGTGACCATCATTTCCCTCGTAGTAGACGGCTATTGCCGCTCTGCCGCCAGCGGATAGCATATCTCGCAAACAGCAGGAGATGCAAAGCTCCCTCACGCGAGTACCAAAGCTGTTTCCGAAGCTCTTGCGACGAATCTACCGGAAATCCGTTTCATGGAAGCCGAAGCCCCTTAACATCCCCGAGATGGTGCTTCGTGCGTTGTCCGCAGCGGTCCTGAGGATGCCATCTTGAAGCGCGGCTTGCTTAAGCTGGCGCTCGGCTTCTTCGCGGACTTCGCTTTCGAGGTTGGGGTCCGGCGACGAGAATAGGCCGGTGTCACGGGAATATACTCTGGTCTTCGTATTATCGATGCGGGTGCTGAAGACCTCCGCAGCGGGCAGGTGAATCGACACTCTCTGCCCTTGTATTACGACATCGCCGGGCTGCAGACCAACGAGATTGATCCCTGCAACCACTTCTCCGTGCACCACCAGTAGCAAGCGGTCACCCGCCAGAAATTTCGGCAGGTAAGCATTGGCGTGCTCACCTGAAATAATCTTGTCCATGGTGTAGCTCACGGTTTCCAGTCGTTGGAGTTGTTGAATTTGTCGGACCACGGTCGGCTGATCCACGTTGATCAGCGTAGGTCCTCCGCGCAAAATGCCTATCAGGTGCAATAAACCAAGCCCGGTCGACAACGACACCAGCGCCCCCAACAAAACAAAAGTAAGAACCGCGCCCAGGAAGGCTCCAAGAACCCAGGAGTACACGCTCCGGGAGTTTCCTCGCTTTCCGCGAGTCGGCGCTTCGTTAGCCAGGAGTGCACTTTCCATGGTTATAGGTTTGTCCACAACTTCAGTGTAACCCCGGGCAAAAATCATTTGCCCGTATTCGTTCTTAACGATTGCTCAGCCCTTTGCTCCTTAAACTACAAACTACTGCCCCTCGGGGGCTCGATTCTGTGTGGTTAAAGACCCTAGAGACACTAGCTTAGGAGAGGCCGCAGAATCCAAATCAAAATACCTATCGGAATCGCCACGGCAGCAAGAGCTGTGAACAAGATGAAGGCAAGGAACATCCAGTCCCTCTTGGCGTTGGCACCGGGCTGCTCCCTCTCTCGAATCAGAAGTTTGTAGTTACGTCGATTCGCCTTCCAAACGACGTGGAAAATGTCGCCTACTACCGGTATTGCGCCCAGAGCGGTTTCCAGAAGCACGTTGGCAATCATGCGAACCAGAGTGATCGCTTGCACGCCCCGACGCCAGGCCGCGACCACAATCAAAAAAGAGGCGATGCCCGCCAGAGCATCGCCGATCCCCGGTACCCAGCCGATCAAAGCATCTAACCCAAATCGAATCTGGGTTCCAGGAATCCGGAACATATCGTCCAGGAGGGCGGCGATGTAGTCGAGGTGTTCGTTTGACGCGAGTTGGCGAGGCATTGGGCCCATCCCCGTAATACTATACAGGCCCGCACAAACCGGAAGGTCTTGGCGGCCCCCTCTTTGCAAACCCTTTGTTTTGACATTCATGCATCGGTTGGGCGCTGTAGGGGAGAGTGGAGAACTATCTAGCCAGAGGTTTTCAACAAATGCTCTAAATGCTTTAGACCGGGAGCTGAGTCACCGTTGCTGTGCCGTTCGCCCACTGCAGCATAGTTCCCATAGCGCCGCCTTCCTTGCGAACGTAACCCATGCCAAGGATCCGCGGCGGAGTAGAATCCCAAACTTTCGCCGCCCGCGTCACGAATCCAACTTCTTTGGCTTCCATCATCAGCGCTGTGTCCGCTTCGGGCACAGCGTCGCTGGAGAAAGCCAGACCCACGCGTTGCCGGTTCACCTGCCCGCGCGAACGCACGCGCTCCACAATCTCCTGGCCGGTGTAGCAGCCCTTGGTGTAACTGATATGGCTGTTCTGCAACCCCGCTTCATGCGGGATTTGCTTTTCGCCGAAGTCGTAGCCGAACCAAGGCACCCCTTGCGCCAGCCGCAGACCGCTCAACGCCGCGTAACCCATCGGCCCGCCGCCGTGTTTCCGCGCAGCCTCCAGCAAAATCTCCCAGAGCGGCACGAGCTTTGCGCGTTCGACCACGAACTCGGCCCCGGTAGTTCCACCCGGCGAACGCTTTACGATCCGGCAGGGAACTCTGCCGACAGTGGTGTCCGTGGAAGAAAGTTCGCCGAGCGCCCCGATGTCTACGGCCGAAACTTCACGCACCACCGTAGCGGCCTTCGGCCCCTCCAACGCCAGCGTGCTGGTGCGTTCCGTCTCATCCTTCAACGTCACGTCATCCATGATGATGAATTTGTCTAGCACTTCCACCAGCCGTTCACGAATCATGGCGTAAGACACGCAGAACAACTTATCCGCGAACGCATACGTTTCAAGCTCGGCAAGAATATGTCCCTGCGGATTCAAAAGCAGCGAAACGTTTCCTTGTGCGGTGGACAAGCCCTTGATGTCGTTCGTCAGGACCGCATTCAGGTAACGCACGCGGTCCGGTCCTGTGAATGAAAGGTACGCGCGATAATTCTTGTCGATCAGCGCCACGCTCTCGCGCGCATGCTGGAATTCCGCGGCCGCATCGCCAAAGGTATCCGGCAGCGCGCAGCCGAACCACACGCCCATCTTCGCGCCCGCGCGCGTGTGCGTCGCAGCCAGCGGCGTGTCCAGAGCTGTTCCTGTCGAAGCCGTTTCCACTGTTCCTTCTATCCTCCATTCTTCAGTCTATCAAAGAGCGCCGCAGCTCATGCAATGCCACCCGCGAATCCGCGCGGTCCAGATGCTATAATCCCAATCATGAACGACGGCTTGCCCGCATTGAATGCCGCCACGGAAGGTCTGATACACATTACGGTCCCGGTGGGGATCCTCCAGTGCAATTGCTCCATCATCGGCGATCCCGTCACGCGCGAGGCGCTGGTGGTCGATCCCGGCGACGAAGTCACACGCATCCTGGACCTACTCGGGCGCCACCGCCTCACCGTGAAAGCCATCGTCAGTACCCATGCGCACATTGACCATGTCGGTGGCCTGGCCAAGCTCCATCGATACACCGGCGCGCCCGTGCTCATGCATCGCGACGACCTGCCTCTCTATCAGGCCATGGAGATCCAGGCTTCCTTCCTCGGAATTCAAACGCCCGAGCTCATCGAAATCGATCAACTTCTGAAAGAAGGCGATTCGCTAAGTTGGGGCTCGTTCGAGGCACAAGTGATTCACACCCCGGGCCACACTCCCGGGAGCGTCTCTCTCTATCTTCCGCACGATGCCGGCAAGGTCACGGCTATTGATGCACCGAAGAAATTTACCGTGAAAAATGAAGCGGGCGAGGAAGTCGCCATCGACGACCTGATGAAACAGTTCGTGCCCCAGGAAGCCAGGGAAGAAAAATTGGATTCGGAAGACTCTGCGAAAGATGCGCTCCCCGATGAAAGAATTGTAAAGCCCGCGCCACAACTTTTTTCCGGAGACACTCTATTCGCCGGCAGCATCGGCCGCACCGATCTTTGGGGCGGCTCGATGCATCAAATCATGGAGTCGCTCCGCACCAAGCTAATGTACCTGCCTGACGAGACCATCGTCTACCCTGGCCACGGCCCCGTCACCACCATCGGTCATGAACGCCACTTGAATCCCTTCTTGCAGCCGGAATAGGGGGTGAGGATTTTGAGTATGAATGAGTGCTTGGAGGGGTTTGCAGCTAAAAAACGATACGGAATCGAAGGAGAGATTGCGGCCCTGAGTTTTTACGATTTTTGTTTTGGCAGCCGTAATTCTTCCATGACCGATTGCACTAATTCTTTCGCGTGCACCAGCTCCTGGTTGATCATCCGCAGATCCATCGCCGGCAAAGTTGGATTACGCTGGCTCGTGCAGTACACGCCATGCTGCCCGACCAGGACTAGCGCGTTCGTCATGCGGTCCAGCGAAACGGCAAGCCGCCCGCGCTCCCGCCCGAACATCTGTTCGTAGTGCTCCAACTCCTCTTTGTGCTCTTGAAATGCCGACATCGTCGTTTCCCCTTCGAACGCGTCCCGGACCGGAGTTGCATTTCGGACACACGCCGCGCGCACCAAACTTTACCGCATCGCGCAGCCGGAACATAATCCGCTGAAGCCACCAAGCAGCCTCTTTCACTGTGCGTGGCACGAATTTGATTCCGTGCGGATAGGGTCCGGCCCTCACATCGATCTTAGGAAGGGGTTGGGCTGGAGCAGCCAAACAATGCGACGTTCCGACCTGGTGCAGCATAAAGAAAGGGAAAAAGGTGCAAGCACGCGCACCTCGCAAATTATTTTTGGCGAGCGGCAGCATCTTTTGCGCGTGCTCGATTCCCTGGAAGGCACGGAACTGCCGATCGCGCGGATGCAGCAGGAGCGGCGCATCCTGGAAGAATTGATTCACGCGCGGACCCGCGATTTGAATCAAATTAATACAGCGTGGGACGAAAAAATTGGTTTGGTGCTCAGCGCCGACGCGAAACCGGAAATGCTGGAAAAACTTGTAAAGCAAGCCCCGCGGGAAGATTTTTATCTACTGCGATTGATTAGCGAGCACCCGCGCGCGAACGCCAGAACTTTGAATAAGCTTGCCAAGCACCCGTACGGCGCGATTCGCGAAAATGTTGCACGGCATCCGAACGCGGATGCGTCCACGCTGACGTGGTTGAGCAAAGATCGCAGCCAGCCGCTCTGGTACCTGGTGGCCTTCAATCCTAATACGCCGACGCCGCTGCAGCGGCGGTTGCGCGACCGGCTGAAGCGGCTCGGAGAAAATCAGATTTCGAAGTAACCGCGGGCCGGCGAAATTCGGCGGGCCCCATCTCCATCGTTCGAAAGACAAATCCTCCAAACGCAGAAGAAAAAAAACCGTTCGAACGCAGTTCGGACGGGAGTTTTTTCGGGGCGGAAAATCGTTCACTGGACCGTGATGGTGATGGTGGACATGGTGCGACCGAAGGCATTGGAGGCGTAAAGGGTGTACGTGGTGGTTTGCGCGGGAGTAACGACAACGCTTGTGGAGCGGACGGCACCGACCTGCGGAGAGACGATGATGTAGGAAGCGCCGTTGATCTGCCAGGACAACGCAACGGGCATACCCGCAGAAACGGAAGTGCTGCTGGCCGCGAAGGAAGAGATTTGCGGGGAGGCTCCAGTGGGCAAAGTGTTCTGCGTATACAGCGGCGTCATCTGCAGGACTTCAAAATCGGATGCCTTGACCTGGCCCAGGACGTGGAGGTCGTTGTTGTCCCAACGCTCATCAGGAGCGCCGCTGAGAAACATATTCGAACCGTTGTCGGCCATGATCATGCCGTACTTCTTCAGCGCGTTGAGGATCACCTGATTTGCGGGGGAATAGGCCGAGATGTTGAAGCTGGCCTTCAGCCGCATGCGCATGCCCATGGGCGCCGCCAATGCATTGCTGGAATTTGCCGCCCAATGGGAAGCGGGAGGGACAATCGCGGCGCGGCTGTTCTGCAACGTGAAGCGCAACGCGTGATTGATTTTTCCGGCGGCAACTTCGTCGTAGCGGGTGAGGCCGGGAAAAATCGGGAGGCCGGCAGCGTCGGCACTGGTCCACGTATAGGGGCGCTGTTCGTTCGAAAGAAGATCCCAAACGGCAGCGGAGGCGGCGTTCCAGGAATTGCCGGAGACGGCGGAGCTGAAAAGTTCAAAAAGAAAACAACTCGAATTGTCGAGGACGAGTACGTGGCGGTCGCCGATGCCGGGATTGGGATAGCCTTCAATCGGCGCAGTTACAGGAATGGGCATGGACCCGGGGTCACTCTCGCTGCCGTAAGCAGTGAAATTCACCGTGACGGGCGGCTGCTGGCTGCCGACGACCAGATAAGGAATGCCAATCGTGGAGCCTTGAAACTGACCGGCTCCGAAATCGGCGTGCATGCCGATTGTGTTGCCGATGAAATTGATGATAGCAGTGGAATTCGAATCCACTGAATCGTTGGAAATATCCCGGTTCCAGAGGCTGTCCGCTGGAAAAGGAACGAAGCCGTTGAGACTCGCGCCTTGGCCGAGCGACATGCCGCTGCAACTTGAAGCCTGAGGCGATCCGGTGACCTGCAGGTTGAGGGATGAGGATGCGCTGCTGCCTGGATTTGGATTGCTGGCGCTCACGGCGTAAGTCCCGGAGGAGCTGGCTGAGCCGGTGGCAGTGAGTTGAGTAGCGGAGCCAAAAATGGTTTGCATCGGCGTGGTGCCTAGAAGAACCTGCGCGCCATTGACGAATTTGCTGCCCGTTACGGTGAGCGTGAAATTGCCGGTGCCGACGCTGGAGGGATTGATGCCTGTAAGGACGGGCGTGGGATTCAGAAGTGTGACGCTGCTGGAACCGCTGACGGAAATGTCTGCGACGCTGGTAGCTCGTACGGTGAGCGTGTTTGGATTCGGCAAGGTGGCAGGGGCAGTGTAGTTTCCGGCTGAGGTGATCGTCCCTATGACCGGCGGGCTTCCGGCTGTGCCAGTGATGGACCAGGTCACGGCAGTATTCGTGGTGCCGGACACGGCGGCAGAGAACGGGAGGGAGTCACCTGCACGAATGTTGGCGGTTGGGGGCGAGACAGAGACTTGAACGCCGGCGACGGGAGGTGGCGGCTGGTTGTTCGGCGAGGAAGTGCCCGCGCATCCGGCGATGAGCAGAGCCGACAAGGCGACGCTCAGATTGAATTGTTTCCGCATCTTCAGTCACTCGCGCACAGAGCCATGGGCTTGTCTATTTAGTGTAGGCGACGTGGACGTGGCGTGATACTGGACGAAAGGCCAGATGTCGGACGATGCCGACGAGTAGGACGCCGGAGCCGACTTTACCCAGTCTAACTATTTCTCCATTTCGGAGGCCCAGTTCAAAAGTACGGAGGGCGGCGCGGGATTGGAATCATTCACTTTCGTGAGGATCAGGAATCTATGCCCGTCGCTACTCACATCGTAAGAGAAGAAATCCTGCGCAGAAACAGGCTGCCGCCTGTGAGTCTGGAAGAGCGCGACCGGGGAACCGGCTTCGAAGCTCGCTCCCGGCTTCACCGCCACGGCCATCACCTTTCCTTCCGCGGACAGGTAGAACAATTCCTTGCCGTCTTGCCGCCATCTTGGCTCCTGGCCACCTGCGTTTGAGACTTGCCATTTACCATTGCCGTTTGGAAAAGAGGAAACGTAGATTTCCATGTTTCCCGTCTCATTGGAGGCGTAAGCGACCCACCGGCCATCGGGAGAAAACTGTGCGTTCCGCACCGTCCACTTGGCCTGCAACAGCGGCTTGGCAACGCGTTCCGGCCAGGTGAGGTACCACAGTTCATTCGCCTTTCTGAACAGTACGTACTTGGTGTCACGCGACCAGTCCCAGGGACTGACCTGCAAGCCGGGGCCGAAATTAGCCACCTCTTCGTCAGAGCCGGAACCATCAGCGTTCTTCACATACAGTTGGAAGCCGAGCTGCTTGCGGTTCGAAGCGAATAGGATTTTCTTGCCATCGGAACTCCAGATAGGCGTCTGATCCAACGACGGATCGAACGTCAGCCGCGCCGTCGCACCCCGGATCGGCTCACGGATCCAAATATCAATATTGCGTCCGTCCGTGTCGGTCTGGTCTTCGGCCACTCTATGCCCGTCCGGCGAGAGACGCACATTGTTGAAGGACTCAGGCACACCAATCGTGCCGGCGGGCCTTCCGCTCCGGTCAAACCACGTCAGCTGCGAAAGAGCCGCGCCTTTTCCTGTTTGAGTGGCCAGAATCCCCCCGCCGGAAACAGCGAAAACAGCCCTATCCACGCCAGCGAGGTACAGCACGTCGTCGCTCAAGGTGTGCTGCTCGCCGCTCAGAATGAAGCGCCCTCGGTCGAAGGGTTGGGCTACCAGAGTCTTGTCACGCAGGTATAGTAGGTAGCCAGGCTCGGCATAGGAGGCATTCGCACTCGTGTTCACTAGCAGGTGTTTTTCCTGAGAATCCAGAGAGCCTACAAAGATGGCATTAGCTTCCAGTTGCCCGCTAAAATTTGCCGCCAAATAAAGAAAATGTTTTCCGTCAGGCAGAAAGACCGGCCAACGATGACTGGCTTCAAAGCGTGACGCGTCCGGCGTGGTCATTTCAATGGGAGAACCTCCCGCAGATGACACGCGGGACAATCCTCGGAGCGCGTCGGGCGTGAACACGATCACTCCGTCCTCGTTCCATGAGCCACCACGCCCGTTGGGCGCGTCGCAGATCATCTGGCCCTGTCCTCCTGACGCTTGCACTTTCTTGAGTTTGCCGTCAGCGAAAAAGCCGATGAACTTGCCATCCGGCGACCAGAATGGGTAGGACGCGCCTTGTGTCCCAGCCAACGAATTGGTCTGGCGGCCCCCGACCTGATGGGTCCAGAGCACATAGTTGTTTGCCTGCGCGGAATAGGCAACCAACGCCAGTGTGTGCCCATCTGGCGATAGCGCCAAGTCGTTTGCGGGGAATGGTATGGAAGTCTGGAAATACATCCGGGGCGGGCGCCGGTTGCTTGCCCGCCACCACGCCGCCCCGGCAGCCACCATTAACAGAAAGAAGGCAGCAGCCGCCAGCCAACCTACGTAATGCCATCTCCCGCGTCCCGCCGGAATACGCCCCGCCTCTCCTGCCTGCGAGCTTCCCTCTGCGATCCATTGGAGCTGAAGTTTCACGTCGTACGCAGTCTGGATTCGCTCTTCGGGGTCCTTCGCCAGGCAAGTGCGAATCAACCGATCGAGCGCAGGCGGAACCATGGGCTGAAATGCCGAGAGCGGTTTCGGCTCGTGTTCCAGAATGGCGGCAATCACGCTGGCCTGGCTCTTGCCATCAAACGCGTGGTTGCCGGTCAACATCTCGTACAGCACGGCGCCAAAGGAGAACAGATCGCTTCGCGCGTCCGTTTCTTTCCCCTCCAGTTGCTCCGGGGACATGTATTGCATAGTCCCGACGATGGCGCCTTCGGCCGTGAGCAGACGGCTTCTCGCCGGGGAAATCGAGAGCGTCTGACCGCTCGTGAATGCTTCTGATACGGGCTTTGCCAATCCAAAATCCAACAACTTCACGCCGGACTTCGTCAGCATGATGTTGCCGGGTTTCAAATCGCGGTGCACCACGCCACTGCGATGGGCTTTGTCCAATGCCGCGGCAATTTGCAAGCCATATTGCAAGGCTTGATCGAACGGCAAGGGGCCTTTCTCAAGACGTTTGGCGAGCGTTTCGCCCTCGACGCACTCCATCACGAGATAATCCGTCCCGTCCTGCTGGCCAACGTCGAAGAGGACGCAAATGTTAGGATGATTCAGGCTGGAGATCGTTTTTGCTTCGCGCTCGAAGCGTTCTTTGCGGATGGGGTCCGAGGAGAATTGTGCGGGAAGGATTTTGATGGCAACGGTGCGGTCCAGGCGAGTGTCGCGCCCACGGTACACTTCGCCCATGCCCCCGGCGCCGAGCGGGGCAAGTATTTCATAAGGGCCAAGGTGAGTGCCTTGGGCGAGAGGCATACGTGGGCGTGATTATAACCCTGGAGAACCTTCAGGTTACAATCCGTGGAGGCACGGCAGCTGGTTTTAAGGAGGTAGAATGAAGCGAGATCCTTTCGTGAGAATTTTCCTGGCCGCTATTGTGGCATTTCTGGGCTTGATCGCGCTGCGACCGCTGATTCCGGAGAAGGTTGAAGCCCAAGCTCACCCAAAGTATGACTTCTCCATCGAGCCGGGAACCACGACGGTGCGCACGCCCGACGGCAGTGCTCAGGTGATTGGCAAGGTGGTTGTTGATCTCAGAAACGGCAAAGTCTGGGGGTTTCCAACACTGGGGCCGCAGCCCTATCCGATGGACCCGACCAAAACTGAGCCACCTGTGTCGCACCCCGTCTACCTCGGTCAATATGATTTTGCGGCAACGAACCGATGAGGAGCGGATGTGCTCCCGCGCGGGACAGCCTGAAAGACCCCTGTGCGTTCAGTGCTTTAGCTCGGAGAACTACGTCTCTTCTGGCTGGCTGTGGCACTCTCGAACAAGAGGCGGTAGCCGTCCGGGTCCGACAGACCGTTGACCCACATGCCATTGCCGACTTGCGGTTTCGATGCCTGGATACCACGAGACTTGAGCTCCTTGTAGATCGCAATGGCGTCTTCGCAAATGAAAAAAAAGGGAAACGCCCTCACCCACTTTTCCCGAGGGAACCCAGGAGTCATGCCCCCGTTTAGGGAATTCCTGCAGCATCAGCGAAGCGCCGCCAAGCGAGAGCCAGCACCAGCGCAGCCTTCCTTCGACCACCCCATTGTGCTTCATCGTGAATCCGATGCCATCCAGGTAAAAGCGAACAGACAGTTCCATGTTGGCGACGTGGAGGAAGGGGAGCACTTCGTTGACATTGTGATTGGTGTTCGAACTGGTATTCATGCCTGGAGCTCCCGGAATTATTTGCAACTTAGATTCAGTTCGCCGATAGCGTTGCTCATTGGGAAGCCCGCTGCAAGGCCACACGATCATGGAGATGCGAAATACAATCGGGCGCAGCGGCAGGGCGATAGTAGAATCGGCGGGGCCAAATTGACGGAGCAATCCTCATCATTGGAACAGCATGGCGACTGACAATACCAGGCTAGCTGACGCGATGGGGTTTCTCCGGCAGTTCAAACTGCGGGTTTTGCTTTTGTCGGCGCTGCTCGCGGTTCCTTGCTTCTGGCACCGGCGGATTGCGGCGGGCGATCTGGCGAGTCATGTGTACAACGCGTGGCTTGCGCAACTCATCGAGAAGGGGCAAGCGCCAGGGCTCTACCTGGTGAGCCGCTGGAACAACGTTCTTTTCGATATCACGCTGCTGCACCTCCGGAAACTTTTCGGGTTTTCCGCCGCGGAGAAAATCGCGGTTTATGCTTGCGTGTTGATTTTCTTCTGGGGCGTTTTCGCGTTCCTGGCGGCGGTGACGGACCGCGCGCCGTGGTTTGTCGCGCCGTGCATCGCGATGCTGGCGTACGGGTATTCCTTCAACATGGGTTTCATGAACTACTATTTGTCGCTCGGATTGGCTTGTTTCGGCCTTGCCCTGTTTTGGGGAGCGCGGGGAAGGGAATGGGTTTATAGCGCGGTGCTCCTGTCGTTGGCGTTGCTCGCACACCCGATTGGGTTTGTGTGGCTGATAGGCACTCTAGCTTACGTCAAGGTCCGAGCGCGGCTGGCGGGCTGGTGGAAGTTTCTGCCAGCAGCGGCAGCCGGGAGCGGCCTTCTCGGTGTGTACTGGTTCATGGTGCGACACGCGGCCAAGTATTCGGTCGATTGGGATCGAGGGCCCTTTTATCTCTACAACGGAGCGGATCAATTGGCGCTTTACGGGCAGCGCTACTTCTATCTCGCGGAGGCGGCGTTCTTGCTTGGGCTCTTCTGCGTGGCCGTGGATCTATATATGGGGCGACGGGACGGTTTGAGATGGAGCAGATTCGAACTGCCGTTTGAATTGTACGTGGTCGCGTTTTGCGCGACAGCGCTGCTGCCTGAGAATTTACGGCCATCGCCGGATGGGGGATGGATTGGGCTGCTCGGTTCGCGGCTTACGACCATCTCGGCCATCTTTGGACTGTGCGTCCTGGGATGGATTAGGCCGAGGAAGTGGCATATAGCCGGATTCAGCGTGTACGCGATTGTCTTTTTTGCGTTCCTCTATCAGGACACGGGATGGGTCAACCGGCTGGAGGCCAACGCAGAACAGTTAGTGGGCAATCTTCCTCCTGGGACGCGTGTCATCGCGACAGTGTGGCCGCCGCCGGGCTCGCGGATAGCATTTGTGGGCCACGCAGTGGAGCGCGCATGCATCGGGCACTGCTTCAGCTACGCGAATTATGAGGCGGCTTCGGGTCAATTCCGGGTGCGGGTGCGGAGAGGAAGTCCGGTGGTGACTTCCTCGATGGATGACCTGGAGGACATGGCGTCCGGGGAATACGAGGTAGATGAAACGGATTTGCCGTTGAAACAGATTTATCAGTGCGACTCTAGCGACCTGACGAAGCTGTGCATGCGAGACCTGGAGTCCGGCGAAACCAATGGCCGATGGGGATACAAGCCCGCGGACCGGTAACCCGCAAAGCGGGGCCGCACCCTTTCAGGCGAAAGACAAATTGGCTCTTGCGAGACGCCAATATCTGGTAGAATTGGCCGAGGGTGAGAGACAATGTTGCCACTCCATCTCCAGCCGCAGAGTCACGTTCCACTTTACGTCCAGCTTCGAGATCAGTTGCGTGCCCTTGTGCATGCGGGCGATTTGCGTCCGGGCGACCGCATTCCGGCGAGCCGCGAGCTGGCCACGATGCTTGGCGTTCACCGCACGACGGTGGCGAACGCGTACGCGGAGCTCGAATCGGAAGGGCTGATTCAGGGGCACGTCGGCCGCGGCACGTTTATCAAGGGAAACGGCAATGGATTGAAGATTACGCCGCCGGCGCCGCCGGTACTGAATGGCAACGAAGGCGTCCGGTGGGAGCTGCTGTTTGCGGATGAGCGCGGCGAGGAGATCCTGAGCCGGCTTACCGCCAGCGCACCAGTGGATGCGCTTTCTTTTGTGATGGCCCGCCCGGCGGAGGAATTTTTTCCGATTGAAGAATTGCAGATGTGCGTGAACGCGGTGCTGCGGCGAGAAGCAGCGGAAGTGCTGAATCTTGGGCCGTCGGATGGTTATCCGCCTTTGAAAGAAGCGCTCCTCGAAATGCTGCACCGCGACGGGATCGTGGCGAAAGATGAAAATCTGCTGATTACGGATGGGTGCCAGCAGGCTTTCGATTTGATCAGCAAAGCGTTTGTGCGGCCGGGCGATTCGGTGATTATGGAAAACCCGACGTATCCCGGAGCGGTGGCGATTTTCCACGGCGCGCGCGCACGGTGCCTGAGCGTTCCGATGAGAACGCATGCGGAACCGGGAGTTCCCCTGGGGCTGGACCTGGAGGCGCTGGAGGCGACGCTGGCCGCGAATCGCGTGAAGCTGATCCTGCTGACACCGGACTTCCAAAACCCAACCGGAACATCGATGCCGCTGGCTTCGCGGCGGAAGGTCCTGGAACTGGCAGGGCGGCACCAGGTTCCAGTTGTGGAAGATCATATTTATGCGCGACTGAATGCGCGGGAGGAACGAATTCCCTCGCTGAAGCAATTGGACCGTTCGAACATCGTCATCCACATCGACAGCTTCGCGAAAGTGGCATTTCCCGGATTGCGCGTTGGGTGGATCGTCGCCCCTGCGGCGGCCATTGAGCGGTTGCGCATCGTGAAGCAAACGACGGACCTGCACACGGATCAACTCGCACAAGCGACACTCGCGGAGTTTTTGCGGCGCGGGCTCTTCAGCAAGCACCTGGCGAAAATGCGCAAGGTCTACACTTCGCGGCTGGCGGCGTTGGATGATGCGCTGCGGAAGAATATGCCGGAAGGCACGCACTGGATGCGGCCGGAAGGCGGGATGTGTCTGTGGCTGGAGCTTCCTCTGGGTTTCGACGCCAGCGAGTTGCTGATTCATGCGAAAGAACGCGGCGTGCTGTTTGCGCCGGGGCGCTACTTCTACGTGCAAAGCCCGCTACCGAACACATTGCGGCTGGGGTTTGCGAGCCTGGACGAAAAACAGATCGCGCGGGGCGTGGCTACGCTCGCGGAACTGCTGAAGATCGAGATGCGCAAGCGGCAACGCGGTGTGCGACGGGCGGAACGCAGCAGGGTCGCGCTGGTGTGAGGAACTGAAGGAAACAGATAAGGAAGCAAGGAAATAAGGAACTGAGAAGCGCCAGAGAGGCCATGCTTTGAGCGAAATCATCCGGCTGGAGCCGAACCCGGCGAATCAGTGTTTCGGCTGCGGTGGGAACAATCCCAGCGGGATGAAGCTGACCTTCGAACAGGACAACGCCAATCGCAAGATCGTGGGGCGGTTTGTGTTGGGTGAGCGGTACCAGGGCGGCGGAGGATTCGCGCATGGCGGAGTCATTGCAACGCTGCTCGATGAGGCGATGGGCAAGGTCTGCCGCTTTCGCGAGGTGCGCGCCGTGACGGCGGAATTGACCGTCGAATACCTGAAACCGGTGAGCGTGGATAAGGAGATTGTAGTTGAGGGGCACGAGACGGAACAGATGGGAAGAAACCTGTTCATGGCCGGCGAGATTCGCAATGAGGCCGGTGAAATTCTGGTAAGAGGGCGGGCGCGGTTTGTAGTGATTGCGCCGCGGTGAACGGATTTGGCGGAGCGCAGCCGCCTGGAAAAGCAAGGATCGAGAGGAGAAGTGAGATGGACGCGAAAAAAGTAAACGGCAGCGGCAACGGGAGTAAGGGTTCGAATGAATGGCGCGTGAAAGTCGGCCTGGCCGAAATGCTGAAGGGCGGCGTGATCATGGACGTCACCAACGCAGAACAAGCGAAGATCGCCGAAAAGGCTGGCGCTTGCGCGGTGATGGCGCTGGAGCGCGTCCCTTCAGACATCCGCAAGGAAGGCGGCGTGGCGCGCATGGCGTCGATCAAGGTGATCCGCGAAATCATGGCGACGGTGACGATCCCAGTGATGGCCAAGGTGCGCATCGGCCATTTTGTGGAAGCGGATGTGCTGCAGGCGCTCGAGGTAGATTTTATCGATGAGAGCGAAGTGCTGACTCCTGCCGATGAAGAGAACCACATCTGGAAGCACGATTATCGCGTGCCGTTCGTCTGCGGAGCGCGCAATCTTGGCGAAGCGCTGCGCCGCATCGCGGAAGGCGCGGCCATGATTCGAACCAAGGGCGAAGCGGGTTCCGGCAACGTGGTGGAAGCGGTGCGGCACATGCGGACCATCGTGAGCCAGATGAAGAAACTGACGACGATGCGCGACGACGAGCTGATGCGCGAAGCCAAGGAACTGGGTGCCCCACTCGAACTGATTCGCCAAATTGCAAAGACCGGGAAGCTTCCCGTACCGAATTTTTCGGCGGGCGGCATTGCGACCCCGGCCGATGCGGCGCTCGTCCGGAAATTGGGCGCGGAAGCGGTTTTCGTCGGTTCCGGCATTTTCAAATCGAGCGACCCGGAAGCGCGCGCGAAGGCCGTCGTGAAGGCCACGACGCATTTCGAAGATCCAAAGATTGTTCTCGAAGCGCACGAAGAGTTGGGCGAGGCTATGAAGGGGCTGGATGTGCGCCAGATGGAAGAGAAGGACATGCTATCGACACGGGGTTGGTAATCAACTCCCAAGAATCATCACCCGGCGGCGTATGGTCCCAGCAGGCTGCGCCCCCATAAGGAACACCTGGAGTGAATGAAGTGAAGATTGGAATTTTAGCGGTGCAAGGAGATTTTGAAGCGCACGCGACGATGCTGGAGGGGCTCGGCGTCGAAACAGCCGAGGTGCGCACGCCCGCCGATCTTGATGGATGCGAGGGACTGATTCTTCCGGGGGGAGAAAGCACCACCCAGTTGCAATTCCTGCAGGAAGAAGGCGTGCGCGAAGCCATCTTGAAATTCGCAGAGCAGGGCGGCGCCATCTTTGGGACCTGCGCGGGCGCCATTCTGCTCGCCACGGAAGTGAAGAATCCGAAGCAGGACTCACTAAGGCTACTCGACATGACCGTGCTGCGGAACGCGTATGGACGGCAAGTGGCCAGCGACGTGGTAAGCGGACCAACAAAACTGAAAAAAGATCCTCTGGAGATGGTCTTCATTCGCGGGCCGATCATCGAACGTGCCGGGCCGGGCGTCGAAGTTCTCGCAGAATACGCCGGGAAGCCCGCACTGGTGCAATGCGGAAAGATTATGGCGGCTACGTTCCATCCGGAATTAACCGACGACGCGACGGTTCACGAGCATTTTCTCCAGCTCGCGTCTGCTGGAATACACCAAGAGCTGGGCAGCGTGAAGCCTTAGCCGTGCAAGATAGGAAAAATACCAACTCTTCGGCTCGAAGGCCCGGCCGCACGAAGGTGCTCTTTGTCTGCATCGGAAATGCCTGCCGGAGTCCAATGGCGCAAGCGATCGCACGCTACGACGCCGCGGATGTAATCGACGCTTCCAGCGCGGGAGTAGCCCCGCTCGGATTTATTCCTGACTTGACGAAGCGAACTCTGACAATGAATGGCTACTCGGCGGATGGATTGACCTCGAACAAAGCCACTCTAGAAGGATGCAACGCGGCGGACATCATCATCAACATGACCGGTGCCCCCTGGGCGGAAACTTTCTCGAATCGTGGGAAGGTGGAGGATTGGATCGTGCAAGATCCTTACAGCACCGATCCCGAGACGTATCAAAGAGTTCTTGAGGGAATTCAGCGGCGGATTGTCCAGCTTGCCAAAGGGCTGCGGGACAAGCGGGAAAATCGCACGACGGAAAAGTAGGAGCTCTATTGGGGCGGGACAAAACCAGCGTATCGCAAGAAGACTATCTGAAAGCGATCTGGGAAATGCTGGAGGAGGACCAGACGCCGATCAGCGCGCGCCTTGCGGAGGAATTGCACGTGACTCCCCCAGCGGTGACGGCTGCGTTGAAACGCATGACGCGTGACGGCCACGTGCGAGTGGAGCGCAGCGGACGGATTGACCTCACACAAAAGGGCCGTAAACGCGCACAGCATCTCGCCTTGCGGCACCAATTGGCAGAAGTGCTTTTGACCGATGTAATCGGCCTTTCCTGGTCGAAGGCGCACGATGAGGCGGAACGCCTGGAGCACGCCATCTCCCCGGAAGTCGAAGCCCTGTTGCTGCAGCGTTTCGGCAGCAAGAAGAGTTGCCCGCATGGCGTGCCCATGCGTGGGGGAGTCGCAAAGCTCCGGAAGCAAGGCGCCGTGCTCCTTGCGGACTTGCGCGCTAAGGATGCCGCGAAGATCATCTGCGTGTATGAAAAGGACGCCGAGTTTCTCAACTTTCTGGAGGGGCTGCGCCTGCGCCCGTCCACGACCGTTGAAGTGCTGAATCGTGAGTACGATGAGACGATGACGCTCCGCGCGGGCGGCAAGACCCTGCACCTCGGGAAGCCTGCCACCAGCCGGATCTGGGTCCGGCGTCTGAACAGCTGACCCAGCGGTGCTGGTTCTTCACGGCAACTTCGCAAAAGGGATTTCTTACTGCCGCTCGTCGAGGAGCGCCTTGAGCCGCGCGTAGCCGGCGCGGCTGACAGGAAGGCGCGCTCCATCCGCAAGAATCGCGATCCGACTCTCCTTGGCGTAGGGCTCGATGCGCACCACGCGCTCCAGATTCACGATGTAGGAGCGATGGATCCGAACAAAGTTGGCTGGGTCGAGGCAGGCTTCCAGGCCTGCAATGGTCTGCTGTTTGAGATGCTTTTTCCCTTGCGTCGCAAGAGCCACGTAATCGTCCTGCGCTTCCGCATAGTCGAGTTTTCGCACCGGGATTAGCGTGACCTTCGTGCCGTCTTTCACGACGAGGCGCTCGAGGAACTGTTGCGGTGGCCGGGCCGCGGCGGACAACTCGGCGGGCGTGGCCATTTTTTCTCCGAGCCGCGTCTTCGCGCGTTCGACCGCCGCGTCGAAACGCTCGCGGCCGATGGGCTTCAAGAGATAGTCCACCGCATGCACATCAAAGGCGCGCATGGCGTATTGGTCGTAGGCGGTGACAAATATGACCGGAATGTCCGTGCCGATCAACTCCAGAACGTCGAATCCCGTCAGCTTGGGCATCTGCACGTCGAGAAAAATCAAATTGGGCTTGTGTTCGGCAACGGCCTTTACGGCTTCCATGCCATTCGCGCATTCGCCGGCGATGGCAATCTCCGCATGGGATTCCAGAAATTCCCGAATGACGTGGCGCGCGAGTTCTTCATCATCCACGATCAATGCTTTCCAGCGTTTGTCTTGCGAGGAACTCATGCCTTTTCCTCGCTTTCCGCGGGAAGGGACAAACTGACTTGAAACAAGTCGCCTTCCGTATTCACCCTAACGTTAGCTTCTTTTCCGTACCGCGCTTCCAGCCGCTGTTGGACATTTTTCAATCCCAGGCCGCCAGAGCGGCGGGGCGGCGCATCGGGATCCCAGGAATTTTCCACGACAATCGCCAGCCGTCCATTTTGCCGCGCCGCGCTGAGGCGCACGTCGCCGCCTTCGGGCAGACCGGCGATGCCGTGTTTCACGGCGTTTTCGACAAGCGGCTGCAGCAGCAGGGGCGGCAAGAAGCAGGCCTTGGACTCTTCCTGGATGTTTTCGTGCATCTTCAGCCGGTCGCCAAAGCGAACTTTTTCAATCGCCAGGTACTTTTGCAACAGTTCCAGCTCCTCGGAAAAGCGAACCACGGTTTTTTCGCCCAGCCCTAGTGTCATGCGCAAAAAGTCGCCGAGCAGCACGCACATGTCGCGGGCCCGAGAAGGATCGATGCTGGTCAATGCGCTGATGGAATTCAGGCTGTTGAACAAGAAATGCGGATTGATCTGGGCTTTGAGGGCTTTCAGCTCCGCGTCGCGCGCCTGGATGCTGGTCTGCATCGCCCGCGTCTCGACCTCGCGGGTAGCGTCCTGGGCCAGAGCAACGTAGTGAAAGGCCGCGGCCAGCAAATAGTAGACGCATCCCGCACCGTAAAGAATCGAGATTCGATCCGTGAGCCGCCCTTCGATGCCCTGCAGCGCCGGATAGTAGGAGAGGGCGTGCGCAAGAAGTTTTCCAAGGCCCACCCACACGAGACTGAGGATTTGTGCGGCAACGATGTGCGTGGACAGAAGCCGCCAGAGGGGCGTGCGATCGATGGGGGAGATCCGGCACGAGTGCCAGGCCGGGAGGGAAATCAGTTCCCCAACCGCGGCCAATGCAAATCCGATAAGCCCTGCCTCGGGCCAACTGAGCCCACCGGGCGTTTGCAAAACGAACGCGAGCACGGCGGCAATGGGCAGCGCGGCAATTTTGTAAATTCGGTGCTGATTTTTCAGTGCAGTGTTGAGATTCATAGAGGCGTCTCAATTCTTGATTTCGACGCCCCCGAAAATGACCGCGCCGGTGAGGATCAATACCTTGCGGCGGGGATCGCTGAGGTCGGTGGTTCGCCCGACGCGTGTCTTGTCCGCGATGCCGCCGAAAATCGGCGTGCCGCGAAAGGCGATTTGCCAGGTCTCCGGGACGCGGATTTCGACACCGCCGAAGATGGCGTTGATTTCCAGCGTGGCTTCATCCGCTTGCATGTTGGCGTCGGTCATGTCAATTTCGACGCCGCCGAAGACCGCGCTGATGTGCCCGCCTTGAAAGTCCTGACTGGTGACCCGGCGTTCGACACCGCCGAAAATGGCCGCTTCATTCAGACTCGTTCGCGGATCGTCCCCGGGGAGACGGGCTGAAGGCCTTCTCCGCGCCTCTAGGGCGCCCCACATTAGCATCAGGCCGGTTGCGATTAATAGAATCGGCCAGATATCGTTCCAACGAAAGTGGGCCAGGCCCAGCTCATCGAGTTGAAAAAGCATTCCTCCGGCAATCAGCAAAATGCCCCAAAGGCGGCGCTCGCGCGACATTACGTTCGGAATCCCCGCACAAACCAGGAGCAGAGGCCAGAAGCGCCAGAGGCGGTCGACGGAGACGTACCCCATGCGGTCGAGGAGGAGGGCAACTCCACCGAGGACGAGAAAAGAGCCCCAAAAGAGTCCGCTGTTGCCTCTGCGGCCCATGTGAATGCCGCCCACGATCGGGTTGCGGCGCTTTCCGTCCGGGTCCATTTTCTCGCTCACGCTCGAATGAATCTCGCTGTGGATCTGGTCGTGGAGAGTATCGCTGAATTTCTTGGCATCGAAATCTTTTTCGTCGCTCACAAGCTCTCCTGTTGTTCCCCGGGTCCCATGGTCCGTTTTTCGTTACGCATCGGCGCCCTTCGCAGTGGAAGAGTCAGTCCCAGGCTTGTAAGCCGGAAACCGCCCCCGGAGGACGTCACGCAGAAGAAGCGCCCCAGCCAGAATCAGGATCAGCGGCCAGAATGATACCAAGAATTGCAGGACGCCCGACAAAAACCGGGTGTGATCGAACACGTAGACCTCTAGACCATGTAGCAGGGCCAGAACCAGCGCCGGTAGCGTTTCCAAGACGTGTCCTCCCGCATTTCCGGTTGCATAGGCAATCCGCGCCGCCGCTGCATCCAGGTTCGAGAAGAGAATCAGGAATCCCACGGCCAGAAGGACTGCGCCTGCAATCGAGGTCAGGCTCCTAGGGGTTGCTTGCCGTGCCGCCATGTTTGCCTCCCGAGGCCCGGTTTCCGGCCCCACCGCGATAATAGGGACCCCCCTAGGGAGCCGCACTGGGGATTCGGCAAGGACGGGGGATTTACCGGCAAATGGCGGCTGCGGGGAGGGGAACGATGACCCGAGCAGATTCCAGCCAGAGCCGACCCGCAATCACCATGTTGCAGTAGTGATGGATCTTGCAGGCAAAGTAAGCCCGAGCGTGCGTCCCCGGGAGACAAGCTTCACCACGATGGCCGGACCCACAAAGTCGCGGAGAAGCACTCGAATCTCGGGGTACTTTATTTTTGTGTAGACCGACTCCGGCTCATTGAATAGACTCCGGTAATCAATGGTGATCCCACGCTTTTTGTACTCCTCGAGGTAGCGCACAAAGTATTTCGCCAGTGCCGGGTAGTATTTCGGGTCGACATCCTGATGCTTCCTGACGTCGTAGAGCATCCATTCGGGGGGATAGTCCATGGGAGCCTGCAACGCGAAAGCGCCGTACCTGCGCGCCCGCAGGATGTACGTTCCGACACCATGGGGCCGAAATCCCGTTCGACCGAGAAATTCTTCATTTCGACGTCGCCCGGGGTGTCGTCGTACGTGTACCACGGCCCGGCGGACTGGAAGTCCGTCCCCGCGATAGGCGTTTTCATTGCCGTGAAGCCTGCCCCGTAGTGCGGGTCAAAAAGCGAACGAAGGACTTCTTCCTGCTTGTCGGCGGGGAGCGTATTTAGTGTGATGATGCCGGCTTCCATCAGGGAAGCGCCAAAGCCGTCCATGTTCTGATATTTCACGGAGTCGTTGATTTGAAACGTTGCGCCGGCTGTTGGCTTGGCATCGGTAAACTGCTGATCAGCCTTGCGTGTGAGCCGGTCACCCGCCTTGGAAGATACATGCACCTTTATTCTCTGCGCGTTTAGTGCCCGGGCGGAGAAGCCGAAGGAGAAACAGAGAGCTAGCGGCAGGATCAGGGCGGCAGGCTGCGTTTCTCCTCAGCAACAGGCTGATGAAACCTCTGCGGAAAGACACCTGCTGGTGTGAACAAGAGTTGATAGTGCAGGCATTGGCGGCTGTCAAGCACATCTCCACTATGAATAAGAACGCTTGCAATATGGTGCCGATAGGAATAGGGTATGCGGCACGCGTTGGGACATCCCCTGCAAACTCCTGTCCCCGGGTTCCTAGGAGCTCCAGGATGACCGCATCGACGGGCAATGCTGTCAGCAATCGTAGCGAGCGTTGGCGCTGGTTACTTTACGTAGCCGCGGCGCTGACGGGCGCGATGCTGACGTTTGTTGGCGCCCGCGCACAGCAAAAGGCCAGCGATGACGCCACTTTCCGGAGGCTCATCGACGTTTATTGCGCCGCCTGGAGCACCGGAAACGCGGAAGCTCCGGCGAAGTTTTATGCGAAGGAGAACGGCCTCGTTTTCTACGATGTCGCCCCGTTCGCTTACCATAGCTGGAAGGAATATCATGACGGCGTCCAGAAAGAGTTTCTGGCTACCGCCGAGAGCCTCCGGCTGACGGCTGGCAAAGACCTGAAGGTAACGCGGCGTGGAATGATCGCCTGGACGACCGTGCCAATGCATTTGACAGAAAAATCTAAGGACGGTAAGACAACGGAAACAGACCTCCGATATACGGGGATCTGGGAAAAGCGCGGCGCAAACTGGGTGCTTGTTCACGAGCACCTTTCTACGCCGATGGCCGGCGGCTAGGGTCTTGACGAAGAGGGCTGGGCGAATTCCGCCCATGGCGCAAGAGATGTTCAAGACACTTCACTATTACTGGAACGCATCGCGGGGCTATCGGTTCAACCCCTGGCGGAGCCCTTACATCCGTTGGCGCTTTGAGACTTTCCTGGGAAAAGAGGCCGCCAACCTGACGGCCAGCAAGTTTTTCCACCTTACATGGAAGTACCGCGACAATATGGAACGCTTCGTGGATTGGACCGCGGAGCGGCGCCGTTATCAACTCCGGCGCCACGCCTGAAGTCTTCGCTCGCATCGCATTCGCCAACAGGGATGGCTCGCCGGTCTACCCACCGGGCGTATAATGGTGGCTGAGAGGGGGATCCATGGATGAGTTGAAGATCCTCCAGAAGACAGATTCTTTGTACGAAGCGCGCTGGTGGGAAGCCGAGCCTGGCGGGCGAGTTCACTGCTACCTGTGTCCGCGCCACTGCCATATTCATCCCGGGCAAGCAGGATTCTGCTTCATTCGAATGAATCAGGGTGGAAAACTCTACAGCCTGGGATACGGCTCTCCGGCCGCATTGCAAATTGATCCCATCGAGAAAAAACCGCTGAGCCATTTCTTGCCGGGAACGCACGTCTTCAGCATGGGCACGGCCGGCTGCAACATGGGCTGCTTTTTTTGCCAGAACTGGGACATTTCCAAATCGCGGTCCGATCAAGTTCGTTCGCAGCACGTTCCGCCCGAGGATGTGCCGCTGCTGGCTTTGAAGTACGGCTGTGAGTCGATTGCGTTTACCTACAACGAGCCGACGATCTGGGGCGAGTACGTCATCGACATCTGCAAGGAAGCGAAGAAATATGGGTTGAAGACCGTGATGGTCACGAACGGATACATCACCTATGAAGCCTTCCACGATATTTACGATCACCTCGATGCGGCAAACGTTGATCTGAAGGCGTTCACGGAAAAGTTCTACGGGAAGATCACGCTGACGCATCTCCAGCCCGTGCTGGAAATGCTGGACTGGCTGAAGAAGGAAACAAACGTTTGGTTCGAGATTACGAACCTGATGATTCCGACGTTGAATGACGATCCCGCGGAGACGCGCAAGCTCGCGGAATGGATCTTGACGCATTTAGGGCCGGATGTGCCACTACACTTCACAGCCTTTCACCCGGACTTCAAGCTGCAGGACAAACCGCGGACTCCAGCCGCGACGCTCGATCGTGCGCGGCAGATCGCGCTCGATGCCGGACTGCACTACGTCTATGAGGGCAACATTTACAGCGACGGTGCGAATACCTATTGCCCGCAATGCAGGGAACTGCTGGTGCGGCGGTCCTGGCATGACGTTCTGGAAAACCGCATAAAAAAGGGATCCTGCGGAAACTGTGGTTTTGCGATCGCTGGTGTCTGGGCGAATGATGATAGAAAGAAGCGCGGCATCACGCGCGGCGCCTCCACAGCCATGCCGAACTACGGCCCCTTGCATTTCTAAATCCCTTCTACCAACCCCGATAGAGAGAATAAAAGCCCGGTCCGACGCGCATGCCATGATGCCACCCGATCGGGAAGGCCCACGACACCAGGGCACCAAGAACGGCTTGAAAGACTGTGAGCGGGAGAATGTTGCGTTCGCGGGCGAAGAGCCAGGACATCGCAGTCCCGCCAATCCATGTGATCGGAACCAGCACAGGATTAGGCCAATGCAGGGCCCCGAAGATAGCACCAGAGATGAGCGAGGCGCGTGCAGGACTATTGGTTGCGGCAAGAAGACGGTTTGTCGAGTAAGAGTTCAACGCCACTTGTTGCAGCAAGCAGAAGGACATGTACCCGAAGAAGCGGTTGGGAACCAGAAGATGCTCGGCCCGGCGATGCCATCCGCCGAGCAGGATTCCGATGACACAAACTACAAGAATGCATGGTACGAGGAACCAGGCCGTCTGTTTCGTCGCAGCCCATAGGTTGTCGGCACGCCATCCGACCGTCTTTGGAGTATCCCGGTGGAGAAGAAAACCGGCGATCAGCCAAACGGGGAAAACAAGCCAGGAATACTTGTAGGGAGCCTGGAGCTGCCAGATGTACACGGCGACAAGAGCACTGAAGGCAAGAGCTTCTGCCAGGTTGAACAGAGGAGAGTTTGCGTTGACCCGCATTCTGTTAGTTCGCGAGTTGTTCTTCGTCAGGATGGCTCTGATCGAGCAGATGTAGCGCACCTTCAAATAGCTTGTCGATCTCGGCCTCATTTGCCTCATGTGGCGCGAGGAACTCGTGCAAGTCAAACTCCGGGAAGCCGCGATTGGTCACCCGCGCGGGAAGAAGCTCCCGCAAGCGGCGCGATTCGACGGCGCCCAGCGCACGAACTTCTTCGAAGATAACGCGCCGCAGTGGATCGTGAAAAACAGCGGGATCGAGCAGCCTGCAAATTTCCAGGCGTGTGCCGGGCTTGAGCAACACCGAGCAGAGGAGCCGCAGCGTGTTCCGCTCCAGTTGCAGTCTCCCGGTTGAGTCTTCGTTGTACGCGGGGAGGTTCATTATTTTGTTCTCAGAAGATGAGATGATATTTGCTGGAGTGAGGTTGCGTTCGAGGGAGCAAAATTGCATGGATCACAAGCACCGGGTCATTATTCTGGGAGGTGGATTTGGCGGGCTGGCCGCTGCGAAAAAACTAAAACGCGCTCCGGTCGAAGTCACATTAATTGACAAGCGAAATTTTCATCTTTTCCAGCCGCTCATGTATCAAGTGGCGACCGGCTCGCTTTCACCGGGGGAAATTGCCGCACCTCTTCGCGGCGTCCTGAGCCGTCAACAGAACACGCAGGTTCTGCTGGGCGAGGCCGCGGACGTAGACCCAGATGCCAAAAGGGTGACTCTTTGTGACGGAGCGATGTTCGAATACGACTCGCTAATTGTCGCGACGGGTTCGCAGACTTCTTACTACGGCAATGATTCCTGGAGGGAGTGGGCGCCCAGCTTGAAATCGGTCGAAGAGGCCACCGCCATTCGCCACAAGATTCTCTATGCGTTCGAACGCGCGGAGCGCTCCGCCACAGAAGAAGAAGCGCGCGCCTGGCTGACCTTCGTGATTGTTGGAGCCGGAGCGACAGGGATGGAGCTGGCCGGTGCACTCGCCGAAATTTCGCAGGAAACGCTGCGGCACGACTTTCGCAAAATCAATCCGAGCGACGCGCGAATCATTCTGATGGAGGGAGCGCCACGCGTTCTCGGGGCGTTCCCCGAGGATTTATCCGCTAAGGCGGAGAAGCTGGTGGCGCGACTCGGCGTGGAAGTCGTCAAGGGCGTCATGGTGACGAAGATCAGTAAAGAAGGCGTCGAATTCAAGCGCGGAGATTCCGTGGAAGCTCTAGCGGCGCGGACCGTGCTTTGGGCTGGCGGTGTCGTGACGACGCCATTTGGGCGCAAGCTCGCAGAGCGCACCAAGGCAGATACGGATCGCAGCGGCCGAATCAAGGTCAGGCGCGACCTCACGATCCCGTCCTATCCGGACATTTTCATCATCGGCGATCTCGCCCTCGCCGAGGACGAGAAAGGGAAGCAGTTGCCCGGCGTCGCGCAGGTAGCGATGCAGGGAGGCGCCTACGCGGCAAAGGCTATCCGGCGGCGCTTGGAAAGCAAGACGGAACTGCCGGCCTTTCACTATTTCAATAAGGGCGATATGGCTGTGATCGGCCGCGCCGCGGCCGTGGCTAACATTTTTGGCTTTCACATATCGGGGCTGGCCGCCTGGCTGATCTGGCTCTTTGTCCACTTGATCTACATTGTGGAGTTTCAAAGCCGCGTGATTGTTTTCATTCAGTGGGGATTCGAATACCTCACCTTCAGCCGCGGCGCGCGCTTGATTACCGGCGAGTCTGCCACGGATCCAATCGACCCGACAGCCAGAACAGGGGCTGGGGGCGTGTGCAGCTGAGTTGCAGGTCGGGCTTCTCCCGGCAGATCACAGCGGCGTGCTCCTCGCGCGAGACGCTCATCGTGGACTGCTTGACGGCGAATGCTGCGGCCGTCGAACTATTGCGGACCTCGGGTTTTCGCTATGCACGCAGGCTGACTCGCATGGCTCGCGGCCCCAACGGCTATCCCGGGAATCCTGTCACCCTCTGCGCAATTCTTGGTCCCGAATTCGGATGAATTGTCCTGCCAATCGGGGTAAGCTTCGCATCCTGTTTCATTAAGGAAAAGAAGTTGCAGTTTCTTAGAAGAGGTGGCAAATTTCCGTGGCAGACGATCCATCCAAGTGCATCTTTTATGGCTGGTGGGTCGTTGTCGCCGCCTTCCTGAATCTCTTTTTCATCGTTGGCATCATTTTTTACGGTTTTCCGCTTTTCTATCCGTCGTTCGTGGAGTCTCTTGGTTTCACGCGCGCTCAAGTCACGCAAGGGTTTTTTCTTGGTTTTCTGCTCGTCGGACTGCCCCTTGGATTTCTAGCCGGTGCTCTTATTGATCGGCTCGGTGCGCGATTCGTGATTCTTTCCGGAGTCGGCCTCGTTGCGGTGTCGCTGCTCCTCATGGGATCCATGACGAAGTTTTGGCAATACGAACTTCTCTGCATCATGGAAGTTCTGGGTTACGTGCTGGCTGGCCCCATCGCCAATCAAGTTCTGGTCGCCCGCTGGTTTCGCAAACGACGCGGCCAGGCCATGGGTTACGCCTACCTCGGACTCGGACTCGGCGGAGTTTTTTCCCCGCTCCTGATCAACTTTCTGACAAGGAGCATTGGATGGCGCCATGCTCTTGAATTGGTGGGTGCCCTAGTTGCCGTCGTGCTTCTTCCCGTCGGAATCTGGGTTACGCGCTCAGGCCCGGAAGAGTTGGGTCTTCTCCAAGATGGCGTTGTCGACTCCGATTTTACAACCGAGAAATCAATAGCTGCGGACCGATCCTCCGCTGGCGTCGCGAAAGCAGTTCGCTCCGCCAGTTTTTGGCTCATTCTCGCCGGGTCCACTCTCGTCATCGGCGCCATCGGGGCAGTGATTCAACACTTCATTCTTTTTCTCAAGGATGCAGGCTACTCGCCAACCGCAGCTTCTCAATTCTTTACGGTATTGCTCACGTCAAGTCTGGGCGGCCGAGTGCTGGTCGGCTATGTGGCTGATCGCTTCCGAAAATCCAGCATCATGGCTCTTTTCTATCTTTTGATCGGAGCTTCCGTATTTCTGCTCGCGTGGCCACATGCGCCCGCGGTGCTCTGGACCTTCGCCATTGTCTTTGGTTTTTCCATGGGCGCCGACTACATGCTCATCCCTCTGGTAACCGCCGAATGCTTTGGCACCGCTTCTCTGGGAAAACTTTTGGCGCTCATCATCATGGGCTACTCCCTCGGCCAATGGGGAGCACCCTGGATGGCAGGAAGAATGTTTGACGCGCGCCACAGTTACGACTTGGCGTGGAAGTTCATGGCGATTGCAGGCGTGGTTGGAGCCGCGGCCATCTACGCGGTCTCCGCTCGAACGCTTCGAGCTTTCCGCTTGAACTCCAACTCTTAATCTGGCCAGCTCGGATTTCATGATTCAGGCACACAATTAGTGGGTGAAGACAGGTGACCCTGGCTGGGGCTGTTTCTTCTTGAGCCCGTCCACGAATGCGGGGGGTTCGCTGCCGCGATGGTTTCCGAGCATCCATTCGATGCGGTGTTGCAAATCTGATTTGTCCAATTCTCCGAGCACTCTTCCTACAACTTTGCCCTCCGCGTCGAGGAATACAGTTGCGGGGATGGCCTCGCCCAGGTTCAGCTTCTGCATGTCACTGGTCGTGGCGCCAACCAGTATCGGAAAGCGTATTTTGTGCTTCTTAGTAAAGGGTGCGATTTGTCCCTGGGTCTTGTCGTTATCCAGAGACGCACCGAGCAGCACGACACCTCTATGCTGATACTTCCTTGCATGTCCGCCAACAGGCCCATTTCGTGCTGACAGGGAACACACCACGTCGCCCAAAAATTCAGCACCACGATTTTGCCATGGTAGTCCCTCAAACTCTGCGCATTCCCACTTGCATCATTCCATGAGAGTGTGGAGGAAGGCTCCTGAGCCCAACCTGAGGCCACTGCGGAAATGAGGATCATGAGACACGTGCGATAGATTTTCATTATTGCCAAACGGCGTTTCCTCTGTAACGCAAGCTTCAAGGACTCAGCGGCGGATGCCTTCAGATTTCTGAATACCATTTTTTCAAAACGAGCGAGTATATCCGACGAGGGTCAAATAGTCGGCGAATGCAGCATCCCCCGCCTTGCCCTGCATCTGGTCAGGCTCGCTACGTTTGCGATTGCGCTGGAATGCAACCGGGATGTTCAGCGACCATGTGTCCCTGCCACGTTCATATTGGAGGCCTGGTTCAACCGAAAGCGCGTATCCCGGCCGTCGGAACCCCAAGCTGCCGCCGAGAAGGTCGTGTACTTTGACTCCCTCATATCGGAGTCCCATCTTGGCCGCCAATCCCCTCATTTTCGGAACGGGATAAGCCACACCACCATCAACCAGGTACTGGTCAGGTATCGACATCGTGGCGGTCAGTGGATTTGGTTTTCGCGGCGCACCGGCGAGGGATGCATTGGGTGTGCCGTTGCTTTCTTGCGGAGTAACCAGGTAATTTCCTGACACATAAAGAATTGCCCGCTTGACCCTTTGGAAGGCCTGCATTCCGAGGCTTATGCCGTAGCCGCCTGCACCCGGCTGAATGGACTGGTCCACAAAAACGGTTTGCGGACCGCTAACCGTTTGGACCATATCTGTGGCCCGGTCATCCCTGGTGGGAAACACAGCACCAAAAGAAAAGGCACTGTTTCGTCCGTGTTCTCATGAATGCCTCAAGAGGTTCACAAGGCACGAAGAGCTTGACCTGGAGCTAGCTCGACTGCGCGAAGAAAAAAGACAGCATGAGACGGAGATCGCTCGGCTGGTTGAAGCGATTGCGACAGGGAGGGGCGGCTCGAGCCTCGCTGATGCCATCGCTGGAAGAAAAAGGAAATTCCGGCAGATCACGGATCGCTTGGTGGAACCAGGTCGCGGATCGCTGAAAGAGAAACTGGACGAACTCCGCACGTTCACCGTATCACGCCTCGCCGATCTAAGAAGAAGTGGGCCGAACATTTGCCAGTCCACTCCGAGTGATTGGCTGCCGCGTAGCTGACAAGCCGGCGGAGCGGGGGATCCTCGTCTGCCCTTACCTATAGGCGCCGGATAAATACGTCAGCAGGAAGTTTGAATCGTGAACTTAATTTGCGAACCTGCCCGAGCGTGAGGTTCCGTTGTCCAGCGAGAAACATCGAAACGGCACTTTCCGATCCGAATTCCGGCGTTAAATCACGTTGCCTAAGGCCTTGCTGTTCGATGAGGAACCGCACGACGGAAACTGCATCCGCGTCGGGAATTGCGTAGTGCGCTTGCTCGTAGCGTTCCACGAGTAAGGTCAGAAGTTCGATTGCTTCCACTTCTGCGGAAGAGGGGTCCTCTAGAGCTGTCAATTGGAAGAGGGCGTTTGTATACACTTCCAGTTCCTTGTCATTGCGTATGACGTGGGGAGCACCCTTCGCAATCATTTTCGCCGGGTCTGCGAGAACTGTATTCATTTTGCACCAAACCTCCGATCCCATTTCCGTGGATCGTTGTACTCCTTGTGTGTCAGGAAGGACCGAATGTAGACGTGCCCTTCCGTCCGTTTCTCATCTATTGTCTTCGCATAGTGAATGACAGTGATGAGCCTGTAGCGGTTTCGCCGGATGTTAAACACCACGTATCCACTAATGTAGTCGGCATCCCGAAACATGAGCCGAACTTCCGCCAAATTATGCCATCGGACGCCTTCGACTATAGCGACCCATGCCTTGATCTCATTCGCAGCATCTGGATACTCCTGTATAGCCTCGCTCAGATGCTTGCGCGTCACAATGTGCACTGCCAATGGTACTTCACAACATGTGAAGTAGTCAAGCGGGATCGCGGGCAAATTGAAGCTGCTCGGGAAGGGACGGTGAGACGGGCGAGAGTTGCAGCATAGCTATAGAATTTAGTGGTTACCTACGTTTTAGGAGCTGGCGCGTCCTGGGCACAGTTGCAAATTGCAGGCAGCACTGAGGGACTTCTGAAATTCAAGATCAGATCGAAAGGCCGCGCATAATCATTCGCGTCGATCACCGCGGACGAGGCGGATCGGTCTTTCCTCATGGTTGTTTGCCGTGAGACGACACCTCTTCCAGAGTGGCTTTGTTTCGAGTCGCCACCTCCTGTCCGGCTAGGTGAAGAATCTCCGCGTATCTTCCTTTCGCGCGTGCGCGAGCCGTAGGCAGCACGTCTTCGGGAGGTTCCCAGGGAGAAAGGGCGGGACGCAGGGGCGATCCGTCAGTTCACCATATCTTTTCTCCGGATTGCTTAAGTGCAGCGAGTGTGGCGCGAGCGTTTGCACGAACAGCGTTCGAGTGTTTCGGCGTGCACTGGAACGCAGGCTGGTGGACGGGTTACAAGAACAGATCACGCAACGGTTCAATGAGCGTGTTCTCCATCGCCGTCATCACGCTCGTAAACGGAGCGGACAACATTGGAGTATACATGCCGGTTTGTTTTTGCCAGCCGGTCGCACCTGTGGTTGGTTCTGTCTACCTATGGCCTGTTGGTCCTCGTGTGGTGTGCCGGCGGGAAATGGATTGGAAGCCACCCTCTTATTCTGAAGGCGGTTGACCGTTGGGGTCATTGGATTGGGCCGTTTGTGCTGATCGGGCTGGGCGGTTACATTCTCCTGTTCACCTCACACTGACGTTTTGGATGGAGTGAAGCAAACCTGACCCCGCACGCTCTGACATACTAGTGGACTGTAACAGCTGAAAAGATAGTATGATTGTGTTCATGGAGAACACTATCGTACTGACGGACGCGGAACGTATGGAACTTAACCAGCGAGCGGCGAGCCGCAGCGGGCGTGCCGATGATGCGCGCCGGGCGCGGCTGATGTTGCTGCTCGAGGCAGGCCATACCTGGGCCGGGATTCGCGACAAGCTGGACTGCAATGATGCGTTTATCGATCGCTGGAGCAAGCGATTTCGGGAAGAGCGGCTGGCAGGGCTGTTCAGCAGGCACGCTGGGCAAGAGGCCAGCACGCTGACTCCGGCGCTGGAGGCGCGCATTCTGGAATGGACGCTCAAACGTACGCCGCCGGACCCGGACGGGGCGACTCAATGGAGCACGCGCAGGCTGGGAACGCAGCTCAAGATCAGTCATATGATGGTGTCGCGGGTGTGGGCCAAGCACGGCCTCAATCCGCAGCGGCTCGACCGCTACATGGCGACCAACGACCCGGACTTTGAGCAGAAGGCCGCCGACATCATTGGGCTGTATCTGAACCCTCCGGCGCATGCGGCGGTGTTCTGTGTGGATGAGAAAACGGCGATCCAGGCGCTCGACCGCAAGGATCCGGTGTTGCCACTCTCGCCGGGACGTGCCGAGCGGCACGGCTTTGAGTACTTTCGGCACGGCACGCTGTCCCTGTACGCGGCGTTCGACACCAAGACAGGCGAGGTGCTCGGCAAGACGGCCGTGCGACACACGTCTGCGGAGTTCGTCGCGTTCCTGGCGGACATCGTCGTCAACCAGCCGCGCGGCAAAGAGATTCACGTGATTGCCGACAACCTCTCGGCCCATAAGACGGGGCAAGTCGACGACTTTCTGGATCGACATCCGAAGGTTCATCTGCACTTCACTCCGACCTATTCCTCCTGGCTCAACCAGATCGAACTCTGGTTTGCCAAGATCGAGCGCGA
>WNFG01000451.1_pt1 | contig 50243 bp, 71 predicted proteins | sample 5400431 | NCBI WGS metagenome assembly WNFG01 (sample SAMN13153346, study PRJNA577476) | soil metagenome | isolation source: 120 cm saprolite under Douglas fir tree site 2 hole 3 replicate 2 | place: USA:California | collected 2015-04-18
TGGTTCGGGTTTGACGCCAACACTCCGGTGTATCAAATCCCAATTACCGATGAAGACAAAGCCCCAATCGTCAAAGACTACACCGCGAAGTTTGGCAAGCCTCCAGGTGATGCCATGATTGAACGTATCGTTCGTGCTCAACACTACAAACAATTCTATGGTGGTTCCGCCAAGAAGGGCAGTGAATGAGTGCCGTTGAAGACTATTTCGAAGATTCTCAGCTTGAAGCCAAGCAGGCTAATTACATCTCGCAGGACGATAACCCTGATGAGGCCTCAGAGGCTATAGAACTCTCAGATAGCACTGGTGTTCCTGCTGCGGCAATTCATAGCAATCTTGAGGATTTTAAGCGTCAGCATAAGCTTGCCCTCGGCAACGCCATTATCAATGATAACCAGTATATTCAAGAATACCTAAACTCTCATCCCCTTGCGGCAAGTGTCTCTCAGGATGACCTTGGTCAGCTTGATGTAGCTTCACAATCCATGTCCAATATGGGAGGGAAGACAGGACTCCAAAAGTGGCTGGATGACGATTCCATCTCTCAATCCTTCATGAAAGGTTTCGGCGACCAGCCCTTTGGGCAAATGTTGTATCAGAACCCAATAGAAGCTCAGAGGCATAGGGATATTGATTTTGCCTTAAGTAACCCACTTGTTGCTAGTGCGGTCGGTGCGGCATCAATGCCGATGGAAGCCCTCTCCCGTGTGACCGGTGGTTTACTCCGTATGGGCTTCGACGGCATGTCCGCGATCTTTGGGGAAAGTGCTGCCCGGGACCTGACGGCGATGGCCGAAATGGCCATGATGCGTGGGGATATCGGGGTTAAGGCTGGAGGGGGTGGAGCCTCTGGTCCCTTGGCCCGGATGGAACAGAACACGAAGCTGTTCAAAGACCTACACAATGCCCTGCAAATTGCCGATCATTTTCCCGAAGGGGAACCCCCTCCAGGAGTCCACCCTCTCATCGACACCGCCAAAGCAGAACAGGCCAAGACCGATGCAAAAGCCCTCAAAGATGTCCTCGTCGAATCCACAAAGTCCGCCACCCGAGACCGTAGTGCAGATTACTACTCAAGATTTGCACGAATTAATGAAGCTGTGGGTGATAGAGAAATTGGGATTGACGCCGAAGCAGTGCGGACGCTTTACGGCGATAAAGTCCCCGAGGTTGGCGATAATATCCTTGGCTGGGTTCCTGATCTTGCAGGGAAGCTGGCAAGTGCTGAAGGCATTGGTGGTGATATCCGTGTGCCTCTGGCTGATTATCTCGCTAGGGTAGATCCGGATGTTGCGAAGGAGTTGCATGATCATCTGAGGTTGCGGGATGGGGGGCTTACAGTAGAAGAGACTCGGGGGCTTCAATCGAAGGAAGTCATCGCCGATCCGCTCCAACTCGTCCGTGGGTCTGGGGGACTTGAGCCGCAGTTTTCGCTCGGCGACCGCAAGGTCACCCTTCAGCGGATGGGAGAAGAGCCAGGTGCAGTTAAAGGTCCCTTCGGTCGCGAAGCGGGCTTTCATGACTTCGACCTTCTCGACGAAAATGGGAAGAAGATCGGCTTTATGAACCTAAGTGAAGCCAAAGGAGGGAAGCAGATTTACGTTGAGATGATCCAGGCCGGCGCTACGGATAAGATGTACGATCCGAACTTCCTGGGGCCTGGGATCATCCGTGATCTTCGAAGACAGATAAAGGCTGAGTTCCCTAACGCTGAGACCATCACAGGACATCGCGTCTCGGGTGCCCGCGAGAAGGCTGGGGTGGAGATGACTGCACCGATGCCAGTCATCAGGCTTTCGCAGGAAGGTGAGGGTTGGGGCCATGTTGATTCCGGCCCCACCCTGCGTGAGCTATTCCAAGAGATCGGTGGGCAGACCATAGATCAGCAATATTCTGCCTTCCACTACGGCCCGGAACTTGAACAGTATAAGGTTGAGTTAGACGCTGCGATCCGCGATGAGCTTGCTCGGATTACCCCTAAGCAGGCACAGGTCTTCACCCCAGATCAAATCTCTACCATTCCTGAACGCCCTGGCTTTATCCGCCGAGGGTTCCACCAACAGTTCAAGGAACAGGATCCTTGGATTGTTGTTGCTCTTGATAGCCCAAACGCAATTGGCGTAGCGCGACACGAAGCCGTTCACCACTTACGTCAGCAAGGGTTCTTTTCCGAAGGTGAGTGGTCCACCCTCGAACGGGCCTCACGTCAGAATGACTGGCAAGGGCTGTACGACATCAACAAGCGCGGTTATAAAGACCTACCTGAAGGCGCGAAGCTGGAAGAGTCCATCGCCGAGGCGTATCGCACTTGGAAAGATGCGACTGATAAGAAGATGTACCCACCTGGGATCAACGCCATCTTCCAAAAGCTCCAAGACTTCTTCGAAGCCCTTCGACTTAAAGTAAAGGAGATCACAGGGCAGGACCTCTCGTGGGATGAGATCTTCCAGAAGGTTGATACCGGCGAGGTCGGCTCTCGCGAAGGCAACGCGCCACTTAAGGAAGGGGCATTTCAACAGAGGGCAATGGACGAACCAATCGAAGGGATCTTCGAAAAGGCCAAGGCCATGGGGGTCACTCAAGCTCATATGGATCGGATGCTCAACCTCATCCAGAAGCGCAACCAAGAGGACCTCGTCAAAGCACAGGCCCGTGCCGAAAAGCAACAGAAGCGTTCTCAAACCGCTGAGTGGAAGCAACGCCGAACGGACCTTAGGGACGAAGTCCGGGAACAGTTAGCTTCGCGGCCGGACCTCGCAACGGATGAGTTGTTTGCCGAAGGCGGCATAAAGCTCCACCCTGACTTCCTGAATGAGGACCAAAAAGCCTCCCTCCCAAAGGACTACATCCAAAAGAAAGACGGAGTAAACCCCGATGACCTTGCGCCTTACTTTGGCTATACGAGTGGCGACGCTTTGGTTGAGCGTCTTGGAATGCTCACTACCGATCGGCGAAGTGCTGGTATGTCTCAGCGTGATTATTTCAATCGACTTGTTGATGTTGAAACAGATCGAAGACTTAACGCGGAGTTTGGGGATCTTGGGCAGAGCATAATGGCCGCTGCTAAAGAACAGGCCTACTCCGAAACTGCGGTTAATCAAATCCACGAAGAGACCCTAGCCTATGCCCTTGCAGCTGGAGTGACACCGAAGTTCACCAAGGAAGATGTCACCGCAATGGTGAAGGGGCAGTTTGACAAAACCCCTATCGGCCAGATCAACTCTGACAGGCTGATCCAAACCTCCGGCAAGCTCGAACGTAAGGCCGCTGAGGCTGGATCAAAGGGTGACTGGGCTGAGGCCTATCGGATTTATCAACAGAAGCAATTCGCTGTTGTCGCTACGAAGATGGCTATTGAATATGAGAAGCTACAGGTTCAGCTTGATCGCACCGCCAAGACCTTTCGCAAACGCGAGGTTGGGAGCACTGAGCAGCCATACACCAACTGGATTCATGACCTCTTGGCCCGTGTGGGTATGGGTAGCAAAGAGTTCCTTCGTGGGGATCTCATAGACCGCATTGGCCGTCAGCCTCAAGATAATCTAAGGGACTTCGTTGCGGCCAAAGAAGCTGAATGGATGGGTAACCGGACCCTTTCTATCACTGACACCTTCATCGATCCTGCCTTTCAAACCAAACTCAAGGATCTTCCCTATGCCGATTTCAAGGAGTTCAAGAACGCTATCGATCTCCTTGTCAAAGCAGGGCGGGACGAGAAGAAGATCTACAGCGAAGGTGGTGCTGCTGATCGGGCCCAAACCATCGCCGAGATGAGGACCAAACTAAAGACCTTCCCTAAACAGTTGCTTCCAGATGAGCGGAATTGGCTTCAGGAAAAGGCGCAGCAACCGAAGAAGTTCGTTGCCGGGTTGACTGCCATACCAACCATACTCCGGCGTTGGGAGCGTTACGATCCCCGAGGGATCTTCAGCCGTTACATAACCTACCCAATGCGTGAAGCGGATAACACTCACAGCAGCCTTCAACGGGAGGTGTCTCGATCCCTGAAAGAAGTAGGCCCGATCAAGGACTCCGAAAAACTAGTCGACTCTCCCTTCAATGACCCCAAGACCCGTACTGAAGAGAACCCCGATGGCTTTCCATGGAATGGCTTCATGCGGAAGCATGTCTTGGGCATGCTTGCTCATGCCGGCAACGCTAGCAACTGGAGGGTGTTGGCTCAAGGCTATGGCGCCGATCCCGTAGCGTTGATGAAATGGCTGGAGGCACATACCACCAAGGAGGACTGGGCTCAAGCACAGAAGCGATATGATTTGATCTTCAAAGATTTGATTAGAAAAGATGATCGAGTTAGGGAACGCACCGAAGGGGTCCCTGTGGAGAAGATTCCACTTGAGCCCATCACTAACGTTCATGGTACCTTTGATGGGTGGTACCACCCCCTTGACGCCGACCCTATTCGAAAGGAAGTCTGGACTAAGGATGAGAGTGGTCAATGGTCCCGTCAGTCAGTGAACAGGCGCGACAGCGTGTTGGACAAATACGGCAAAGCTTACGCCAGCACTGCTAATGGCTACTCAAAGAAACGCTCAGGTGCAGTTTACCCTTTGGACCTCGATATCACCGCGATGAATGGAACTATTAACCAGATAATTCAACATATAGCCTATAGTGAACCACTCTTAGAAATCCAAAAGATCTTCAAGAACGAAGCCTTCCGGAATGAAATTGATAACCACTACGGGGTTCATTACAAAGACCTGCTTGACCCGTGGCTCCAACGTATGGCCGGGCAAGCCTCCATTCCTAGCGCTACTTGGAAATGGGCTGGAGAGTGGAGTGAGTATCTGAGGCAGAATGTGATCTCCACGTATATTGGAGGCAACATCTACACCGCTCTCAAGCATGGTCCGACAGCACTGGTAATGTCCTCACGGGTGGTCGGGGCAAGGGAGTTCCTGCCTGAGTTCGGGAAGCAATTGATGGAGCGCTTAGCCGGTGACCCCCTACGCAAAGCAATGGAATTGGTGGGGGCTGATAACTACGCCGAAGCCGTCAAAGGCCTCTACGCTCAAAGCCCAGAGCTTGGCCTATCAATGTCCGAGTTCGCCATGAAACACAGCGAAGCCCTTCAGCGCCGGGAACGTCATTGGCAAGATACCATAGCTGGGGAGACCAAAGAGCTAAAGGGCGAAAGTACCCTTCGAGAGAAGATCATCCAAAAGGGCTCATGGCTAGTGGCCCAATCGGACATGCTCTCGGCGAAGCCCACATGGATAGCAGAGTTCAACAAGCGTCAACGAGAGGGCTTAAGCTTTGGCGAATCCGTGAACCTCGCCGATGATGCAGTCACCCGCGCCCATGGCACAACTGGCCGCGCCGACATTCCAGAACTAGTTGCAGGTGGAGGACCTGCCCACGGCTGGCTCACCTCAGTCTACGGCTTCATGGGTACCCGGATGCAACGCATGATTGAGATCGGGCATCAGCTGAATGACATCCATCAGTTGGGGAAGGAAGCCGAACTGAAGGCTGCTGCGAAGCGGATGCCGAAGCTCCTAGGAGACCTGATGACCTTTGCCGTGTGGCCTATCATAGTGGAAGAAGCCGTGGTAGGGCTTGGAACTGAGGATCACCGAACAGGTCTCCAGCGCCTTGCCAGTGGCATCACCCTTGGCATGTCCAGTTCAGTGCTTTATATGCGAGACTTTATTCATGGCCTTACTCCCGGTCACGAACCCGGAGTAGGGTTGTTGTCCTCCGCAGGGCATGACGCTGCTACAGCCGTGAAGGACCTAATGAAGGGCAAAGAAGCCTTTAGCAAACAACATGCAGGTAAGACCGTCGCCGATATTTTAACACTGCTAGGTGAAACTAAAGGCGTCTCTCCGAAGGTCGTCGGCAACGCAGCCCGCTTTGGCATCGACCTTGTGAACAAACAAACCCATCCCCGCTCCGCTTCGGAAGTCTTCCGTGGTGTCACCCGCGGCACCACCAAATTGAGGATAGAGAAATGACTGACTTTCCAGAAACGATTCCAGAAGATGCCGTCTGTGATATATGCAAGGAGCCAATTGGAATGCATCCAGCCGCGTGTGCTCAGGCGGTTGAGGATGATGAAGGCAATGCGATAGTTGGTGCCCCTTTCGTGTGGTTTCACAAGGCCTGTTTGGGAGAAGAGAAATGAAAGAGAACTTCCACGCCAGCCTCGCCGAAGTGTTAAAGAGTGAAGGCGGGAATGATGATGATCCTCAAGATCATGGAGGACGCACCTCACGCGGGATCACACAGCGAGAATATGATGCATGGCGACAGGAGCAGCATCTCATTCACCTTGATGTGTGGAGGGCTTCAGATGAGGATATCAAAGTTATCTATCATGACGAGTACTGGGATCCATGGTGTGACCTTCTCCCGCTTGGTACCGACTACATGTTCTTTGACATGTGCGTCAACTCGGGCCCGCATGAGGCCATCCTATTAGGCCAACGCGCTCTTGGTGTAACTGCAGACGGCCGCGTCGGTCCTCTTACCCGTCAGGCCATCCGCGTTGCCGATCCTCAATCCCTCCTTTCCCGTTACACAATAGCAAAAGAGCAGTTCTACCGCAACCTCCATCAGCCCCGCTTCATTAAGGGCTGGCTCAACCGTAACAAGGAAGTCTATGGCACCGCCCTCGTGATGTTGAAAGGAACAAAATGAAACCTAATCTCACACCGATGCAGATCATCGGTATCATCCTCGTCATCAACGGGGCTATAATCGGTGGTACCGCCCAGCTGGATGTGTTATTTGGTGTAGCCACTGTTAAAATCATCGTGGCTGTAGCCAGCTTTGGCAACTCCATCCTTGGTGGTGTTATCACCATGTTCACTAGCCAAGGGGCGCAGGTGAAGAATGTCTTGGCGATGCCCGGGATTGAATCTGTAAAGGTCAATTCCCAAGCCAACCCTGCCCTTGCACAGATTGCCGTCGATCCTGCACAGGATAAGATTGAGGCAATACCGACAGCAGAAGCTGCGGTAATCAAGACCGCTTCGGCGGCATAAAGGAGAGAAAGATGAAGGGTCTTCTTGCATTATCTCTAAGCGTGGCACTGGGGAGTGCTGCGTTCGCCGCGGATCTTCCAACTAAAGCTCCCTTATTCGGAGCCTACCCCACCACTCGTTGCGGCCTTTACTATGGAGTAGGGACCGGAGGCTCTGCCACATCCATGAATGGAAGCGTGGTCGGCGCACAGATCGTTCAAGGCGAACTTGATGCCCTGATCGGCTACACCTGTCCCTTTGGTCAAGCTGGGTTCTGGTTCGTTGAAGGTTCCGTTGGTTTTGACAACATCAACGGTTCCGTGAATGGTCTTGCCCTCTCTGGACCTCTCGTCTTGATTCAACGTGCTGGAGCCGGATCTCCTATCAACACTTGGTTCAATCCATTCGGCAACCAGCTGGCCCTACCTTCCCTTCCAGCCTTACCTTCAGGTGTAACCGCCGGGCCTGCTAACGGCTACTTCTTCGCTGGTCTCGTGGAGCAGGACATCTCAGTTCAGGTCGGCCTCGACCAGCACAACAAGGTATGGCTTATTGCCCCGTTGATTGGCGTAGGACTCCTCAGCCGCTTCTCGGACGGAGTCGTCGTCGATACCTGGGCTGGATGGCAATTGAATTCCCAGAGCTTCTGTGCAGGCGGGACCTGCGGGAAGATGGGTAACGGTGGCCGCGTTGGGGTCTCGTTCAAGTATTAAGGAAAAGGGGCTGTCTTATGTCTTGGGAGTTTATATACGCTGTATCGGCACAGACAGCCCTCTTTCTTCTAGGAGGCTATGCCATGGTTCTACGTAATGAGTGGACCACAAAGGCCTTAACGAAGCAGATGATTGGGATGGAAGAACAACTGAAGAAACTATCTCAAGTTATCACTCAGATTGCGGTTCAAGACATTCGTATTGATAATCTAACCAGTCTTGTGATTAATCTACAACATGAACTAAGCGATCTACGGCGCGGGGATGGATGGATTGATCATAAGCAGCGCTAAACAAGGCTTCCATCCTCATCCACATCCGGAACCTCTGCTTTAAAGAACCTTTGCCCCGTGCGGAAGTCCTGCTTTACTACCTTAAGCCTTCCGCCCATAATCATAATCTGCACCACTCTTTCTATAGAATGCAGTGGCACTCGATCTTTGGCGAAGTTGATAATCTTCCTTTCTATCACCGGGCCCCGTACCTGCATCGTCAGGACGTGGTGGAAGATTTCATCCATTGCCTTCGCATCTGCATTCCCCGCTCCGGCCTTGAAGATATCCGGCATCTGGTGCTCCGCCTCCGTCATCCAATTCATGGCTCGGTTGAAGTCGTCGCGGGTGAGCACCAGCAAGTCTGATCGTTCAATCGCTGACACCATGCTGAGCTTATAGAGGTGGACTCGCCTGCGGGTTCCATAATGTATAAGTTTGGGGTGTGACACAACTGGCGGTTCTCCAAGCTTCCTCCATGTATTAACGCAGTCTCTATACTCTTCAGTGACCTTGAACTGGCCCACCAAGCCGCTGATAGATTTAAGATCATGGATAAGATCAGGGCTAAGGGAAGTATCAACGCCCGGAGCAAAGTCGTCGCCGATTGTTCGTTCATCTGAAAACACCATTATTATCCGGGAGGTGAAACCCTGTTCCCATGCTGTTTCAGGCATGTAGTGGAGAAGGTTGGAGGGGGTTGTACCGACGATGAGATTAAGTTGGGGGCGTTTCATCTTGATGTTGAGATCATTATTCCTTCGGGTCTGCCCGTAGGCCTTAGGGTCGTAAAACGCTGACATTGTCCCGATTGCTTCTTCGTCATAAGCTTTCATAAACGCCGAAAGCTCATCCGCGGTTATGTACATAGAGTTGTATTCGATTGGCCCGTCCGGTTCTGGAAGCATAGCAGTGCGCTTGTTCTTGGTAAGCGCGTCGATCATTGAAGAGGCGGACATAGAAGTAGGGGCCATTGGTGCCCCTTCTAGTGTCATGTAATAGTCTCTAGCCCTGTAGATGGAACGGGTCTTTCCCGTTCCAGGATGTCCTATCAACGCGCAGTATAGATTGGCGTGGAGCTTATCCCCACCCGAAATAACATAAACGCGTTGCTCTAAGGTAGCCGCGACCATCGAAATCGCGGCCCACTTCCGGAAGATCCGTGGGCTCTCTAAGGCCTCAGTGCTTTCTATGAAGCAATCTATCCATGACCGACACTTTCGGCTGGCGTCGCCGTTCGTCATGGCCTTCGTAGTCTTTGAGGCCGTCGGGATTCGCTTCAGCATTCCAGTCACCTTTGTTCCACCCTGTTTTGCAATCGTAGGGGATGCTTAGCGTGCGACTGTGCTGAAGCGGGATCTCCTCCACCAATAGTTTCTGTAATTGTGGAATGATTTCATCTTCATCTTCTTCCTTATACATAAAAGTAAGGGCATCATGATCTTGCATCATTATGAGACAGAGCCGTTGGCGCCAAATGCGAAGCATGGCCCTGTTCACAATATCGGCTAGGCTTCCTTGAGGGTCATAAGCAATCGCTTCCCGTAGGGTGCTTGGATCGTTACGGCGCCCGAAAAACCAGCGCTTTCGTCCTGTAAGTGTAATAAGGTTTCCCACAGTTCTGAGTTGGCCATCCACAGAAGCGTGCCATCTAAGGTGCGCCGGGAATGCTCCAAAGTACTTTGGCTGGAATCCAATAACAACTGGCTCAGGTAGGTTGGTTTGCATGGCGAGGGTTGTGGGTTGTCCACCATAGTTACTACCATGTCCAAGTTTCTTACACATAAACCGATAAGAGTGGTGACGATAGAAAGGTCTTTCTGCGATTGCTTTATCTCGCTTAAGGTTGCCCGTCCACTCAAGCTGTGGCCAACAGATTCGAGCAACTGCTGTATGAACGTCTCCAGATTCGACCGCATCTAAATATCTCCAATCGTTGAATAGGTTCCCTTCGATGGCTCCAACACAGTAACTCTCCCCTGCCTTGGCGTCGAATTTGGCAAACTTCCATCCCCAATCACTGATGAAAACGCTTCTAAGGCTTTCCTCCACGTTCTGTAGATTTCCGCCTGTGCCAAATTCCGAGTAGCTAGAGCTAAAGCGACCAGTATTTGTTCCTGAGATATTGTAGCTTGGCTAGTTCACGCATTGTTAGGAGATGATTAACGATCGGCCGGGCCACGAGAAAGGTCTGCATCTTCTCTAGGGCCTTGTGATCGGTGGTAGGGCGTCCCTGCTTGCGGATCACAGGGATCCCAAGGTAGCCGAAGAAGAGCTTTTGGAGGTCGGGGTTGGAGCGCCAAGAGAAGGTTGGCATTCCCACTCCGTCGAGGACTATTTGTTCTAATTGGCCTTCCAGTTGGTCGATCTTGTCGGCGTAAAGATCGATGACTTCCTGCCTCCTTCCCTGATCAACCAAGATACCCCGCAGTTGCATTTCAAGAACCGGCCCTTGTAACGCGCGACTGAACGCATATGTCGGAGTGGTATGATCGTCCAATTGAGGGAGTAGCACTTCCAGAATCTCCGAAGTAATAGCGCAGTCGAGTCCATTATAAATATCCTCCCTTTGTTGTTGATCTTCGATGTCTTCGGGGTTGCGTTCATGAGTCTTAACAATCTTCATCACTCATCCTTGATGGTGATATTGAATCTAGCCTCTAACCTTTCTGCTATTTCAGCCGCTAATTCATGTTGAATTGAATCATCCCATAAGCAACAGTCCAGTTCAGTATTCTTAAGAGCACAAATAATCAATTCCAGTAGTGGGTCTAGTTCCATTTCATGCATCCCTCTTAATTGTCTTACTATTTCTATACTCGATTTTCCAGGCATGATGGTCTGTATATATTGAACCTAAGTATCCGAGTCCTTTGAGGCTTTCCGGTTGAAGAGCATGGTGAAGGAGCATGGTGTCGTGTTCGGCGCCCCGCACCGCAATCCCTGTAGTCCTGAGGATGAAAGGGATGTCATACAACCCATTTTGGAACAGTTTGGGGATTGATTGATCCTCAAGCACCTGACGTATAAGTTCCCAACATGATCGTTCAGCTTTTGCAGTCGGCCAATAGCTACCGCTCTTCCTTCGGGAGTCATGGAACGGAATAACCAAAGCAAGGTCTGGTCGGGGAGCAAATCCAATCCTCGTAATTTGCTTCCCGCTTGTTTCAATATCAACCGAAAGGATCTTGCACCCACGGACGTATCTATGCCAGAAGATGCGGATCTCAGCGAGCGACGGGTCTGTCCAGATGGTACATGGAGGCCGCGTGACATTTGGAGTATCCTTTTCTTTCAAGATCTTCGATAGATCAGCTACGGTTGTTGGTCTGAGTTCCCATTGTTTTGTGACCGCAGAAGGGTGGTAAGTAAGCAGAAGCTTATAACCGCTAACAGTATGAGTACTGACGCAAGTAGTACCACGAAGTTTTGTAATACCGGTACGGCCAGCCATAGCCCAAAGAGCGGTATTGCCCAAAGCAACAATGAGATTAGGGTCAACCCTAAGCACCTCATCACCAAGGCGGTCAAGTTCATGTTGAAATTCCTTTCGGACGTACTTTGATTTCTGCAAGATCGGATATCCAGCGATACCTTCGGCCTTCCCACCACAGAAGTGGAGAAGGTCATTGTTGGGCGGGTGTTGTTGAAAGACGTTAGTGCGATACAACTCTGGGTGAAGGTCCCATATCGCGGCGAGGGTCCATGGGTCCTTCGTCCGGTAGTATTTGGAGAGGTAGGATCGGTCTTCAGAAGTGAGGGTTATTACGCCTGCGTCGTTTAGCATCCGGAGTAGCTCGGCTCCAGTCGCCTCGACGAAGCCCTTGCCGATCTTCTTTTCATTCTCGCCCATTGCCTTCCCGACTAGGAAGATGGGTTTCATGGCTTTGGTCTGAACTCAGCCACACGAGAGAATGACACATCCCATGTATAGAAATCATTCACAATCATCTTATAGATATCCCCGTTCTCACAGAAGATCAGGATGTAGTCGCGGAATTGAACTGTGGATACGATCTTGTTCATCACCTTTGCCCCTGCAACCTTCTGATCTCATCATCCAAATACCACTGAGCCTTCTTCAAGTTCTCCACGGGGTCCCCCTTGTCTTGATACCGCCAAAGGTATTTAATGGCATTTCCTACGTTGAAGTTGAGGTGCCGGGTGACTTCGATACATTCGATCCCCGACGGATGACGTCGGTAATGTGAAGGATTGATCGGGTCCTCGGCCACGGCCTCAACACTGACGGGTTCTTCGTTAGACAACGTTGTATGGTTCTGTGACTCCTGTGCATCGCCTTCACCAGATAACATATGGACCTGCCTTCGACGTAGGCGCGGCGCACCAAACATCTGTCCAGCGGCGTCATGTGTTTGCGGGTCTGGCGCGAGCGCGGTGAGGCCATCCACCATCTCCTTTTGCATTTCGTTGGTGAGTTGGAAGGGTTTCATCTCTTAGGACTCCATCGATTCGAAGTTATCAGCAAAGTACTGGGCCGCGACTAGCCATACCATTGATCCATGGAATCATCTCGGCGATCTCTGTCCTTCGGTACTGCTTGAACATTAGATTACTCCGTAAAGGGAAAAAGGGAAGGGAGACATTTGCGTCCTCCCTTCCAGTTAGCTGGGTTCAACGTACCCAGCGGGAGGCCTCAAGGCAGAGGGGAGGTTTGGCGTTCTGCCTTGAGGGAACTTTAACTCACCCGAGCCGTAGATCCGACCTTCGAATACACTCGTTTGCCATCATCACTCGCCTCATGCTTGATGTTGACGATGACCTCCGAGTTCGGCACGTCGTCGAGGCCCTCAGCCATGGAGCGACCTGTGAGATCAACTCCACAATTGATGATGAACTCCTTCAGCATGTTTGCGGATTTGTCCGTGATGTAGAAGGTGTTATCCACTTCCTGTCCTGCAATGGTTTCACCATCCTGTTGAAACTCAGCAATGGCATCCGGGTCCACGTCATCGAGAGGAGCGATGATCTTATGAGTGAACTTCAAGAAATCAGTTTTCTTCTTCGAGCTTTGGCCCTGCTCCGGCAAGCCTACCACTATTGTATGATAAGATCCCATCGGCAATACCGCCGGGGGTTTGATTTCTTCAGAAGGACGGTTCAAGATGTCTTGGAAATTAGCCATTTGGTCACGCTTTCGTAAGGGGTTAGATTTCGGCAACATCGTCTGGATTGACGAAGTTAGGGGCAGGCTTAGCTGGCCTTCGTGGCCATTGCCTTGCTTCTGTTTTCTCCTTTTCTGCTTCTGCAACTTCCTGTTTGAGGAGTAGCCATACACTCGCGGCAAGGTCTCCGCATTCAGGTGTTCGATGTAACGCCTCAAGGGCGATGGATAGATTCTTGATTCGGAGTGTGGCATCACTCACTAAACTCTCCTCTGCATCACTACCGCCTTTGGCTTCACCTGTGTTGCGGCTGATACAGGTGCTATCGCGGCTGGTTTGCCGCGAAGGGTTTGGAAGATCTGAGCCAGTCCTGTGTCGGCGTCGAGGACTTTGTCCTTAAAGGAGTCCATCTTGGGCATAGCTAGATCTATCATTACATCGCTTTCAAGTTGCACCGTTCGCTTCCCAGCGATGTTCTTCAATCTCACATAAACAGGGAAGTACTGTGGGATCTTAGGGGAGAGCTTCTGTCCCACCCCTTGAGGAAAGATCTTGGTCTTTCCATCCTCCATAGACATATAAACCCCGTGGCACACCACGATGACGTTGGTCTCGAAGGTGTCTGAGGTGAGGTTAGCGAGGACCATCTCCACTGCGTCTTGGGCCTGACCATAGACGGCGCGGCCATCCATCTTAGGCCCGGCTAGTTGGACGTGGTAATCATAGGCGGCATCACAGAGTCGGGATAGCGAATCAATTACGATGATACAATCCTCACCCCATTCCTTCGGCTTCCCAAACTCCACCTTGGCATTACCGTCCTGATAGGTCCAATTATCCAGCATCTTCATAGCATTGATGAAGGCCATAGCGACACCGTCAATCATTGGGCCGGTTGGCCCGGCTTTGATCTTGTCCCGTAAGGTACGGAACTCGACGTTGCCAATCTTGTCGTGGCATTGTTTCATGACTGCGTACTTGAGAGAGTCCAGGAGGTTATCCATGTCGAGGATGCGGAGCTGGTAACCTGCTTTTACTAGAGAAACGAGAGAGGTGGTCTTCCCTGATTTGGCGTCGCCGAGATAGAGGACCTTAACGAATGAATTGGATTTGTGATCGCTGAGAGATGGCATGATTTATCCTTGTGGGGGTTTCATCAGGACTTCCGTATACAGCGTAAGCAGATCCCCATCACGGATATCGTAAAGATCCATGTTGATAGAGATAGTGATAGTTGTAGAACCCCCAATGGCAAGTTTGAAGAAGTTGGGGCCCCGGTCTACTACTCGGCCTTTACCGAGGGAAAGGATAGCACGGAATTCATTCATGTCCTTCATTCCTAAATATAATCCTAACTCTATCTCCTACGGCCCAAGTGGGCACCGCGCGAAATAAGATCGGAACTTTGTAACAATCAAACCAAACATTAAATTCATCCTCCCAAGGTTCAATCTTTGTTATAAAAGTAATGTCTCCATGTTCAATCCTTAACGGGCCTTGAGTGGATTCCATCTCTCATCCTCCGGTAGTTGTATGAAGTCACTCTTCAAGTAATGTTCTCGCACGGAAGGGTTCTTTGAACAGACATCCCGGAACCTACACCCCCCATACATCCCACAAGACTGGTCATTCTGAGGCCAATGATCCGCGTTCGCGAACGCCTCAGCCGCGTTTAGCCAATATTCCAAATCTACAAGCCACTCGTCGATGAGATCGTCAGAGCGATACGTGAACCCCCGGACGAACTTCGTGGTGAATTGCTCAAGGCCTATCTGTGCCCCTTCTATAATAATCCCCTTCACTTCCATATCCATCACTACCTTCCCGGCAAAGGTGTAGAGGGTCATTTGGTTGTTCGGCGCGAAGCCTTTGAACCAATAATCCCCAAGGCTGGAGGTTGTGGTTTTATGATCAATAACCATTATGTTTTCATTTATGTCTACGACGCGATCGAGATGGCCACATAAGAGATAGTTCTGTTGCGGTAAGGTGACTAACTTACCGTCAATCATTGCATCATATGTACCAACAGGGCCGAAGTCCAATTCAAACTTGAACGAGAGTTCCACCGCCGGCCGACCATTCTCTAAGATGATGGTTTTCGCGGCGTCCTCACGATAGTTATCGAAATAATCCACCACGAGCTGAAGAAGGGTACGCGGGTTCTTATACGTCCCAGCCTTAGTCCCGGTGTCTGGGTCCCAATCTTTGATACGCTGAAGTAAGAGCCGGATGGTTTCCCTAAGAGCATCCTCAAACTGAAGCCCGTTGGCGCGGAAGTTCTCGAAGTCTTGGATCGCGAAATGATACTCCCCTCCAAAGCGAAGGTGGATGTTTTCATCCTTCGCGACGTAGCCGTCGATTATGGTGTATTTGTAGTATTGGGGGCATTGTTTGAGAGCACCGAGGCATGTGGAGTCCCACGCGATGCGAAGGTAGGTTCCGGGCAAGTATTGGAAAGAGGGCACGTTGTCCATCACCGACCTCGAAACAGGTGAACGCCTTGGATCACCGGCATGTAATCCTTGGCTTGTTGTAAGAAGTCCCGTGCGGCATCGTAGGGAGCCTTTTCGACATCAAGTCCATCAATTGCTTTCAAGGCCAAGATAGCAAAGTGGCGTTTGATGTCTGGATAGTTAAAACCGCGCTCACCGCGGATGGTATTAAGCTCACGGTAGTAGTAATCGAAATATTCAATCGTTCGCTTGTTGCGTAGCGTGAGTGGTCGTAATTGATCAAGCAACATTCCACTGGTCTCGCTTGATCCTTCTGAAACAGTACAACCACCACCTTCTCTGATTTCCTTTATCTGAACAATGTCATGTTCGAACACAGCCCAGTCACCTATTTTCCATTCCATTTTAAAGCCTCCTAATGAAGCCCTTACCGGGCGGCGGTGGGGTGAGACCTACATCTTTAATTTGCTGAGATGTTTTCGAGAGTGGAGCCGCGGCCGGCTTCTGGATCTTCCCCAAAAGGGCCTTAATATCCACCGCCGGTGCTTCGCCTGTGGCCTTCTTCGTCCTGCCTCCGGCTTAGGATCGAGAGACATGAGGGCTGTGAGATCGGTTGGGGGTTCGGAGATGTCGGTCATTCTAATTCCCTCACCAGTTTCTTTGCGATGAAAAGTACGTTAGGAGGGTTAGGCTGAAATATCATAAGTTCATCAAACCCCCCACTTTGCTTCCGGCATTCATAGAGGGCATTTACGAGCAAACGCTTATCATCCTCACTGGCACATTCTACAAAGAGGCCAAACTCCAACGCGGCGGCTTCTTCCCAGAAGTTCAGGTAAGAGAGGGGGTTGGCTTTTGTAGACATCAATCCAACTCACTCAAAAGCTCAACCGAAGAGGGATCTAAACTCGTCCGCTCTGCATAAACCCACCACGCCCCATCAGTATCCTCCTTGAGCTTTAGCTGCAAAGGGTCATACTCACTTGAGCCCCAAAGAGGCATGTTCGGTTCATGTACCTTCTTGTTCTCTTCCCGATGCAACACCCGAGCCTTGTTACAGCGGAGCCGGAAGTAATGCGCATCCGCATACGCGCCCAGACAAACCCGACCCCCTTTAGGGTCATCGACGACTCTTTCGAAGAAATCTAAGCAATCCTGATATGATTGGAGAGAGGTAGGGAGGGACATTTCATTCACCATTGTATCTGTTCAGAGTCGATCTCTGTTAGTCTATCGCTTGAGCGAGTTGAGATGACGTAATCAAGATTCTTATTTTGAGCGGAGGGGTCCTTCCGCACCAGCCAAGGATCGAGATGAATGACATTCTCCCATTCCAAGCCCTTGGCCTTATGGCCTGTGGTGAGGAGGATGCTACCGCTTTGCTCGAAGATATGCTTGACGTAGGCAAGAGCGCCGTGGAGGTCTCGGCCTTGCAAGGCAAACACCCTCATACATGCAGCCATATCCGAAGCTGTCTTTGATTCCTTTTCGAGGCGATCAGCTTCCCACTCCTTAATTGAAGCCAAAACCCCATCCCTCCGGAGAGTTTCTGGACCGAGCTTCTTCATGATACCTATCAAACGAGGTCCAATATCACTGCCAGCAATAGAGATACTGCGGCCAGCCCCGAGCAGACGAAAAGCCATAGATAGAAGCGGTGCGTTGTTGCGGCATATGATAGTGATATCATCATGAATATCAGAAACGCTAAGATGAGATAGCTTATCAACCCGGCCTCCTTCTGAAAACCATTTAAAGTGCGGGACGTGCCAATGCACGTTCTGTACAATCCGTGAGGGGCATCTGAAAGAGATGCTCAGAGGCAATCCCTGGCACTTGTACGTTTCCGTGGCTTCTTCAATCCCACCTGCTTTAGCCCCTCTAAATCCGTATATGTTCTGCCAAGGGTCCCCAACTCCAATAAGCCTGCCGCGAACAAGCTTCCCAAGAAGGGCGTGATTGATCGGTGACAGGTCTTGGTATTCGTCAACGAGAACAAGTGGAAACTGAGGGTATGTACCACCGAACAGCGCGGGCATGTATATCTGATCGTTGTAGTCAATGAGCCCTTCGTAGGATTGCTTGATGCTACGCTGAAGGACGATATCGATGAGGTCGGCGGTGAGGTCATCAGGGAGTTCCTCTAAAGCTCTATGTAGTTGTAAGCGCGTAATAAGTCGTTTGGCGTTGGGATAGAGATCGCCGGGGATGTAGCCCAGAGCTTTGGCGAGCCCCACTCCAGCCAAGACTTCATGATACACTCCCCATAAAGTATCGCGGTAGTCCTTGGGGGCGTTATCAATGATGTCTCTAAGGATAAGATTAGATTTCTTTGCTTCAAGGCGCAGACTTCTGCCTGTAGCCCAGATACGATGTCCGATGGAGTTGAACGTTCGTACAGTGGTGGTGGAAAGCATACGCTTCGAGGCTTCATCGGCGTTCTTCCGGTTGAAGACAAGGTAGAGAATTGGACCTCGCGGCACAGCCCTTTCAAGCAACTCAAGAGTGGAGGTCTTCCCTGTCCCGGCCAAGGCAGAGATCATCAAGTTGGCTTTAGAAGCCTTTGCTGCGGCAAGGATGGCATCTTGTTCTTCGGTGTTGGCATGGCTCATTGTATCGGTCATGATATAAGCTTTCCCATCGCAAGTTCCGTAACCTTCTCACGCATCCTCTTCTGCAACTCTGCCACAGCAAGCCATCCCATTGCCATCACTCTGTCCTTATCCGTGTCTTCGGTTTGGTGCAGATGTGCGATGACGGCGCAACAGTCTCGCGCTTCGTCGAGGTGGTGGAGGAGCATGGTGTAAGTCTCGGATCTTGTAACAATACCCCCCTTTGTAGAGAAATTAGTTACCATCACCTAGCCTTTCGGTTCCAAAAGTAAGAGGGGTCATTGTGCCAATCTGGCACTTGTGCTGCGTCTATCATATGTGCACAGGCCTTAGTTACACGTTCTGAAGGCAACTCAACCACCTCCCCTGTCCTTGTCTTTCTCACCACCGGCATCTCTGGGTCCCTCCAATCGAGGACGTTTGGGTTCCGTTGGAGATACCTTCTCTGCTGCTTCGTAATCATAAGCATAAACCCTTCTAATCTCGCCCACCATAAGGGTGAGGATTCGGTCGCTTTCATCTTGCATTCGTTGCATAGTCCCGGCCAATAGTGCTTGAAAGTGTGGCCTCATCTCATCCCAGCTGGAACATTGGGACATCTGAAATATAAGCTGGTCTTGGTTCCGGATAAGGGCGACAAGACGCAGGACTTCGTTTGAAGAAGGATCTGGAGTGGTCACAGGCGCCTCGCTATGTGTGGCTTCGGTTGCGCCTTGAAAAGGGAAGTGATGTCGGGCTTCGGTGCGGGAAGGGATTTGAAATGGTCGGGCCAATCCACAGGTAGTGGCGGTGCCTCTATTGGCTTTGGGTCAAACACACTTGGGTTTATTCTTGAGTCGCAAGCTAGTTCATCCCAAGGCCAATAGTGGAATGGAAACGCCCGGTGCCCTGATGTTGGGATGATCCACCAATAGCCAAGCTCCTCACAGTCGAAGCATCCCCAGATGACCTGATCTATTCCCGTGACACAGTGAGGACAGTCCATCCTATGGGCGACATCAAACGCGGCTTCGCCTCGTACCTTATGAGCTATGAGAAAGAGTTCAGACATTTGCATGGAATATCCTGTTATGTAGTTTTATCGAAGCTAACATGCCCACCATAGCACCCAATCCACACGGGAAGGCTATTAGCCAATCATTGCGTGACACCAAGCCAATTAGAAACACATCTAAAAAGGCCATAGTGTAAGCAGTCACAGCTACCAGTTTCATGTGTCCTCCTATGACGTTCTTGTATTGAAACCCTTTCACAAACACAGTTACAAATGTAGTGCAGCCACCAATCAGGTAAGCCATCTTACTGCAACTTTCCCTTCTCGTGAGCTTCATTCGCTTCAAGATTCTCAAGAAAGCTCTCGCTGTAATCAGCGAGCATAAGCTTGGCATCGAAGCCGGGTCGGGAGTTGTTGAGCCAAATTGTAAGATGGATCATCTCAATGAGAGTGACAGCTTCAAAAGGAGTGTCGGTGAGGCCGATGATGGTGCCGTAGAGGCCCTGGGCCATCATCTTTAGCTCGCTGACGCGTTCGGGGGAGATTGCAGGCTCGGTCATCAGATAACTCCTATCTTCTTGAGTGCATCCCGTGCCGCCTCGCGATCATTCTGCGTAAGCCCCTTCATAGTGAGAGCCTTTGGTGGGATCTCGGCGCGGTGGAACGGGACGCCACTGTGCTCAATATGAAGCGCACCCATGTGGTGCAAGCCCGCACTCAAGCCTCCTTCGGAGCGGGCGAAACGTGCGATGTAAGGTCCGTTTATGGAAGGGAGTTGCATGTAGATGTTTAACTCGTCGGCCCAGCAAAGGACGGCGTAAGGTGGCGCGGCGGATTTGGCTGAATAGGCGCTCATACTGTAATCCTTCCTACGCCATTACAATCACGGCATTGTTCATAGATAGGAACGTGAAGCCATTGGCTAATAAGGAACCGGCCCGCCCCATCGCATGCCGCACAAAGTATCGTGACCTCATGCTCAGGTTGGGCCTTCAACTCCCCCTTCATCCGCGCCGCGATGTCTTTGAAGTCGTAGACAAAGGAGGTCATTTAAGCACCCAATAGATCAAGAAGCCAAACCGCGCTAAGCTTGCCGCGGCCAGGGGTATATGGGATTAGCATCAAAACCTCCTTTTGATGTGAGTTGGCGCAGTTGAAGGAGTGATTTGGCCTTCTGGTGGTAGGGTCGCAGGCTGCGACCAGCCTTGCATCCACCATCCCCGATCAAAATCAAACATCCATTCATCCCCAACATGCCCCCTCGCGATGAACTTGCATAACATCTGCCGATGGCGACAGGTGGAGCGGACTCCGGCAGGGCACTCGCATTCTTCAAGCGTAAGCAGATAGGAGCCTTGCGGATTCATATCTGAGTCGAACTTCGTAATACGATATTGATCGCCGGAGTGGCGGCAGTTATACAGAATGGCCATTAGTATGTTCCCTGTTCAAAGCAGTCGCGATCCATTTGGCATCGCTCTCATACGGACATTCACAGATGGTCTGGAAGCCACACTTGTTGTATTCATTTGGCTTCGTCGTGTCTGCTACAGATGCCTCATTGCAACAGGCATGATTTATGTCATCCAATGTTACTATATATCGATCTGTCATGACCAAAACCTTTCCTCTTCTTCTCTGACGCAGGGGGCCTTTTCCAGATCTATAATCTGCCCACAGTTGGGGCAAATGAAGATGATATAGGGCTCATCTCCGAAGGCTTCACAAGGCGTGGCGCACTCTGTGCAGGTCATGACACCCCTCCAAAGAACAAACACCGTGGGGTTCCACTTGAGGTGTGGCACACATGACACCCTCCATCTTTTGAAGGGAAAGAAGCGTTCTTAGGGAACATCATTCCGTGCCATTTGTAGTAGTCAGGCGAAGTGCTTATCTCAGCACAGTCCACGGGGTGACAGTCTTGATCTGAGCAGCAATGCTTGGGGTACCATTCATGTGCTGGAGCGCGATGCGTAACCAAAGCCAGAGCCAATGCAATCACAGCCGGAAGAGGCAAGAGCTTAATCATATGAACATCCAATCCCGCAAAGGCAATTCTCCATTGTATACTTAGTATTATACCACGATTTCGAATAAAAGTCAAGGGGTCTGATTGCTGCCAGACTCCCTGATTTGCCTGATAGCAAGCTAAGCTTAAGGCAGAGAAAAGGCCCCGCTTTTACACGGGGCCTTAAGACGAAGTTAGGATTGATGTGAAGCCCTATTCGCCTCTGGCAGAGGGCGCCATTCGTAATCTTCCCTAGTGCCGCCACAGTTGAGCCACTCATGGAGTGGGACATAGTTAGTCACATCGTAGTACTTCCGACCTTTGTAGAAAGTGGAACGGTAGCGGTTCCGTTCAGGCGGCGAAGCGCTGGAGGGCGCAGCGTCCGTGGAAGTGACAGTACCAGACAATGCAGTTTCGGACTGAGTGCCCTGCGGAGTGGCAAAAGGGCCAGCACTCGGACCCTCAGTCAACCCACGCTCCGCAGACGAGACACTGGAATCCTCCGGCGCCGAGGCGGAGTTTGGAGTGGGGGCAGTAATAGGGTCCGTTTCACTCTGACCCAAACCCTGAGGGGTGGGGGCCGAGGCGGACGGAGTAGGGAGAGTTTCACTCAACCCTTGCTGAAGCCTAGGTACGCTTCGCGGCAAATCATCGTTGTAAGACTCAGGCTTGGAGGGGTCCGTGCCTTCGCCGCTGAAGGATGATGTATCTTCCGAAGGGGCGAAAGGGCGGGTGAGTTGTTCTTGCGCCAAGGACATTTCACGCTCTAATTGAACAATACGATCATAACGCTCTTCAGCAAGATCCCTCACATGAGTTATCTCTTCATTGGTAGCATTGAGAACACTTTGAGCGATCATCGTTTGCTCAATGCCTGTAACAGCCCCAATGATCTTGAGACCATCCTCGACATACTGGTGCACAACCTTAAGCAAACCCTGCACCTTGTCATCTGCTTCCAAGTGGCGAAACCCTGCATCGTCCCGCTCTGCCTCCACAGAGCGGAGCTTCGCAATAAGGGTTTCCTCAGCCTGCTTTAGTTCATGAATGCGAAGCTCTCGCGACGCGATGGTTTGGCCCAAGGACAGATTGTTGCCTTCAAGCTGTTGGATGCGAGATTGATAGCTTGGCTCCGCGTCAAACGCACGCTTTGCCTCAGCGATGGAGTTCAAGAACCCCGAGATACTTTCATTAGTCATGACATGACTCCGTTAAGGGTTGCATTCATAAGCTCCTATGTCAGCATTGCTGAGCTTGAGCTTATCGTTGCGAAAAGAAAGGCGCCCAAGGCCTTGGCGGATATACCGCTAGGTGCGTGAGCGTTGCCTCTACTGGAGGCGAAGCTTTCAAGGCCATCCTGAGCTTATGTGGAAGGTCGCCCCTTCGTGCTCATTGCTGACCTTGTTTCCCCAAAGGGTTAGTGCGCGGTAGCCCCTACAGGCTTCTGCCGTGGCGCAACCTTCCCTGCCTGCGTAGCGGAAAGCGTAGCCTTGGCTTCACCCTTCGCCCGGGGCTTCGGCGGAACCTTCGGCTTTGCCTTCAAGCTTTCATCGCCGGCCTTATCGCCGAGCATAGCTGCGACGTTCAAGCCCTTGATGGGAAGCTCTGCACGGGCCTTGAGGTTCTCTTCCGCTCGCTTGTAGAGATCTGGGTTACCCGATAGGACTTCTTTCGCAAAGGCTGTCAATTCCTTCGCGTCAAAAGCCGAGATCTTATACCCATTGCTCCGCAAGGTATCCTTCACCAGAGCCTTTGCAAGGCGCATGGCCTCTGTTTGCGTAGCCCCAGTGCGCTTGGACGTGGCCTTCGCACCCTTGAGATTTCCGTCATACATCGCTTGCACAGTGCGCTGCGCTTGTTCCACAATCTCCGCGGTACGCCTGACCTTATCCTCGCCTTCAGCTTTGGTGATGCCCACAGCGATCTTGGACATCCCCACTTTGTTGACGATCGTTTCGAGGCCGACCGCGAAGATGTATCGAAAGATTTCCAAATCCAAGATCATATCCGGGTCAACCACAACCGTACCAACGCCACCCTTGAGCTTGACCTCAATAGGGTCAGACTTTTTCGAGGAGGCTTCGCTTGCAACTGCGTCAGTCATTGCTATAGTCCTTTCATCTGACGTCTTTGTGCGAAAGGGCACTACTGCCGTCCTTCACCGAGCGAGGCTCGTACCGAAGCGCAGTCTATGGCTCTCTCAATGCCTTAAGGCCCGTAAGGCTTGCACCTGCGGGCCGTAAAGTATTAGTTGGAATAAAGGCTTAATCCACGTTTATGACCTCGATGGCCCAATAAGGAACACCATGGTTATGCTTGGCAATATGCCAATATCTACCATCAAACCAAACGTACTTATAGCCTCTATCTTGTGCTCTCTTCAAGGCCATTTCCTTAGCTGTTATCTGTCCCATCAGCTTCACTTTCTCTGCAAGCTCTTAGGCCCTGTAGACGTATCTGTGATAATGAATGTGGTAATGTGCATTAAGAGCACACTTTCAGCGGCATCCCTTGACACACTGCGCTTGCAACTTACATGCAGCAAGCACCACCTTTGCATGACTAGTGTGTGCGTGCTTTGTTAAAGAGCTTGGCACCCCAACGCTAGGCTCAGACTCAAGCTCACTAGGCGTGGCAGTAATAGGCGTAGCAACATGGCTTTTATCATCAGGCATAAGCTCCTCCATGTTCGGTAGTGTGCACCCCAAATGCGGCGCAATTGTGGCGGGGAAATCACATTTTTGTGAGGCCCATAAGCAAGGCTATATGTCCCCATCGCCATAGATAGTATCAGGCCCTTTAAGGATTGATGTGGCCTTATCAATCCCCCTCGTGGCCTTGCTCACCTCCGAAGTCTTTAGCCTCTCACAATTTGCTTTCGCGTAAGGCCTAACTCCATGCTTCAAGTTATACACAAGCCAGCACTCTGTCCTTTTAGTCTTGCTTGCAATGTGCACATGCTCCCCCACAACCTTGCCCTGTATCGGTGCCAGCCCTTTAATCCTAACCCTAACCCTGCATCCCATGACAACCTGTGCGCTTCGCAAGTCATGCTCAGCCCTTAGCTTAGCCTCTTGCTGCCGTAGGCCATTTAGCCGTAACGCTTCGCGTCGCAGCGGATCATCCCGCTTAGGCCCAGGTGTTCCCGGCCTTGCCATCCATCTCGACATCGGCGTAGCTCCTTTGATTGTACTTACCAGTATAACACAGATCCGCGTCTGTGTCAACCCTAGCATTACCCGGGCTCACCCTGATACTCCCTACATCTATGCCTAGTATCATCTCATTTGCTTGTCGTAGCCGTGGGGGGTACCCCGGGTAGGGTAGTATATAAAGAGGAGAGAGAGAGAGAAGAGAGACCTACCTACCCGGGGTGGGGGGTACGGAGATGGTAAGCTTATGTGATGATACTAGGCATAGGGCTAGAGTAAATCAGGGTGAGGGCGATTGTAACATTTCGTGATTGGACCTTTCACGCCGATGTGCTACATTCGGGTTGTTCGGCGCTTCTGCCGTCCACTGCACAACGGAGCCAAGCCCATGACCATCCTCCCCAACCTTCAGCAAGAGATCGATACCCTCAAGGCAATCATCGCGAAGCAAACTGAAGCCCTTGCTGCGGCCTCGAAGCCCAAGGCTATCACCCTCAAGGTCTCTGAAAAGGGTGCGCTCTCGATCTACGGCCTTGGTCGCTTTCCCGTAACCCTCTACCGAGGCCAGATAGAGCGGCTTATCGCTTCGGTGCCACAGATCAAGGCCTTTATCGAGACCAACTCCGCCTTGTTCGCCTCGAAGGACTAGCCAAGGTCTTGTCCTACCTGAGGCCCCCACCTCGAGAAGGGGTGGGGGCCAAAATTCTGTCTCTGCGTGGGGCCGCAGTCTTATCGTCGGCGCAAAATATAAATTTTGAAATCTGGCCTTTGGTATATGAAAATAAATGATAAATCGTATACGAATGTGCTTGACGACGGTACCGGAAGTAGTGTAATATGGGAGCCAGGCTGGGAGGAAAGGGCCCGGAGCTATGCCATGCTAGAACACGGATTTATGGATATTTCGAAGCTCATGCATTGCGGAGTGTATGCGCTTCTTAAGAAAGGGGAAGTGGTTTATGTGGGGAAGACAAAGCAACCTATGCAACGGATTTACAGACATGTTTACAATCGAGGAAAGCCTTTAGGCACAACGATTAATTCACAATCAAATGCCAAGTGCCCTACGTTTAATGGAAAGGGAATTACATTCGATAGTGTTTGGTTCTTGCCTTGCATGTTGGGGCAGCTTAGTGTGCTTGAAGTACACTTCATCAGGATGTTCATGCCAAAGCATAATGTGGCTCACAACCCGGAAGCTAAGCCCAGACCAGAGAGGGTACCTACGGTGATCATTCCTATACCGGATGATATCAAAGCCCTCTTGGCGCAGATGGTGACGATCACAGGCCTGCCTCCGATGGAAGACAGGCCTAAGGTTTATATACGAAGGATGCTATGAACCCAACTCTTCACCGAGGAAAGCTGGCGCGCCTACCGAAGGTCCTTTCGGTGCGCCCGCTCACGCGTGAGGATATGCTTCGCCTGCAAGCCCCACGCCCTTCGCAAAACCGCCCGAAGGCAATGCGGGAAACCCATCACCGGCTGGCGCGGATGGTCGCGGCTGGGTTTCGTACCGAAGAGATTTTGAAGCTCACGGGATTTAGCTCCACCAGGCTTTACCAACTTCGTGGGGACCCAGCCTTCTGCCAACTGGTGAGTTCGTATAAGGACAAAGTCGATGAGGCCTACGTCCGGGGCGTGGATGAGTTTTGGGAAACCTCCACTTCAAACATGCTCCGGGCCGAGCGGATGATTGAGGAGCACCTCGACGAGGCTGACGAAAGCGGGGAGAAGGTCTCTCTTAAGAGCTTGATGGCTCTCACCGCCGATCGGGCAGATCGCTTTGGGTATTCTAAGAAGGTCATCAACCGGAACGAGAACTTAGACTTCGCGGCTATGATGGAACAGATCGCTCGGGCTTCAGGGCGAAGCAACGTCATAGACGCCAAACCAATCCTTGCCCGAGCGACGAGCGAGGATGATGGAGGCAGGGATGAGTGACGAGGGTTCCCTGCATGGCTCCCTTTTGGCGCCGTCCCTGCCTCCTATTTCTTTCGTAGATCTTCACCTCCGGGGTAGCGATGGTGGTGCGACCCCACCCGCCGAAAGGTTGTGCCTGGGAGTAGTAATCCAGAACGCTGGGGGTGAAGACATTGCAACCTGAACTCGCCGAGTGGCTAGTGAGTGTGAGGGACGATCCCTACGCCTTCGTGATGGGTGCGTTTCCTTGGGGCCAAGCCGGGACGCAACTGGAAGCCTTCTCCGGCCCGATGCCCTGGGCTCAAAAGCAAATGGAACGCATACGCTTGGGCCTATTCACCCCCGAAGAGGCCATACTCGAAGCGGTTGCCTCCGGTCATGGTATCGCCAAATCCACTACTGTCTCGCAGTTGATCCTTTGGGCCTTCATTACCTTCCCCGACTGCCGCGGGGTCATAACTGCAAATACCGAAATGCAACTAAAGACTAAGACCTGGGCTGAACTCGGTAAGTGGTTCAACCTCCTCAACCCTATCATCCGCGAACATTTTGAGCTTAAGGCCACCGCTCTTCTCTCCAAAGACCCCAGCCGTGAGCGTACATGGCGGATAGATATGATCCCGTGGTCGAAGACCAACCCCCAAGCCTTCGCAGGGCTCCACAACAAAGGCAACCGCCTCATCCTCGTGTTTGACGAAGCCTCCGAGATCGAAGACATCATATTCGAAACATCCGAGGGCGCATTCTCTGACGCCGACACGCAGTTGCTCTGGCTCGTATATGGCAACCCTACCCGCAATACAGGCCGATTCCGGGAATTCTTTGAGGGTGGCGCACACTCCTCAATGTGGCACACTACTGCCATCGACTCTCGCGAAGTCCCCATCACCAATAAGAAGCGTATAGCTGCGCTTATCAAGATCTACGGTGAGGATAGCGATTACGTCCGCATCCGCATCCTGGGCCAATTCCCCCGTCAAGGCCTCATGGAATTCTTCCTCGCTTCGGACATCGATGGCGCGATGTCCCCAGATCGAGAGATCTTCATTGACGCGTCAACCCCTCTCGCCCTTGGCGTGGACGTCGCCCGCTACGGCGCAAACAATTCTGTTATCTTCCCCCGTAAAGGACGCGATGCTAGAACCATATCTCGAAAAGTCTTAAACGGTATCTCCACAGTTGAACTCGCTAACAACGTCTTCGACTGCTGGACCCAATGGCGGCCAGATGGAATCTTCATCGACGGTGGTGGCGTCGGTGGCGGCGTCGTAGACAACTGCCGCGCCAAGCATCTCTACGTAACCGAAGTCCAATTCGGAGGCAAGGATGACATCACCGGAATCGTCTTCGATAACGCTGGTGAACAGTACGCTAACAAGCGAGCCGCTATGTATGGAGCGCTTCGTAGCTGGGTCCGCACAGGACTCTTGCCCATTGACGCCGACCTGCGAAGCGCAATGCTCGCCATCCGCTACACCTTTAACAAAAAGGATGAGATCATCCTCACCCCGAAGGAAGACATTCTAGCGGATAATCCGGGCATGGTCTTGGACGATCTGGACGCACTAGCTCTAACCTTCGGTGGCCCCCTAGCCGCACACGCTAACGCTGGTGGCGAAGGCCCGCGCCAGGAGCTTCACCAGACTGAATACAACCCTTATGCCGAAGAGCATATGCAAGTTAATCGTGAGCACCACGTACAAGCTCAACGTAGTCCTCAGTGGGATCCTTACAGAGGAGAAGCAGCATGACATGCCTAAAATGTAATAAAGAAATGCTCTTCATGGGAACTTGGCCCGCCTTAGACGCGGCCTGCAAACTCTTCCGCCGTTACAAGTGCGCCGAGTGCAAGATCTACTCCGCGGAGCCTGCGTGATGAGCCCAACTGAAGCCCCACCCCTTCCTCAACTACCTGCGGCACCTCCCCCGCCACCTGTCTTTGGGCAAGCTCCGATCGGCAAGAAGCCAGGGCAGAAGTCCTCCACTCCCTCTTTCCTAGGAGCCCAAATGCTTCCAGCCAAAGGCTCTTCGGCCCCAGCGGCCCTGACAGGAACGAAGTAAATGCCCATCGCCCCAATGCTCCCCCCTGAGATGATGCAGCGAAGCGGCACCACTTCGCCAGCCAACTTCCTCATGGCCGCGGCTGATATGGCCAAACAAGGTCAACTGCCCGATGCCGCTCGGGGCCGTTCCATGCCGCCCGGCATCGCTCCGCGGATGCAGACCGGCATCCCGCGAGGTCGCCGAGCCAAACTCCAGGTACTGAAATGACTGATCCATTCTTCGATTATAACTTGATGATCGAGAATCTTGACAAGATCAATGATGGAAGGATGCTCGCAATAAGGGTATCAGCTGAGCACTATCGTTGGCTTTGTAATGTTCGTAGTACCATTGTAGCCATCACGCATACAGCCGGTGGTAAGGTCGAAGGCCATCCAACTTCCGTGATTAACATCCTCCAGCGCATTCGCGAGCTTGTTGAAATAGAAAAGAAGCAGGAGCTTTGCGGATGACCCCCATCCAGCAACCCAACCGAGCGCCACACCACTGCGAACAAAGCGCAACCACTTCGCACTTCACTACTGGTTGGGAGGCATTGGTAACGGTTGCTTTGCCTCCCTGCAACCAGTTGAGGAGCTACACTGGATGAACTACATCAGTGATTACATGCCTTGGCTCCTTTCAACAATCACCATTTGGATGAACCTACTTGCAGGCAACAAACATCCCAACGCGTGGCTAGTAGGTCTGGGCAACCAACTACTATGGCTGATATGGATCCTAGTCTCAGAACAATGGGGCTTCCTTCCAATGAACCTCGCACTCTGGCTGGTCTATGGACGTAATCATCTGAAATGGAGCTATGCCTGATGAACGCCCTCACCGACTGGCGTCAATTCTCCCGTAACACCGACCTCGCCTCCGAGCAAGATCAGCGTTTGCGCTCCTTCCAACAGGGGAGATTGCTTGGATTAAGGAATAATAGATATAGCTGGTGGACCCACTGCCGCGAACTTGCCGACTACATCCTCCCCCGACGTTACAAATGGCTCATCACACCGAATCAGATGAACCGTGGCTCCCCTATCAATCAACACATCCTCGATAGTACCGGAACCCTCGCTGCCCGTAACCTTGCGGCAGGCATGTTCTCTGGAACCTGTTCCCCAACTCGTAAATGGGTAGGCCTTGAGGTCAATCGTATCGACTCTACTCAAACCTCCCCAGTCAGCTTGTGGCTCGCTGAGTGCGAACGCCTCATGTACCTAATCTTCGCGGAATCCAACTTCTACACCGCGATGGCGGTCTTCATGTTCGACCTCGTTGTCTTCGGCACCGCCGTCCTTCTCATCTACGAAGACTTCGACAACGTCATCAACTGCATCAACCCCTGCTTCGGCGAATACTACGTCGACATCGACGGCAAGTACCGCCCTGTCATCTTCTACCGTGAATTCACCTACACCATCTCCCAAACCGTTGACGAGTTCGGGTGGGAGAACTGCTCCTCCATGATCCAACAATTCTACGATCGTCGGGACGGAGCGGGGCTAACCCGAGAGGTCATCATCGCCCATGCTATTGAACCCAACACCGATCCCGAGAAATACAGCATCCCCAAGCACTTCAAATACCGCGAAACCTACTGGGAATGGGGAGGAGCTACCAATCCGCAAAGCGGTACAAGCTCTCGCGGTTTCCTTCGCAAGCGCGGTTTTAATGAGCGTGCTGCTATCATTGGACGCTGGGATTTGGTGGGAAACGACCCTTATGGTCGTAGCGTTGGTATGGACGCTCTACCTGACATCAAACAACTCCAGCAAGAAACCCGGCGCAAAGCCCAAGGCATAGACAAGGGCATCAACCCACCTCTGGTCGCTGACGTTCAACTAAAGAACCAACCAGCATCATTGTTGCCGGGTGGAATTACATTTTTGCAAGGCATGATGTCCACCGGCAACGACGGAATGAAACCCGCCTACGGCAATTGGAAACCAGACATCGCCTCCATCACTGCCGATCTAGAAGAGGTCCGCAAACGCATTCGCGATACCTTCTTCAACAACCTCTTCAATGTCGCTTCGCAATTCGAAACACGCTCAAACATCACCGCAGTTGAGTGGGACATGCGCAAGGCCGAATCTCTAATCATGCTTGGTCCAGTCTTCCAGCGTCTCTACAACGAAGTCTTCACCCCCATCATAGATCGGGTTTGGGGCATCATGCTCCGTGCTAATATCCTTCCACCACCACCCCCAGAAGTTGCGGGGAAGAACATTGAGGTTAAATTCTCCTCACTCTTAGAGATCTCCCAAAACGCAGCGCAAGCTGGCTCTATCGAACGCATGTTCCAGATCGCTGGGCAAGTCGCTGGAATCGATCCTGCCGCAACCGACAACCTTGACTTCGATATGGCTCTCGACATCTATAGCAGCCTGCTGAACAACTCCCCACGTATAATCCGCTCCCCAGCCCAACTAACCGCCATCCGTCAAGCCCGACAACAGCAACAGCAAGCTGAACAGCAAGCCCAGCAGATGGAAGCCATGACCAAAGCTGGCGCCAACGCTTCCCAAATCGACGTAGGCGGTGGGCAGAACCTAGTCCAACGAATGGTTGCCGGGGGATGACCTATGATGCCTCCAACCGCAAAGATGTTCGCAAAGCAGAAAAGGCCGCCAAGCATGCCGAACTCTCCCGTATCGAATACACCCGCCGCATCATGTCCGAAGCTCTTGGGCGGACTTGGATCCATTCCCTCCTGGCCCGTTGCAACGTCTTCCACACTCCATTTGTTCGAGGTGCTGTGGATATCACAGCGTTCAACTGTGGCAGTCAGAACATTGGATTGCAGTTGTTTGCTGATGTAATCGTAAATTGCCCAACCGAATACATCCTAATGATGCAGGAAGCCAGCCACAAGGAATTAGCAAATGAGCGACGTGACAGTGACAACCGAAGCCCCTCTACCGAACAGTTCGGAGACTCGGACGCCGGACGGGACCCTGAAGGATCAGTCTCCGGCGGAGGAGACTACGACCCCTACGACAGAGAAGAAACTTGACGGCCAATCCTTTCTCACTCAGAAGTCACCTGAGGCGCCGAAGGAAGAGCCAAAACCCGAAGACAAGAAGCCTGATGCCGAAAGCGCTCCAGAGAAGTATACTGATTTCAAAGTCCCGGAAGGTTTCAAGTTCGACCCCGAAGCCCTCACTGAAGCCACTGCAACCTTCAAAGAACTCAATCTAACTCAAGATCAAGCCCAGAAACTAATCGACACTTACAGCAAAGTTGGTCGTGAAGCCACCGAAGCCCCCTACCGCGCTTGGGCCAATCTCCAAAAGGAATGGATGTCAGACATCACCGACCGATTCGGTTCCAAATCCGAAGCCGTCCGCACGGACATCTCCAAAGCCATCGATTCGGCCCTACCTCCATCTCTCGCCCGTGCCTTCCGCGGTGCCCTAGACCTAACCGGAGCTGGCTCCAACCCAGACGTTGTGGAAGCCCTCTCGATCATGTTCAAACCTTTCGTAGAAGGCGGCTCGCTAAAGCCGGGAGGCACTTCCCCTGAAGCCAACAAAGCCCCAGGCTCTCCAGTCCGGCCCTCGGTAGCCGAAGCCATCTATAGTCACCTAATCCCCAACCGGGGATAATGAATCCTCCGTCCACCGCAGAGCGGTAGAACGGCAGCGCCCAGAGGAACAGAGGATGAGAATGAATCTTAACCCTCACTAAGGATCCTCCACCATGGCAGTACTCGGCACCACCGCACTTACCTACGCGGACTGGGCGAAGCGCATGGATGACGGCTACAAAGTTGCATCCATCATCGAACTCTTGTCTCAAACAAACGAAATGCTCGACGACATGATGGTCGTCGAAGGCAACCTCCCGACCGGTCATAAAACTACTGTCCGTACCGGCCTCCCTCAAGCCACATGGCGCCAGCTCAATACCGGTGTCCCCAACGCCAAATCCACCACTGCTCAACTCGTCGAAGCCTGTGGTAACCTCGAAACCTACTCCGTCATCGACAAAGATATCGCTGACCTGAATGGCAACACTCCTGACTTTAGACTGAGTGAATCCCGTGCCTTCCTGGAGGGCATGTCCCAACAGGTCGCCGCCACTATGGTCTATGGCAACCAGTTCGCCAACCCCGAACGCTTTACTGGATGGGCTCCACGCTACTCCACCAAAACCGTCGCGAATTCCCAAACCGCTAACAACGTCCTCGACGGCGGTGGCACCGCCTCCACCAATACCTCAATGTGGGTGTTGACCTGGGGTACCGACACCAACCACGCCATTTTTCCCAAAGGCAAACTCGCCGGCCTCCAGCAGCGGGATATGGGTGAGTGGCCCGTGGCCGATTCCGTAGGCAACACCTATCAAGCCTACCGCGAACACTTCAAGTGGGAAATCGGTTTTGCCCAGCGGGACTGGCGCTACATGGCGCGGATCTGTAACATTGACGTCACCCAACTCACCGGCGTCTCCGCGGCGAACTTGATCAACCTCCTCGTCCGCGCCCTCTATCGCCTCCCTACCGCTCCTGTTAGTGCAACAACTATTCAGACGAGCGACACTCCCGCCGTCCGCGCTGATATGGGCCGTACCGTCATCTACTGTAACCGCATCATCCGCACCTACCTCGACCTCCAGGCGATGAACAAAACCAACGTCCTCCTCCGTATTGAGGAATTCAACGGCAAACCCATCACCACATTCCGTGGCATCCCCATCCGCACCGTGGACGCAGTCCTCTCGAACGAAGCTCAAGTTACTTGAAAGGAACATGAAATGATTCTCGATGGCTTTCTTCAATTCTCCTTTGGCCAGTCGATCGCGGGTACGGTTCAGACCTTCCTCAGCACCAACATCATCGATCTCGGCCTCGGTCTCCAAACCACCTCCAACCCGTCTGGCGCAGCCATCCCTACTGCTGCTCAAGGCGGTGGTGCTCGAGACATTGGCATCGGTGACGATCCAGCCCTAAAGCTCTTGGTCCAGATCTCCACTACTGTCACTTCAGGTGGTGCAGCTACCCTCCAAGTCAAGCTTCAGGGCGCAGTCGACACCGGTTCTGGTGCACCCGCTGCCTTCTCTGATTGGTGGCTCTCTCCAGTCTACGCCCTGGCCACTCTTGTTCAAGGCGCTCGGCTCTATGACATGGATATGCCACGTCCTCCCGACGGCATCGCCATCCCCCGCTATCTGCAAATGGGCTACGTCGTTGCAGGTGCGACCACCACAGCAGGAAACGTGTCCTCCTATATCGTCCTTGATCGGCACGATCTACCTTATACAGGCATCGCCAACTCAACTCTTGGCGGCTATCCCGCCGGGATCAACGTCGCGAATTGAGGGCACCTCGATGACCAAATTCCGAACACTTCTGGTGGGGGCCCTTGTGGCCCTTGCCTTCGCCGGCCTCGCTCTGGCCCAACAGTTAATCTCCACAACCCTTACAGGTAACGAAGTCGTCGTTGGTGCCACAGGTGGTCCAGGTGGCCCATCCATTTTCATCCCTGTCGGTGAACTCCGAAACGCAACGGCGATGAAGACCTTCTCTGGTGCTGGTGCTCAAACCTACCAGATGGTGCCTTCAGACAGCACTCTATTCTGGATCGGCACCGCTCCAACCACTTGGACCATTACCACCCCTGTATCCCCATACGACGGTCAAATTCTCCAGATAGCCACAGACACAACCTTGACAACGCTAGTGACCGTGACTCCAGCTACAGGACAAACCCTCCAAGCTGCCTTCAGCGCCCAAACGGTCACGTCAGGTACTTCTATAGAATGGGTATATACCATAGGCACGACTAAGTGGCAGAGGCTACGATGATGCGTAAGCTCAGCATTGCATTCTTCCTCTTGCTTGCGTTCACCAGTGTAGCACAAGCAGAAAACACCGTCGGTCCTTCGGCCCAAATCCTCTGCAACAAGGTCGCGAACGTTGCTGTAGGCCCTTCCTCAGCGACCCAAGTCGTCGCTGGTGTAGTCGGTCAATCCATCTTTATCTGTGGCTACCAAATCACCAACACCGCTGCCACAGGTACCTTCAGCCTCATCTACGGCACAGGCTCTACCTGTACCACACCCACAACTCTCGTCACTACCCAAAACGTCACCTCCACAGCCCCAGCGACCTACAATGTTGGCGTGGCCCAAATGCAGGTCCCTGCTGGTGCTACCCTCTGTGTCATTCCAATAGCAACCGTTGCCACCACCATTTGGTTCTCCCAATTCTAGAAAGGCAGCCAATATCATGACCATACTCCGTGATGCCATCGAACATCTAACGGCAGCCGAGAAGCTCCTTGAGGAACTGGGCCCCCTCGAAGATGCTACCGATAAAGCCGAGGCCGAATATGACCAAACCGCAACGGCCCTGACCGATATCAAATCTCAACTCAATGATGCCAAAGCTGGACTCTCTTTAGTCCACGTCAAGAACCTCCGTGACTATGAAGAATCTATCTTCGGCAAAGCTCAGCAATCTAAAGACCTCGACGCCAAGATCGCTGATCAACAAATCCGCTTGGACACCCTCAAAGTGGAGGTCGCCTCCTCTGAAGCTCGGCATCAGCAAATCGAAGACTCTATCCAATCTTTGAGGAAACAACACTTTGGCTGACATCTACCGAACAGAAGTCCCGGGCGGCATCCTCTACACCCCCATCGAGGTCTCGGCCTCAGGCACTCTTGTCTTCGGCGTCGCCGGCCGTAAGATCGTTGTTCTCTCCTTCTACTTCGTCTGTTCCGCCGCCTGTAACGTCAAGTTCCAAACCTCCACCGGCTCCATCGACATCTCTGGCCCTGCCTACTGTATCGCCAATGGTGGCGCGGTCCTTCCATTCAACTCTGGAGGCTGGTTCCAAACAGCCATCGGTGACTCCCTCTTAATCAACCTCTCTGCTGGCGTGCCGATCGGTGGCAGCCTCAGCTTCATCTTGGTATAGCAATGCGAATGGGCGGCCTACTCACAACCATCTTACCAATCGATTTTTGGAGCGCACTTGATGGACGCGGCGCTGCACCATCCGGAGCTGCACAATATCCAACCATGTTCACTGGTCTCAACGGTTCCTCTTATGCCGTCCGACCACCATGGCATGTTCCGGGTGTTGACTATCGTGTTGGCATAAATACTGGTGTTGTGTTGAAAAACCCAACAACGATCGACGCATCAATAGCGATCCTTTCCGGCACAAATCCAACCTCCGTCATTATTCAACGGGATAATGTAACGCTTGATGGTTATGACTTCGGCTTTGGTGGCACTTGGTACAATATTGTCACCAATGGCTTCGTAGGCCTGACGATATCAAATAGCAGACTTATCAATCGTTCATTATCAATCGGTTCCGGAACCCCTGCCGCACCGACAACCATTATCTATTGCGAAATGGATGGTTTAGGCAATTCTGGTGAAACAAGTTTCTTGGCATTAGCCTTCATGACAGGAGGTTACACAGTCTGGAAGTACAACTGGATTCATGATGCTCAAGGCGATATGTTAGATTTTCCTACACTCAACACACATATATTTTATAATTTATTCGATACACAAGGTTACTTCAGTACTGCTCATGCAGACATGATTCAATTTGCTGGGGCTGGGACAGCCAATGACATACAGATAAAGTTTAATACTTGCTTTCAACGTATAGCTACGAATTCTTATAGTAGTGCAATCGATCTCGAAACGCAAAATGATGCTGGGGCAACGATGACTAATCCAGAGGTCGCCTATAACGTTGCATCGAACAATGCTCCAGGGAATGTATCTGCCGGTTTGCTTTATCGGATCAATCAAACGACAGGGTCACTCACCGGCGCTAATTTTCATGATAATTATGCAGACTTCACTAACATGGTCGCTGGAAATTCACCGCCAGCTTATGGCGTATTGTCTAATTCACCGATCGGAGCAGGATATCAAGAAAGTCGTAATATTCTTTTGAATACCGGTGCAGTATTCTCGTAAAGGTATAAGATGGCTGTAACATTCGATGCAAAAGGCAACGCTAACACAGGTAATAGTGTAACCACTAATACCAGCCTCGTTGCATCTCCAATCACCATTGCTGCTTCATCGAGCATTGCCGTAGGGCTTGCATTCGGCGGCACTGCAGGTCTGCCTACCTCTATCACCGTCACCTACGACACCGGTTCTGGTGGTTCCAATCAAGCTATGACTGCCATCACTGGCGCCACCGGCAACGACACCGCCCTCGGCGGCACAAGTTCAATCATTTGGTACTTCCTCCAAACTCCAACTCGTACTGGTAATCAACAAATATCCGCCAGTTGGACCGGCGGCCGTTCATGCAGCATGTATGCAATCTCCGCCACAGGCGTTGGTAGTGTTGCCCATGGTACTGCCAACTCCGCTAACGCTGCAACCAATAGCCTCGCTATCACAAGTGCCACTGGTAATCTTGTCGCTGGAATGTGGAATGATGATGGCACAGCTTTTACTTCCACAATCACAAATGGCACCCAGGACTATCTTGATAGCACCACGGCCGGCGATAGCAATATGGGAGGTCACGCCGCAGGTGCATCAACCGTAACTCTCACCGGCAATCTTACTATTTCTGATATTAGCAATGCTGCTGGCTTTGATTTCGTGGCGGCCGCTGGCGGTGATACCCTCTTAGGCCAAGATCAAAAACTCATTCAGATATAGGAAACCTCAATGGCAGCTACTCGCAACGATATGTACCTTCTATCCCAAGACAGTGTCTTCCAACACAGGATCCAAGCTTCTTTGGCATCCACTTGCGTAGCGATCTCCAACGAAGCTTGGTCCGCCCTTCATCGTCAACGCCAGAACTTCGTCGTACAAATTCTTCAATCTACAACGCAACTAACCAATTGGGTAACACTATTCTCTGTCTTGGCCTCTACCGATCCCAGTGTCATCGCTGACGCAACCGTGGCCGGCACAATCCCCCTCACTGGTGCCAATACCGCAGCGCAAGCCCTGCTTGTAACCGACGCCCACATTGACTCCGCCATCTCCGCAGAGTTCAACGCTTTCTTAGGGATTAACGGATGATCCGTAAACGCGATCTTGAAGGCTACGTTGAAGTCGACCACCGCAACAGCCCTGGCATCTCCGCGGAGCAAGCCCATTCTGTTGGCTCTCGCTTGGCGGTCCCGGGAGGTACCGTCTTTAAGTCCGCAACGATGATGTGTTCAAAGTGCCAGTACATGATTATCCTAAACCCTGATCGATCCCGTAGCCGTGGCTATTGTCGCAGCTGCGACCACGACATCTGTGACCGATGTTCTTTGATATTAAAGCTCGGCCACACATGTAGCCCAGAGACTTGTTGGCATCAGAAGCGACTTAATTTTTAACTTGAAAGGAACACCCAAATGGCTCGCAGAATCTCTGCCCAAACTACCTTTACCCCGACAGCGGTAGCGGACACCGTTGCCTTCACTGCCGGTCAAGCCGCTGGATTCTGGAAAGGCTCATCCGCTACCCAAATCACCTACTTCTGGGAAATCTCTATCTCAGGTCAAGCAGCATCCTCGTCATCGCCGACGTTTATGCTATTCTCTCGTGACTCAACCGTCGGTACCGGTGCCCAATCGCAACAGACTGGCGGCACTGACGCTCCAGGCAATTTCGCCACCGCCGCCCTGGCCTCAGCTGTAGGCGTAGGATCCAACTGGGCCACCACCTTCCCCCAACGTGATGCTGCCAATCACCTCCAGAATTGTTCATTGAATGCCTTTGGTGGCGTCTACTTCTGGCGTGCTAACCGTCTTGAAGAATGCTTCAACGCAATTGGAAACACTGCCTCAGGTGGCGAGGCCTCCCTCTCTGCCTTCACTGGTGGCACTCCAGGCGCAATTGGCACCCATGTCATTTACGAGACAGTCTAATGCGTTGGTTCCGTAGACTCCGTGAGCAATGGAAGCTTTGGAGAATGGCTAAGGATGTTCTCCAAACTGGCGAAGCTAGTGATATGGCCACGCTCAAGGCCAAAGCCATCCTCGCTGCCATTGCCGCCCGCCGCCCCATCTGTCGTCATTGCTTCAATCCGTACGTCCCTCACAATCGTGAGTTCGCGGAGTGGTTCCAACTTCGCTCAATCCTGATGATTCCTGATCGCGAACTCGACCCAATGCTCTGCGACAGCTGCTTCAACATCGCAGTTACATCCTACAACCCACAAGCAACCAACATTGGCACAAGCAATTCTGGATCTTCCAACATCGTCCTCCAAAAGCTTCACTAAATGGCCACAGTCACCCGCCCACCGTTCTACGTCCCTCGGCCAGCAGATGATACCTACTGGTCGGGGACACCTGTGCGCTCTCCTATCATACCATTCCTCACGAAGCAGAAGTTCTTCGGCGCCGGTGGTCAGGCCCCTACCAAACGTTGGGCACAGTTCTACACCTATGACGACCCATCACTCTGGTACGCTGCCCCTGTCCCATCCACCATCCTAGAGTTCCTTACAAAGCAAAAGATGTTTGGTCAGGGTGGCCAAGTGCCGGCGAAGCAATGGCGTTATGACTACGACTCTGGCGAAACCGTTTGGTACGCCACCCCCATTGACAGCGCCGTGCTCCACCCACTCCTTACCGCCGCTGGCCAAGTCCGTTCCCGCGAGTGGCTCTTCGGCTACGACGATCCTCCTGTGTGGTCTGGAGCTCCAACCACTAGCAAACTCCTCGTTCCAATCCTCAGCAGCAAACCCTTCACCCGCCTTCGGGGCTTTGACAACGATGACTTCTCCGCTTGGTTCCCTTGGACCAACCGCAACCTTGCAGCATTGTTCCCATCTGTATCGCCTTTCGTCAACTACACTTGGCGGTTCAACAACGATGACTCAGCAGTCTGGTCGGGGGCACCACAAGACTCATCGACAATTCCATTCTTCACGGTTGGTGGAAAGCCCCCTACCAAACATTGGAATTACGACTACGATGATTCCTCGGCTTGGCAACTAACCTACCAGCGCAACCTGATCCCTGCGGCTGGTGCCCCAACCATCGCTCAGCGTTGGAACTACAACTTCGACGACACTTCTGGATGGCAATGGCAAGCGCCGAGTCTCATTGCACTTCAGCTAGTCCCCTACACCGCGGGTTCATCCTTCGCCGACAACTACGATGACCCTGCAGTGTGGTCTTGGAATCCCCCACGCGATCAGCCATTATTAACCGTTCAAGCCTTTCCATTCTCACCCCTCTTCCAGCCCGGCTACGATGAACCTCCGGGCTGGAGTGGTGGCATCCGTTCAGTTCCACTAACTATCTCAACCGTCCCACACAACCCATTCACCATTCCTGCCTGGCGCTTTGGTTATGACGACCCATCACTCTGGACTGGTCAATCGCAAAACGCTTTCTTCATCCAACACCAACCCATTCCATTCATCTCTACCATGTGGGTATTAAGCTTTAATATTCCACAAGACACTCCAACTACTATTTCATCACAACCCTCCGCCGTCCTCTATCTTCCCACTCCCGCAGCTGCAACCCTCATCCAACGCACCCTCACCGGTGTAAGTTTATAAAGGAGAACTAAAATGGCACGATGGAGATTAACCGAACCTCACTACCTCGCCGTCCCGACTGAACGTTGGGAACACACAACCACCGACAGCCGCACCGGCAAACTCGTCCGGAAGATGTACAAAGTCCCCCGATATCTCGACCCACGAGTCGAAGACGATTGGAACGTTAAGCTGAACGGTATGGACGGTGAGATCCATGTTTGTTGGGAAGGCAAGGGCATCCCTAATGACATCGTCTTCGAAGGCAATCCCACCCCAGGAATGCTACCACTCGATGCCGAAGCCGAAGAGATTTCAGGCAAGTTCAGCTGGACCCCAACCCAAGGCATCGACGAGGACTCTCAACGTCAGAGCTTCTACGCCAGGCTCGGCGATTCCTTAATCGAACAAATGGCCGAACTCAAGGTCGCCCGAGAGTTAGCTCCAGTCACCCCCAGTCTTGATAAGTTCATGGAAACCATGTTGGCGATGATGGGCCAGAACCAACAGATCCTTGCTGCGTTAGCAGGGAAGAGTGTAGCTTTGCCAGATGCCGGTATGGAACAAAAGGCCCATCTATACGACGAGGAGAGAATCCCCTCGTCACAGGTCATCGACGAGGAAGAGCCTCTTGAAGACGTAGAGCCAACAGTGGACGAGCTTAACGAAGCTGCTCTTATAGAAGAGGCACGTCAGGCCATATCCGAGAAAAAGGCTCAGAACCGCATGACCTCACGGAGGATCTAATAATGGTCCAAAGCCTGAACGCCCAGCTAGACTTAGACAAAGGAGGCAACTCCTTTCAAGCCACAAGGGTCTACCTCGGGCCAACACTTGGCTGGGTCCACATGCAGATTCAGCCCAGCCAAGTGATCACCGTCGGCGGAACAGTCAGTCTTATTGGTGGGGCACAGATAGTCTTCATCAACGTGGCAGGGTCAGTAACGATCAATCTTCCTGATGTTACCAAATGGGTTCTTGAGTCTGCGTATAACCTCGCAACTGCCTTCGAGCGGGCGATATGGATTAAAGACCTTGGCGGTAACGCAGCAGCATTCCCTATCTCCGTGGCGCCATTCGGTACCCAGGCAATTGACCTACTCGCTCAGCCATTCACCATAGTCCAGAATCGTCAGCTTCTGCGATTATACCCCCTTAACGATCTCTCAGGTTGGTTTTCAGGATGAAGAAAACTCTCGCACTTGCATTCACACTCTGGGCTTCCTGTGCAGCAGCTCAAGACATCCCCAATCATGCTATGGCTGTTGGTGCTGGGCCTGGTGTGGTCGGTTTCAAATTTATAGGTCCTTGTGCCTCTGGTCAAGTCCCTGTTTGGCTCACTGGCCCAACAGCCGATCCAACCTGTGGCGCCTCAGCCGTGGGCTTCACCATTGGTACTTCCACAATAACTGGTGGTGTTTCTGGGCGTGTTCTATTCGACAATGCTGGCATCGCCGGTGAATATCCAATCACCGGTACAGCAGGCAATGCTGTACTTTCTGTCGGTCCAACCTTCACCGGCACCATCCTCGCCGCGGCACAGACTTGGTCAGGTACTGCAACATACAACGGCCTTGCCAACTTCACTTCAACCTTTCAAATCAGTGGAACCACCCAAACCTTCCCGGCCTCTGGCCTCCTAGTCGGTACCACCGACTCCCAAACTATAACCAATAAATCCATTGCCGGCTCTGAAATCAACTCAGGCACTATTGCTGGCACACAACTGGCGCAGATCAATCTCGCAGCTTCAGGTAACGGTGGTGTGGGTGGTACTCTTCCCTATGCCAACGGCGGTTGCAACGCCACAACTCAAGCCGGCTGTACCAACAACATCTTCCCTACCCCTACCAGGGCTGGAGATGTAGCTTATTGGAATGGTGCAGGCTGGGTCACACTTGCTGGTAACAATTCCGGTACTCAGGTCCTATCTGAGAACTCCACAGGTACTCCAAATTGGATAACAGCTTCCGGCTCAGGCACTGTTACTTCAATCACTTGTGGTGCTACTGTAATCACCACCACCGGAACATGTCCGACCATTGCAGTTGTTAAGATTCAAAAGTTCACTGCTTCTGGCACTTACACTCCATCAACCGGGATCGTATATGCAACTATTGAATGTGTTGGTCCTGGCGGAGGAGGTGGTGGAATCGCCAATGGTAGTGCCGGAACGGGAAGCTCGGCTGGTGGCGGAGGGAGTGGTGGCATTTCCCGGATTACAGTATCTGCGGCCACAATAGGCGCATCGAAGACAGTCACCATCGGAACTGTTGGTGCAGGTGGCGCCAATACAGGAACAGCCGGAGGCACCGCTACGGATACGTCCGTTGGTACCTTATGTGTTGGTAAGGGTGGTGTGGGTGGGAGTGGCGCAGCATCAGGTGCAGGCGGAGCAGGGGGTGCGGCTGGTACAGGAGATCTTACCCCTGTCGGGAATGATGGCGCTCCAGGTGCCAATCAAGGAATCACCACAATAGGAGTAACAAGCTCTGGAAGAGCCCATGGTCCGTGGGGTGGAGGATTGAATTCATATACTAGAGTTAGTAGCGCAGCTGGCTCTGCCGGTGGAAACTATGGGGCTGGTGGTGAAGGCGGTGTGACATGGAATGGTAGCGGTGCGGCAACGGGCGGAGCTGGAGGCGCCGGTATTGTCTTCATCACTGAGTATACAAATCAATAAAGAAAGATCACAAATGATTGAACCAGATCACTCCGCCGAGGTCTACCTCAAGCGTATCGATGCTAATATAAAACTCGTCCGGGAGATGCTAACCACCGTCGTCACCTACATGCGGGATGCCGAATCCGAAGTCTCGGAAAAGATGCGCCGGTTCATTATGTACATGCACGACGTTCATGACATAGCCCATCTCTATGAAGAACGAGGCCTTCCAGTTCCCCGCCATGTAATGGCAGAGCTAGAACGCTGTGATGATCGCTATCGCCAACTTCTCGAAGAGGCCCATCTCGATGGAGGCGTATTTGAAAAGGTCCGCCGAGGAATGGCAGAAGACCCACTAAATCGGTGGGACCACACGAGGCAACTATCGAAACCAAAGGAGAATGGAATATGAAACAAGGCAAAGCATCTATCTCAGGCTCTTACGCCAACAAAGTCGAGCCAAGGTCCAAGATCGTAAACCCCGGAGCCGTTTCCTATCTTGGCGAAAAGGTCGGCAACCACTCCACCGACACTGGGGACTTCACTTTTCAAGCCACCCCGTGGTCAGGCGGCCGCGGCTACATGGCCCCCGGTATCGGCTCGAAGCGTCACAAGAACGGCTCACAGGGAGAACACTGATGCGGCATGATCTGAACGAAATCGCGGCTCTGTTGCAAATCCACGAAAAAGCCATGGGCCATCCACGGCTTAAACCCCTCGCGGATGCGGCAATGAAGGCCCTTCAAGACATGGCTGAGGAGACGGCCAAGCCTGAACCTTTAGTTGATACAGATCCAAAGGGGCTTGATGATGTTGAACCTGAACTTGAAGATGATGGCGGTCCTGTACCAACCAACCCTATAAGGAGACTCTAATGGCCCGCGACATCCTTGGGGGCTTCGGCCCCAATTCCCGCCAGCCTCAAGCCTCCGGAGTGTCCTGCGGTGGCGTTCTCCCGGGTGACACTAAAGACGTTCGGAATTACCAAGCACCACAAGGTCCAAAGAACATCAACGATCCAAAGTCCCCGGGCCTTCATGGAACTAACCATGGTACCGAGAATGGCCCTGATATGGGCGGTTCCCACTCCGGCTCGCCTGGCATCGGTGGCACCAACCACGGCTGCTGTGGATCTCAAGGGAGATACTAAATGACCGCACAGGTCGACATGGTCAACCGCTCCCTCCAAACCTTTGGATCGCGGACCAATGTAACCGCAGCGCAATTGGTGGCTAACTCCTCAAACGAAGCCATTCAATTCAACATCATCTACGTCCCCTTCCGGCGCCGCCTCCTCCGGATGGCACCATGGGCCTGTGCGTTCAACACTGCAAACCTAAACTTCATCTCCTCCGTTCCCGGCACCCCCGAGAACACTTCCCCCTCCACGCAACTCTGGGTGAAGGGCCAACCGGCCCCACCTTGGGCCTATGAATACCAATACCCCGTTGACTGCCTCCGCATGTGCTGGGTCACTCCCCAAACCGCAACCGGCTTTGCCTCCGGCGTCCCTATCACAACAGCCGTAACCGGCGGTAGCCCTACCTTCTGGCAAGGCCCACCGGTCAAATACACCATCGGTGTGGATCAATTCTTCGGTGTCCTATCCGCGTCCATCGCAGCAGGAGGCTCAGGCTATGCCATCGGAGACACTATCACTCTACCTCAAGCACCTCAGGGAACCGCTCCTGTTGGAGCCCCGGTGGTTCTCACGGTGCTTACGCTCGGTGGTGGTGGTGCTGTTGCTACTGTTAGCGTTGTTAATGTCCTCAAAGGATCGGCCGTCCCAATTGGTGGTAGCTACTTCACGGTTCAAACCAATCCAGTTGCACAAAGCACAACCTCTGGTGTTGGCACCGGCGCGATATTCAACCTCACTCAAGCATCGACTGCGTCTGATCAACGAGTGATACTGACAAACCAAGAATTCGCCATCGGCAATTATATCAAAGACATCTCTGACGAAAACGTCTTCGATGATGACTTCGTCGAGGCTCTCTCCTTGATCGTTGGTGCCCGTCTCTGCATCGCCCTTAGTGGAGATAAATCACTCGCGAACTCCAAAATAGCCGAAGCTAACGCCATGGTAATCGAAGCCCGTGGTACCGACGCCAACGAAGGCCTAAAGGTCAACGACGTCACCCCTGACTGGCTACGCATCCGTGGCATAGACTTTGTCGAAGACTACTCCGGTCCCTACAACACCGGCTTCAACTGGGGAGCCATCTGGCCTGGGTTCTCATGAGTGACAACGTAATCCAAACCTCCTTCAACTCTGGTGAGTGGTCCCCTTCACTCTACGCTCAGGTCAACCTGAAGCAGTACCACTCTGGTGCGACCTTGCTGCGCAATTTCTTTGTGGACACTCGGGGTGGAGCTACAACTCGACCCGGTACGAAGTACATCGCCACGTGTAAATCTAACGGAGTTGTCCGTCCTATCCCCTTCCAAGCCTCATTCACCGTCTCCTATCTGCTTGAATTTGGCCAAGGCTACGTTCGATTCTTCAACAATGGCGCGCCAGTCCTTGAAGCCGGCAAGACCATCACAGCTATAACTCAAGCCAACCCCGGAGTTATAACCTCTACCGCTCATGGCTACTCCAACGGTGATTGGATAGTCATCTCAGGCGTTGTGGGAATGGTCTTACTCAACGGCAATACCTTCATCGTCGCTGGCGCAACCGCCAACACCTTTACCCTTACCGATCTCTTCGGCAATGTTATCAACACTACTGCTTATGGTACCTATGTCTCCGACGGCATAGCCCAACGAATCTACACCATCGTTTCCCCTTACCAAGCCTCGGAAGTCTTCGGCATCCGCTACACCCAGAACGTAAATCAACTCTACCTCTGCCATCCAAACTATCCACCTTATGTCCTGACTCTAATCGCCGCGGCCAATTGGACTTTAGCTCCGATGGTAATCGGTCCTACAATCGTCGCGCCTACCGGCCTCATCTTCTCCGCAGCGCTTACGGCAGGATCTGTTAATTACTCCTATCTCGTAACCGCAGTAGATTTAAATGGACAAGAAAGTGCACCATCCACACCGATATTCTTCGGTGGGCTTGCAGACTTGCGTAGTGTCGCAGGTACTATATTCCTTGGCTGGAACGCAGTCACCGCGGCATCTAGTTATAACGTATACAAGGCCTTACAGTCATATACCTCTCCAGTTGGAGCCGGTGCTTTATATGGTTTTGTCGGTAATGTAACCGCCAACAATTTCTCGGATAGTAACATCTCTCCAGATTTCAGCTTGGGAGCACCAATTCCACAAAGTCCATTCTCTGGCTCAGGCGTTAAGACTATAACCCTAACCGCGGGCGGGAACTACACTAACGTGCCACAGGTCGCGCTTGCCGCACCACCGGCAGGAGGCACAACAGCAACGGCGTTTTGTTACTTGACCTGCAATATTGCTGTGATACAAACTCCAGGTTCCAGATATACCCCTGGCGATATTATAACCTTACCTCTCGGTGTTATCATAACTGTTACCGCCGTTGATATATTTGGTGCGATCACCAGCATTGTCTTGAACTACGGCGGACTTGTCACCTCCGGCACGCCTCCAATAAACGGTGTAACCGGAACAACCAACAGTCTCCACGGTTCTGGCGGGGCGTTTAATCTTGGCTGGACTATTAACACCTTACAACTACAAAGTCCCGGTTCTGGATATCTCGTGGCCCCCGCAGTCTCATTCTTCGGCGCCGGCAGTGGTGGTGGCGCAGGGTTCACTACTCTTGGTACTGCTTCTGTGGGTAACCCAACCGTTCCAGCCATGGCCAATCAACGCCTTATTCTTGCTGGGCCTGTAAGCTCCCCAGGTCAGATCAATGCTTCTCAACCCGGCGCGCCATTCAATTTCAACATCAGCAGTCCTTTAGTTCCAGATGACGCAATCCAACAGACTTTAGTTGCCGGACAGTTAAACACAATCCAAGCCATGATCCCAATGCCAGCAGGCCTCATCGTCTTCGGTGACAAGCTCGCTTGGCTCGTCAATGGTGGTTCTACCGGATCACCCTTTAGTGCCACTTTGCTTGTGGCCAACCCGCAAGCCTATAATGGCTCTTCGCCACTGCAACCAATCGTAGCTTCCTCAGACATTCTCTACGTCCAAGCCAAGCAGTCAATCGTCCGCAACCTTGTGTACAACTTCTACACCAATGTCTACACAGGCGCGGACATTTCTATCCTATCCAACCATCTCTTCTATGGCTTCAGCATTATTCAATGGGCTTGGGCTGAAGAGCCGTTCAAACTCGTCTGGGCCGTGCGCAATGATGGTCAGCTTCTATGCCTTACATTCCTTAAGGATTTGGAGATTGTTGCTTGGACACATTCTGACACACAAGGTTTATTTCAAGGTATTGCCACAATTACTGAATCCACTCCCATAATTGGCAACGTTGATGCTGTTTATCATGTGGTCCAGCGTCAAGTTCAAGGCGTGACCATGAACTACATCGAACGATTTGTTGAATTGACCTTCCCGAGTAATTATCAATCCTCTTGGCAGGTTGACGCAGGAATTGGATACAATGGTGCAGCTGCGACTATTTTTAGTGGTGCTCAACACTTAGGAGGTAAGGCTGTTACAGGCCTTGCCGATGGAGCCGTCATTAACTTTACCATGCCTGTTAATGGCATATTCCAATTTGGCATTGGTGGCACTTCAGGCCTAACCACTATCCCCAATGCTTCAATTGTCACCGTAGGCCTTTCCTTTCTTCCACAACTTGGCACTCTCCCTCTTGATCTTGGAGAGCCCACCGTTCAAGGCAAGCGGAAGAAGGTCTCTGCCGTCACCCTTCGGGTCCGTAACACTCTTGGTCTAACCACTGGGCGTAACTTAGATACAGGCGTCCCAATGCAAGACCTTGTACTTGGCAATGTTGGAACCATGTCCAACCAGATCGTCTCAGGCCTCGTCACTGGTGATGTTCGTACTATCGTAGATCCGCAATGGGATGTCTTCGGTCAGTATTACATCCAACAACCAAATCCCTACCCCGCCTCCATTCTTGGTGTGATTCCAGAGATCGAACTTGGTGATACAGGGAAATGACAACCATTGTCTCAAAGCTAGAAGACCCCCTTTCGGAAATAATCCTGGCTGAATTCGGCAAGATTCTCTCCGATCGTGAAATGGAAATACTTGATCAATCACAGCGGTTAGGTGAGGTCTGGATTGGCTATGTCGATGGACACTTCGTTTGTTGTTGGGGCCTTATCCCACCTTCATTCCTTTCCAATCAAGCCTACATTTGGATGTGGGCATCAGGCAAAGTCCCGCATCAATTCCTCTTTGTTCGCCACTCTCAATTGCAAGTAAAAAAGTTCCTTGAACGCTACACTTCGATTACAGGTCAATGCAGGCTTGAAAATGGTGCAGCCCAACGTTGGCTTCATTGGCTTGGCGCGGAGTTCGAGCCTCCTGTTAATGGCTTGCGGCCTTTTGTTATTAATAGGAGCGCTTGATGGTAGATCCAATCTCTGCCATAGCTATTGGCAGTATGGCTGCTACTGCTGGCGGGGCAGCCATCTCTGGCATTGGTGCTGAGAAGTCAGGCCAAGCCAACGCCGCAGCCTACCGCTATAAAGCTGGCGTGGCCCTCTTGAACAAACAGATCAACGAACAAAACGCCTCCTGGGCCACTCAAGCTGGAGGCGTCAAGGCCGAGGTTGAAGGGCTTAAGTCACGTGAAGCCATAGCTTCCACCAAGGTCGTCCAATCCGCGTCAGGCTTTGACGTCAACTCCGGCTCGAACGAAAGGGTCCGTGAGAGCCAAAGCGACGTAGCGCAGTATGACCAAAACGTCATCCGTTGGGATGCAGCTAAGACTGCCTACGGCTACGAAACGAAAGCCACTACGGACGTGGCCGAAGCCAATCTAGATAAAATGGCCGCGGATCAAAGCGAAGAAGCTGGCTTCCTCGGCATGATGGGTTCCTTTATCTCTGGAGCCGGGAACGTTGCGGGAAAGTGGATGCAAGGTAAGAGCGTAGGAGCATTTGGATAATGCCTCAAGTACCTGGTTTAGTCCCTGATCAAACCCCTTCGCTGGGTGGAACCCCTGATGTCAATCTGGCTGTGCCTACCGATGCTTTTGGTGGTGCAGTAGGCCACGCCCTCTCCGGCCTCGGCCATGACATAGAAGGCGCCAGCGATAAGATCTGGGCGCAAGCGATGAACATGCAGAACCTCCAGAATGAAACGGAGGCGAAATCTGCTGACGCGGATTATATGATGAAGGCGGGGATGCTTCATGCTAAATTCAACGCCAAAGAAGGTAACCAAGCTTCGCCTGAAGCCCTACAGGCGCACATCCAAGAACTTCAAGACCTTCGGGTAAAGACCCGTGGCGGTCTCAGCAACCCAATGGCCCAGAAGATGTTTGATGGATCTTCCTTATCGTTCATGGGCCGTACAATCTTCAACGCTGCGGGCCACGCGGCCCAGCAATCAAAGGTTGCCTCGAACAACGCTTCCACGGCTCGGGTCCAAGCTACGCAAGAAGCCATAGAAGCTTCCCCCACTGACGATGTGACCTATCAACGTGGCAAGCAGGCCATCAAGAGTGAGATTCAACGCCAAGGCGAAAACTCCGGTTGGCTACCAGAACAAACCGAAGAGACTTCAAAGCAAAAGGTCTCTCAGACCATTGCTAAGCGTGCTGTTGCTCTCTCCAAGAAAGATGTCTTTGGCGCTCAGCAGATGGCTGAACAAGCTGCGAAGTCCAAGGATCTGCTTCCTGAAGATGCTCAGAAGGTTGACAACACAATTCAAACCCAACTCCGTCTTCAAGGCTCCCGAGTCGTCTCCGACACTGTTATGGGGGATAGGCGTAGTGGTGAAGAGACTAACGTTCCGGTACAGGACTATATCGACCGTGGAATGAAGATGGCTGAGTCCGATCCGCGGCTCAAGTCTGCCATAGTAGCAGACCCCCTTCTAAAAGACTTCATCCGTGAACAGATCACTATCGACTACAATCGTGTCAACGCAATTGAAACTGACTCTGATAACATGAACGTTCGGACCATCGGCCAAGCTATGATGAAGGCCAACCAAGAAGGCCTACGCCCTACCACTGTGGAACAACTCCTCTTGGTAGACCCACAGGTTGGCCCGGCATGGGATGCAATATCCCGCAACCCCAAGCTCCAGATGAGCTTTCTCAAAACCCTTGAGCATAACGCCACGGCACCACATATCGCTCCGTCCTCGGAAAACCTAGCTCTGCATCATGCCGCTATCGATCGGGCCAATACCGGTTCTCAAGAACAGCAAGCTGAGTTCATGTCACATGATTGGGCCAACGAAACCAAGATGACCTACGCTCAGCGAAGCCAGCTTTTGAACCTGCAAAGCCAGAAGCTAAAGGCAGGCGAAGCCAATATCGCCGCGGATCCCCGTGTCAGTAGGGCCCTTGGTATCCTCAACCAAGAGATGTTTAATGCTGGTATTACAAAGACTGGTAGCCCCGACAACTACCATGCCCTTCGCGGGGCTCTTCAATCTGAATTGATTCAGTATCAAAGTGATAACAAGAAAATGCCCAAGCCCGAGGAAATCCTCGAGATGGGCAAGAATCTCATGAGATCCCAGACCATCAAGGGTGGTGGATGGTTCGGGTTTGACGCCAACACTCCGGTGTATCAAATCCCAATTACCGATGAAGACAAAGCCCCAATCGTCAAAGACTACACCGCGAAGTTTGGCAAGCCTCCAGGTGATGCCATGATTGAACGTATCGTTCGTGCTC
>WNFG01001387.1_pt1 | contig 50045 bp, 47 predicted proteins | sample 5400431 | NCBI WGS metagenome assembly WNFG01 (sample SAMN13153346, study PRJNA577476) | soil metagenome | isolation source: 120 cm saprolite under Douglas fir tree site 2 hole 3 replicate 2 | place: USA:California | collected 2015-04-18
GGCCTGGGAGAGGGCTTCCGCAGCGGCCAGGAACGGCAATTGGCCACCCTCGGGCAAAATATCATGTTCATGTTCCCGGGGCGCATTCCCGCCGTCGAAGGCAGCACGCAATCCGGCCAGACTTACTACTTTACTTATAAGGACTATCTGGCGGTCCGGGACAACGCCAAGTTTGTGGGTGCTTTGTCGCCGGTCTTGAATCGCGAAGACATCCGTGCCGTCAGCGACTACGGGTCAACCAACGGACAAGTTTTTGGCGTGGCCTCCGACTACAACCAGATCCGCAACGTCCCCATCGAACCCGGCCGCTGGTTCAATGAAAAGGACAACAACGAGCGACGTCGCGTAGCCGTGGTCGGATGGGAACTGCTGAAGAACATGTTTCCCGGACGGCCAGCGGTTGGCTCGACAATTCTGCTCAACGGCGTAAGCTTCGATGTGATTGGCGTGGTAGCCAAGGTGGGCCGGGACGGCAACAACGGCACTAATTCCAGAATCTTCATCCCCATCGACACCATGCGCAACCTGTTCCGCCTCACTAAGTCGAACTCTGAAGACGCTATCTCATTCTTGAACTATCAGCCCATTCGTAAGGAACTCCACACCGAAGCCAAGAACGAAATTCACCAGATTATCGCCATGCGGCACGGCTTCAACGCCAAACTGCAAGACGCCTTCGAGGACTGGGACACCATCGAAAACATGAAGCGGGTCGGTCTGATATTCAATGCAATGGACTGGTTTCTGGGCGTAGTGGGAGTCGTGACTCTGGGCCTCGGCGCCATCGGCATTATCAATATCATGCTGGTCTCAGTCACTGAGCGGACTAAAGAGATTGGTCTGCGCAAAGCCTTGGGTGCGACTTACCGCGCCATTCTCACGCAATTTTTCATCGAAGGGGCCTTCCTTACGGCCCTTAGTGGTGGTATCGGGCTGGCGGTCGCAACCGCATTTGTTACAGCTCTGGCAATGTTGCCTGCACCTGAGGGGTTTGACACTCCTCGCATCATCCCGGCGTCGGCGCTGGCTGCCATTGGATCACTGGCCATCGCCGGAATCGCGGCCGGCTTGTATCCTGCGCGGAAAGCGGCGTTACTGCCTCCCGTAGAAGCTTTGCGCCAGGAATGATTTTCGGAAGTGGAAGAAGTTGAAGGTTCTTAGCTAGAAGCTAGAAGCTAGCAGCTAGCAGCTTATGACCCGCGAACTCGCCAAACAGGCATACAACGCGTTGCGCTACAACCGGCGGCGTACTGTGCTGACCATGTTGGGTATGGCGTGGGGAATCGCCACGGTCGTACTGCTGCTGGCTTATGGCGCCGGCTTCGAGCGCGGACTGTGGTCGGCATTCCGCTCCTTCGGGACCAACCTCGTATTCATTTTCCCCGGCCGCACCGAACTGCAGGCTGGAGGCACGAAGGCCGGAACGCAAGTGCGCTTGACGGTCAATGACCTCGACTACATTCGTGCCGAAGTACCGCTGTTGAAGCGTGTTTCCCCTGAAGTGGTCAAGCAGTGCCTTACCGCCTACGGCACGCGCAGCGCAACATATGGCGTCAGCGGAGTATATGCCTCCTACGGGCACATGCGCCGCATGGAAGTTGCGGAGGGCACGTTCTTCAGCGAGTCCGACGACTTCACTCACAATCGCGTGGCTGTCATTGGCTCCGATGCGAAGAAAAAACTTTTCTCCGGCCAGAACGCGCTGGGAGAAAGCGTCCGCCTCGATGGCATCTCCTATCAGATCATCGGCATACTCAAGCATCAGGTGCAGAACGGCGACGACAATATCAACGAGCACCTCTACGTTCCCTACAGCGCCATGAGCGACCTGACCAACGCGTACTATTTGTCCGCAATTGTCATGGAATACGAGGGCGATCACGCAAAAGTTGTAAACGCCGTCCGCCAGTCAATGGGCTTTCATCACAGTTTTGATCCCAAGGATCACCGTGCGGTGTTCGTCTTCGACGTCTTCGCCGACCTGATGGATCTACAGGTCATCACCACTGGGATAAAGATTCTGCTCGGCTTCATCGGCCTGCTGACGTTGGGTATTGGAGGCGTCGGCCTCATGAACATCATGCTGGTGTCGGTCACTCAGCGGACACGCGAAATCGGCGTGGAGAAAGCTCTAGGCGCGCGCCGCTGGCACATCCTGTTCCAGTTCCTGGCAGAAGCCCTGGTGATAACCGCGATGGGCGGCCTGCTGGGCGTGGTCCTAGCCTACGTTGTGTCGTGGGCGGTTGGGTCCCTGACGCTGTGGAGTGCCTTCGAGGAAAACGCCAGCGAGGGAGACATCCACTTATACATCGACGCCGCCACCCTGCTCTGGTCGACCGTCATCCTGAGTTTCGTAGGCGTGATCAGCGGCATGCTGCCCGCAATTAAAGCCGCGCGGTTAGATCCGATCGAAGCTTTGCGCTACGAATAACCTTCTACTCACTGATTGCCATCTTCCTCAATCGACGGTCATCCTGAGCACAGTAACTGCTTCGGAAAGCGAGCAGTTAAGAAGTCGAAAGCCTGCCATGAGCGAAGTCGAAGGGGGACCCCTTGCAACCAAGTACTACCCGGGGCCCGAAGAGGAGTTCCGCACAGCCTCCAACTGAGGCATCGGTAGCCGGTTTGGTTACCAGGGTCTATTTCACCACCGGCGAATTGGCGTCCGCAGGCTTATCTTCTTCGGCGTGGATCTTGCCGTCATCCTCCGCATAAAACGCACGGTGCTGCGCGTCAATTTGGGCGGGTGTCATGGTAAGGACGAAGCTGTCTTTCTTGCCCGCGAAGCTGGCGGTGTACTCCCCGCGGTTGGGATTGACCATACGTTTCGTGAAGGAGCCGGAATGGACCAACTCCGCCAGGGACATGGCGAAGTGTCCATACTGTTTGTTGAACTGGCGCTGGGCGCGGAGCACGACCCGCATGTAAGCGAGGGCCGCGGCCTCGGAGTCAGAGCGGGCCGGATCTCCGGCAAACTTAGGCTGGTATGTTGCAGTTGGAGTCTGCGCGGCAGACAGCATGGGCGCTGACAGGGCAATCGTGGTGAGCATCAGTAGGATGATAACGGTTAGAAAGTGTGTGTAACACTTCTGCATGATGCGTTTCTCCCAATCCCAATGAAAGATCAGTCCGTTGTTACGAGTCGTCGTTAGTGGGTCGTCGTTCGCCAATCGAAGCTGTGCCTCAGTAACCATGTATTAGGGGAAAGTCGAGTCACGCTCTTTCGAGGTAGCGCAACTTCCGTTCAAAACCGCCTGTGAGGACTATCTTTTCCATGTTACTCCCGTAATTTAGCTCGGTCACCTTCTCTATGCATGGCTTCGATTTATGTCTATGCTGGATTTAAGAATTCAACCCGACAGGGAAAACTATGAAAGCAGCCGTAGCCCGTAAACCAATCATTCGAATTGCCGTGGTGGAAAGCGATCCTCTACGTTTTGTCGGATTTCGCGCTCTGTTCGACTCCGAACCGGAATTCGAACTGGTGTCCGCCACACTGCCTGAGATCAGCACATTACAGAATACTGATCTCGTCCTCCTGGGCAACCGCTCGGGACAGAACCTGTTTGATGTGATGGCTAGCCTGAAGGCGACACGGCCCGATCTGCGCATCATCGTAACCGGCTCGGGAATCGACGAAGAGACGATTCTGAAGGCCATTGCTTCCGGCGCTAAAGGATACGTGGACGAGGCCGCTTCTCCGGCAGAGTTTGCGCAGGCGATCCGCATCGTTAACCAGGGGTCAGTCTGGGCCCCACGGCGCGTCCTGTCGATGTTCATCGAGCGCGTGTCCTCGTCCCCGGGAAGAATCTTTCCGGCAGGGCGAGTTACATTTACCGACCGCGAAAAAGAAGTGCTGGAGATGCTGGTGGCCGGCCGCTCGAACAAAGAAATTGGCGCTTCGCTGGGAATCGAAGAACGCACGGTGAAGGCGCACGTTGCCAAGTTGATGCGTAAGGTCGGGGTACAGAACCGGATCGCGTTGTCGGTTCACGCGATCACGCATTCGCTGGTAGCGACGAAATAAGGCGGCTTCTAGCTTCTAGCTCTTAGCTACTAGCCGGGCCGGGTGAAACAAAGGCTTCCAGTGGTTACCTGGTGGCAATTACCTTGGTTATCTTGTCTGAATTGCGAGGCGGAAGCATACTCGCCTCACCTACCACAGAACCTGGGAGACGGGGTTGAGAGTGGCGATTAGGGTCACTGCTTTCAGCCCCGCATTTTTTTGTCCTGCCCTCCGATCCAAGCAACACAATCCTATTAACGTTCTCTTACCAACGCCGACAACCCCAATGAAAACGAACCGCATGTGCCAGTAATGGGGCAGTTTCCGAATTGCCGACGCATGAGATGCGCTTGACTTGAACCTCCTGACCTTCTAGATTGGTCGATAATGCGTATCGGCAAGTCAGTTTTGATGGCCGTACTCACAGTCGCTCTCGCGGCTTATGCCTTCGACCGCGAGGCCATGACCACCAAAGCACAGGCGATGCAGTGCTGCAAGTCGATGCATTGCTCTTCGCACCATCATCGCGGGATGGACTGCTGCAAGACCATGCCATCGACGCATGCTCCTTTTGTGCAATCTTCGTCGGTGCATCTGTCGTTCTCACCCGTTGTATTCGCGGTGATGCCGGCTTTTGGCGAACCGCAGTGCTTGGATTCCTCTTCTTCTTGCCATGTCGCCGCGCGCGGCCACGCCCCGCCGATTTTCTACTTACCGGACACTCTCCCTCTTCGCATCTAGTCTGACCTCCAGTCTTTTCCCGGACCGCGCATTCGTGTGCTTGGAAATCACTTCTTTGCTGGGGGCACAACTCGTGAAATTTCGAAGGTCTTTTGGGCGCGGACGCGGCCTATGGTTGGCGTTCACCCTGTTGTTGTATGTTTCGAGAGCCAGAGCGCAGGGGCCGGCTCCCGAAACGGCCCCGCCACTGTTTCCTGGCGGCGGACTCATATCCTATAACTCAATATTCACTACACGCGGTTTGATGCCGGCAGTACCTGGAGGCATTCCGGTGACGGCCCGTCCTACTTTCTCTCATGAAGGGGATTTCAACTTCACCTGGGGGTTCTACAGAGATTTCGATTTAACCGTTCTCATTCCGATCGTCACAAATCGCTTTGATAGGGCAGCGGGAACTGCGCTTAGAGGCACTGGCCTTGGTGACGCCATGGTGCTCGTGAAATACCGCTTCTACCGCCGAGACTCACAACGAGGGACTACACAGGCATCCGTCACGTTCGGGCCCAAGATTCCGACCGGGCGCACCAACTTGACGGAGGGAAATGGCGTTCGGCTGCCCGCAAGTCTGCAGCCTGGCTCCGGCTCTACCGATTTGTTTCTGGCGGCGAATGGCACATACACCGGGCTTTTCAACATCAGGCGCCTGGTTGCCGATGAAGATTTCCATGCGCTCTTGCGGTCACGCGGAACGCAGGCAACGCGCCTGGGCAGCGACCTCGAATCGCGGTTCTGGCTTTCGTACCGCCCTTATGAGTCGAAGAACGGCGACCGCGAGTGGTTTGTTGGCCCGGTACTCACTTGGCAGCATTCTCGGGATGACCGCGTCGCGGGTGCAACACAGCGCGGGAGCGGTGGCGACGTGTTATTGGCCGGAATCACGACGTACGTGGGCGTGCGTCCTGGAATGCACGTCTGGTTAGGGATGGATTGGGACGCTGCGCATTCGACCGGCGTATTGTTTCAGCCCATCCGGCATCGCATTAGCCTCGGAATCACACAGCAATTTAGGCTGCATCTTTGATTTCAATTTCGGCTGGATCCTTAAGGAAGGAGGAAATGATGAACACCAAAAGAATCGCGCTGGTTGTTTTGCTCGGCTCGATGGTTGTGGCGCCCATGGCTCAAGCGCAAATCAAGCATATTGAAATGCGTGTTGAAGGCATGACTTGAAATTTTTGAGCCTACGGTGTGAAACAACACCTAGGACGCCAGTCTGGCGTTCAAAAAGTAGAAGTCAGCTTGTTGGATGGAAAAGTTGATGTCACCCCCAAAGAGGATGGACAAATTGATCCCGTCCAGCTTCTGAAGGCGACATACGACAGCGGTGTGACCGCTGCGGAGATGGACATGACCGCGCGCGGCAAAATTGTGAAGGACTCTTCGGGCAACCTTGCCTTACAGGTCGAACCGAATCGGTCATTCGCATTCGCACCGAATGAGTTGTCAAAAGGGCTGGAACCGTTTGCTGGTACCCAAACGATGGTTACAGTTCGGGGTCAACTGTACAAGAAACCAGCGGGCAAGAAGAAAGCAGAGCCTTCGGCTCCCCTGACGCTGCTGGTCTTGGAAGTTCAGAAGGAAGCCCAGAAGAAGGAATAGATGCTGAGAAAACGTCTGTTATGTCTGAGCTTTGCTGTGATTGGACTCGCCGGATGTAATCAGCATTCGGCGAGTTCCGCTCTGCCAAAAAAAGAGGTGATCGCGCCAGGCGAAATTGGTTCGCGGTTGCCTGACTTCTCTGTCGAAGACTTGCAAGGACACAAACTTTCCTCGGCTGATCTCCGCGGCAAGGTGGTGCTTATTGATTTTTGGGCCACGTGGTGCCAACCATGCAAGAAAGAGATGCCCGGCTATCAGAAACTCCTGGATCGCTATGGCTCTCGCGGATTTGCGGTAGTGGGATTCAAACTCGACATGATGATGGATACGGAAAATCCAGTCCAGTTTGCGAAGAAGATCGGAGTTCGTTATCCACTGGCGGTCGCTGCCGATGACTTGAAGCAAAAATTTGGCGGTATCGAAGGTATACCCACCACGATGCTCTACGACCGCCAGGGAATACTTCGCAATAAGATCACCGGATTTGAATACACGGACGTTGTGGAATCGGAGCTTACGCCACTTCTCTGAATTGCGCGGCCGCTGCGGCTGTAAGGAGATTTGGCCATTCCCGACCCTTTGCCGACAGGTCATGTGCGGCCGCAGTGAGACGGCGTATCATTGTGAGACGTCGTTCTCGTCCGGCGTTTCTCACGCGCTTCCCGGTGTCTCCTAACTCGCTGAAAAGACAGGCAACTGAGTGCTAGTCCTTTCGTGTTTCGCTTTGGTTGCCATGTTGCTTCTCCTTCCTGCATAACTGCGGATTCCGGCTCCCCAATGCTCTTCCTAACCGGGAAGAGGGGAGCCCAACCGCTTTTCAAGTCGAGAACGGATCGGGACAACGGGTCTTCATCGTTTGGCACATGCAGCCACAGCCACGGGACGCGCGGCGCAGGCCGCCAGCACAGTAGCTGGACTGGCTCGCTTTTTCCCCGACGCTACGCCCGTACGCATTCCGGTTCAACTTGCCGTCGGCGGTGGCGGCGAAGTGGATTCGCGCTCGAGCAATTTCACCGAGAGTACCGTCATCGAATTTGGCACTCCTCGCGAAGTTCTCTTCAGCTGTTCGACGCCGCTTGAGTTTGCAGACGTATTGCGTTTGCGCAATTCCGACGGCTCGCTCGATGTCGAAGCCGCGGTGGTTGCTGTGCAATACCATCCCGGGAAGGCGGTGGTCGCAGCACGCTTTCTTGGAGAAGTTCCTAACTGGATCGTTAAATCATGACTCCTTCGCCCGAGCAAGACCTTTCAGCCAAGTGGAATTTGGCCCGCCGGCTGTATCCCATTTACTTTGAACTCGCGCGTGAGTTCGTCATCGATGTGCAGGCATGCCCTGACCTCGAGTCCAGTATCGACACACCCGCGCCGGAGCGCGTCGAGCAAGCGCGCCAATGGCTTGAGGAAATGGACCAGCGCATTCAGGTCCACCAGTTGCGTCAGTTCCTCCAGACCAGCTCCGTGGTGAATCAGGAAGGGCTGCTGAGCCTGCTACAGCACTTTCTCGGCAACTCCGCCAAGGGCGACGCCACCCGCGACAAAATTGATTTTCTTCTCGTGCAGTATTTCAGCCAGATCGCTCCGTCAGGGTTGGACGACGCCGACGTCGATCTGGGTTACGTAGCACAGGCGCTCGAACCGGCTCTTGGCGAAGTGGATCTGAAGACGCCAGTGTGGCTCAATGCCCTCGACCGCGTTCTCGAATCCGCGCGCCGCTGCCGCTCGCTCGACGAACTGCTCCACGGAGGCGTTTTGGCGCAGGGACGCAAGGCCAAGTTGCAGGCCGGAGATCTGTTCTTCCTTCCCATCGCGCTGGTCGCCTTTACCCGCTTCGGATATCTCATGCGCCGGGCTTTTTTCCGTCTCATGCATGGAGACCTGAACGCGATTCTCGACGGGCTGAATGAACTTGAGGAAAAAGGCGTCGCCGTCATCGACTGCCGACGCGCCCAGTTCTCGGCGGAAGAGCCAATTGCCCGTCTGCGAATGATCTGCCAGTCGTGGAAAGTCATGTTCCAGGCGGAGTACTCCTCGGGCCAGCCGCTGCGCATGTTGGTGGACTTGCGCGCTTCCGTCGATCACGCCCTCGGCCGTGGTGGTGCGCCTGAAGCGGACGCGAAAACCTCTGGCCCCGCTCAACCCATTGCTGCAAGAACTGCACCCGCCGCATCCGCCAAGTCCGCGCCTGCCGCGTCGGCAAAAGCGACCGCCGCTGGCGCCGTTGGGTCGGCCATGCAAAAGAGTGCGGCGGAATCGAAAGGAAACGATGTATCACCGACTCCGGCGGCGAAGGCCAAAAGCAAGTTTGCCGCCGCGGCAGCCAACACTGCCGAGTTTGAAGTTTCGAGCGCCCCCGAGTGGGATCCGGAAGCCGGCACGCAGCCCGGTAAGAAGACGTAGACGTGCCTTCGCCCCTTACTCGCGCTGAATGAAAAAGCGGGGGCTCATATAACGATGAACGCCGAAGGATGAACAGAAAAGGATTTGGAACGTGGATCAACCGACCGCACTGATTATTTCCGATGATGTCGAGTTTTCCCGCCGCGTCACCGCTCGCTGGCAGATGGAGCGCACCGTGCCCACGTTCACCTTACTGAGCGGAGACCTCTGGCCCCGTTTCGCGGTTGATACTTTCGATGTGGCCATTGTCGGCGATTTGCGCAGGGAAGTGCTCTCGGTGGTTCTCGAACCTCTACACTCCACCGGACAGCCGATCTTCTGCGTTTTCCAGGACCGAAACACCATGCAGCTTGTGCGCGAGCGCTGGCCGCGCATATCTCTTTTGCGCCGTGACGAAAACTGGCTCGAAATTCTGGTGCCGACAGCATCCGAAGCGGTACACCGTTCTCGCGCCGAGTCTCGCGCTCGCGCCGCTGAACTTGCCTGCGCCAGTCTCGATCGCCAGGCTATGCTTGGCCGCTACATGCTGGACATGCGCCACAATCTGAACAACGCACTGACCTCGGTTTTGGGAAACTCTGATCTGTTATTGCTGGAGCCGGGATCGCTGTCGGCGCCGGCCCGCGCTCAGATTGAAACCATTCGCAATATGACGTTGCGCATCCACGAAATCCTGCAGCGGTTTTCCTCGCTGGAGAAAGAAATGAACGTCGCCGCGCTCCAGGCCGAGCAGGACACAGGAAAGTCGTACGCCGCCGCAGCGGGCGGCGACTGAGAAATCGAGAACTGAGTAACTGAGAAATGCATAAACTGGCGATAGGCGGAACTATTCTCGAGCACGAACTCTCCGAGCTTCGCTTGCTGGTCGAGCGCCAGGCCGGACTTTTGCTTGATTGTCCTAATAGCGCGCTGGCCGCGCACGTGGCCGAATATCTCGAGAGCCGGCGTCTGGAATCGGCGGCAGTTTTGCTCGATAGTCTGCGCTCGTCCGATCAGGACCCGGCAATTCTTCCGCAATTTCTCGATGGTCTGCTCAACGCCAATTCCAGTTTCTTCCGGCATCCCGGCGCCATGAACGCGCTTGCCCGGCAAGTGCTGCCGCAACTTTTCGCTCGCAAATCGGGCGACGGTCCCTGCTCACTCCGCATCTGGAGCGCCGGTTGCGGCACGGGGGAAGAAGTTTACTCGATTGCCATGACGATCTGCGATGCGGTCTCCGGCAGCGGGGCGGCAAACGGTGCGAGCAGCGGCAATGGAAATGGAAATGGAAATGGCACGGGCACTCGCGCCGGCAGCAGCAATGGCAAGAGCGCCATAACTCGGAACGGAGGCATCTTGGATGTCCCCTCCCCGACGCTGCCAGACATTGCCGCTCAGACTGCAAAAGATGAAACCACGAAAGATCACACGACGAAAGATCGGTCCATCCACATTGTTGGCAGCGACCTGCTGCCTGCTTCCATCGAAGTCGCAGAACGCGGGCTTTACCCGCAATCGGCTTTAGCGGGATTGCCTCCGAACACTATCCGCTCCAGCTTTTCGAAGATCGGATCGCCGGGAGCCGCGCAAAACGGCGCCTCCAAAGGCACTTCCAACACGCCAGGAAATGGATCTGCGAACGGTTCCCATCTGCTGGTCAAGCCGCGCCTGCGTAGCCTGGTGACCTTCAACACCATGAACCTGGTCCGGCCCGTCTACATTGGCCGTTTCGACTGCATCTTCTGCATGGACGTGCTTCCGCACCTCTCCCGCGCCCAGCGCACCGCCCTGCTCGAGCGCCTGCATCTCTACCTCGAGCCCGGCGGATTCTTATTCTTGAGCCAAATCGAAAAACTTTCCGCCCCCAACCTGAACTTCCGGCCCGAAACTTTCGATGGCTACACCTTCCACCGCAAACCGCTGGCGGCATCAGCTGCCTACGGACGCTAGATCAGGCCGCGCTGCGCGTTGGTTCTGATAGTTCTTTGGAGGTAGAGCGGTAGGGAAGCGGTACGTGGCTGGATTACTGCGCGGGCTTCATGCGAACAAAAACTCCTTTGTCCGCAACTCCTTGATCGTGTCCCTTAACTTCGCTGCCTTCTCAAATTCAAACCGCTTCGCCGCCTCGCGCATGTCGCTCTCGAGCTTGGCGATATAAGCGTTTACTTCTTGTTGCGAGGTGAATTCCGGAATGCCCTCGGACTCGCCGCCGGTCAGATCGGCGTAATCGGCGGCTACAATTCCGGCCAGCGTCATATCCAGGGGACGCACGATCGACTCTGGAGTGATCCCGTGTTCCTCGTTGTACGCCGTCTGGATCGCCCGCCGCCGGTCAGTCTCGCCCATGGCGCGCTTCATCGAGTCGGTCATGCGGTCGGCGTAGAGGATGGCGCGTCCGCGCAGATGCCGCGCGCAGCGGCCGATAGTCTGGATCAGCGACCCTGCCGACCGCAGGAATCCTTCTTTATCCGCATCGAGAATCGCCACCAGCGATACTTCCGGCAAGTCCAGGCCCTCGCGCAGAAGATTGATGCCAATCAATACGTCGAACTCGCCCTTGCGCAGGTCGCGCAGGATCTTGACCCGCTCGAGCGTCTCGATTTCCGAGTGCATGTAGCGGCACTTGACGCCCACTTCGCCGTAGTACTCGGCCAGATCCTCGGACATGCGCTTGGTCAAGGTCGTCACCAGCACGCGCTCACCGCGGGTAGTGCGGTCCCGAATTTCGTGCAACAGATCGTCAATCTGTCCCTTGACCGGACGCACTTCGACCTCAGGATCAATCAATCCCGTCGGCCGGATGATCTGCTCCACCACCACGCCCGCCGACTTGGTCAGCTCGTATGGCCCCGGAGTCGCCGAAACGTAAACCAGCTGGTTGGTGCGGTGCTCAAACTCTTCAAACGTCAGCGGGCGGTTGTCCAGAGCGGACGGCATGCGAAAGCCATATTCAACCAGCGTTTCCTTGCGCGAGCGGTCGCCGGCATGCATGCCGCGCAACTGTGGGACGGTCTGGTGCGATTCGTCAATGAACATCATGAAGTCGCGGGGAAAATAGTCCAGCAGCGTGGGCGGAGGCTCGCCCGGCAAACGCCCGGTAAAGTGCCGCGAATAATTCTCGATGCCGTGGCAGAAGCCCATGGCCCGGATCATCTCCAGATCAAACATGGTCCGCTGATGAATGCGCTGAGCCTCTACCAGCCGTCCCTGCTTCTCGAGTTCTACTTCCCACCAGGCCAACTCTTTCTTGATCGAATCGACTGCGGACGCCCGCGTTTCCTCCTTCATCACATAATGCGTCTTGGGATAGATTGGCAGCCGCCCATACTTCTGCTTCACCGTTCCGAACAGCGGATCAATCTGCGTCAGCGACGAAATCTCATCCCCCCACAGCTCGATGCGGTAAGCCATGTCGTCATAAGTAGGGAAGACTTCGATCACGTCGCCGCGCACGCGGAACGTTCCTCGGCGGAACTCGCCATTAGTGCGCTCGTAGAGGATATCGACCAGCTTGCGCGTAATGTCCTCGCGCTTAATCTTCTGGCCTTTTTCAAGGAACAGCATCATGCCGTAATAAGCTTCCGGCGATCCCAATCCGTAGATGCAACTGACCGACGCCACAATCAGCGCATCGCGCCGCTCAAACAACGATCGCGTCGCCGACAGCCGCAGCTTGTCGAGTTCATCGTTGATGGTGGCCTCTTTTTCAATGAACAGGTCGGCGGCGGGAACATAAGCTTCCGGCTGGTAGTAGTCGTAGTACGAAACGAAATATTCGACTGCGTTATGCGGAAAGAAATTCTTGAACTCGTGATAGAGCTGCGCAGCAAGCGTCTTGTTGTGAGCCATGACCAGCGCCGGACGGTTTACCGCCTCAATCACCTTGGCCATTGTGTAAGTCTTGCCCGACCCAGTTACACCCAGCAAAACCTGATGCTGTTCGCGGTCATACACCCCACGCAACAGCGCCTCGATTGCGCGGCCCTGGTCTCCCTGTGGTTTGTAGTCGGAAACGAGTTTGAAGTCCATGGGAAGATGCTCTTAAGCTGTCAGCCCTTAGGCTTTAGCTGGAAAAGACCGCCATCGGCAATGCTCGCGTAGGGACAGCCGCCTCGGCTGTCCAGCCGAGCACTGCTCGGCAAATTTGCTCACTCCTACAGAATTGAATTTCAACGAATGAGAATCTTTTTATTATACCGTGGGCAGATAAGCGGGAATACAGGCAGTGCGACTGCGATGAAAGCGCGAATCGCCTCACTTATAGACTACGATTCATAAACGTTCTCAGATGGAAAGCGAGGGTCCCGCATTCTTGTTGACCGGTAGCGGCACGGTTGAAAAGCCACTCCGGATACTCATGACTGATTTTACGTCGCTAGAACGCGCGAGGATCCACACTGAGACTGTATCAATGGCCGCTCGACATCCAGCTGGATCACTTGTATCTCGCTCTTATCCAGTTGCATGCGGCCGCGGAACGTGGCAATCGGTTCAGAACCGTTTGTTTTTCGCCAGCAGGTGCGCGCGTCATAAAATTGCTGCCAGTCTGCCAGGTCAGCAGCGGATTAAAGTAACGCACCAGATCATGTCCCACGTGGTTGCTCCCTCGTGAAACGAAGCCGCCCCGAGATTCACAATCTTATAGCGCGGATCTTGCAGCATCGCCGCAACGGGTTCGGCCAGCAATCAGCGGCTTATCACAACCAGTCACCCCAACCCCCCGTGGACATGACGTAACAACCGGCGGTCAACACCGTCTCGGGAGGATGACATGAAAACTCAACTGCTTCGAACTGCTGCTGTATTTGTAATAGGGCTTCTCGCGGTTTCGGCCGCCGTTGCCCAAACCAAAGGCGACGTGATTGTAAACATTCCTTTCTCATTTGTTGTGGGCAGCCACCAGATGCAGCCGGGACGTTACATCGTTACACGGGCGGAGTCCGGCGTCCTTCGCATCTTCGATGCGCAAGATTCCAAAAACCAGACGCTTGTAACGGTGCACAACGTGGAACGCCGCCTGCCTGACAGCGCCAAGTTGGTCTTCCACCGCTATGCCGACTCCTACTTCCTAGCCCAGGTCTGGACCGGGGACAGCGAAATTGGAAGAGAACTGCCCAAGTCGAAGGCTGAGAAAGAAATTGCCTCTGGACGAATCAACGGAACGCGACCCAAGAGTGAAGTTGCAGTGTTGCGACCCGAGCGATAACGGCCACAAGGCTGAGGAAATAAGAGTTGGGCGCTCGGCATGGTGCGGTTAGGGCGGGCGCCCCTTTTCCCGTTCTAGTCATCACTCTTCAACGCCTTCCCCAGGCACTCAGCCTGAAACAGTCGCTCGTCCACGCGATGCAGTTGCTTCTTCATCGCCGGGGTGAGCAGCTCGTAGTGTTTTATATCGAACAGGTGATAAACGATGAACCAGACTGGCTTGTCGGTGATCATCCAATTCTGACGGTCGAACCGAGACAGATTTACCGGACGCGAAAATCTCCGAAGCGTCCGTTCGCGCCGCAGGTTGCAGTAGATGTTGAAATAACTCAAGGCCAGTTCGCGCAGCGTGCGATGGATGGGCTCGCGCCAGCGGCAGCCGCTGTAGTTTGATTTGGCGATTGCGCCCCAGCAGTCGTTCTGGCGAAAGACCGCGATCACGTGGTCGGTGTCGTGGTCCGCCTCAAAATCGAGCAGCAGCGGAGGATAACCGTTCGCTCGCAAGGCGGCAGCAGCAAAGATCGCGCCTTCAAGACAATGCGCCGTCTCTTCGGCAAGCACGCGTCGCGGAGACCACGCCGTATCGGCGAGGTGATACGGGACATCATCGAGAAACTTCTGGATCCCATGAGGATCTTTCAGGCTGCGCAGCTTCCGCAGTTCCTTTGCGGTAAAACCGTGAGCGGGGCCAGAGCTGTCAGGGTTCATTCGTGTTGGTAGTCGCTTGTACTCGTCAGCGAGAGTGTAGCGTAGCTTCGCGTGTGAGCGAACCGATTATTTGAAGAGAGCCATCGCAGATTCCCGTGCTGGGTGGCGCTTCAGGCAAATACTTCCGTCAACTCTTGAGGAGAGTCCACCAGAACGTCGGGAGGGCACTCGCCCAGAGTATGCGGCGCGAAGCCGTAGGTGACGCCCACGGTCCACAGACCCGCGTTGCGACCGGTGCGTATGTCGACATGCGAGTCGCCGATAATCGCGGCTTGCTCCGGACTCACGCCAATTTCTTCGAGCAGCTTACGGGCGCCTTCGGGATCGGGTTTCTTGGTTGTAAAACTGTTTCCGCCATAGACGTGGGTGAAGAACGGGCCCAGGCCGAGCGCTTCGACGATGGCGCGGGATGGATTCACCGGCTTATTGCTGAGCACGGCCATTTTGCGTGGGACGGCCTGCGAGCCTCCGTTCTGCGAATGCTGAATGGCAGCCAGAGCATCCGCGATGCCTGCGTACACGGTGGTGTGATCGAGTTTGTGCTCGCGATAGTAAGTAAGAAAGAATTCGAGACCCTTGCGGACTAGGGCTTCGTCGACAACTTCGCCGCCAAGCGCGCGCTGAATCAGGATGGGCGCTCCGTCGCCTACGTAGCTGGCAATCACTTCGTCGGGCAGCTCCGGCCTGCCAATGTGGCGGAGAGCAGCGTTCACGGAGTGCACCAGATCGAGGCGAGAATCGATCAACGTGCCGTCAAGATCGAAGATTACGAGCTTGACTGCGTGCGGGTCGAACGCGCGGAGGGTTCGGATCATGTTCTTTGAGGATAAACGATTGCTCCCCAAAGGCTGAACTGCAATTCCAGCGACCAGTTGCTTGGTAACGATATTTCTAGTAATATCGAAACATGGCAGTTGCCTCACCCAGCAAAGCCAGCGAACGCGTCGCTAAATATGCGGACATGTTTTCGGCCATGGGAACCGAGCCGCGGCTGCGCATTATGCAGTTATTGCTCTCGGCGCACCCCGAGGGACTTGTCGTAGGCGACATTCAGGGTGAGCTCGACATTCCGAATTCCACCCTGTCCCACCATCTGGACAAGCTGAAGAATGAAGGGCTGGTCGACGCACGGCGCGAAGGGACATTTCTGCGCTACACCGCGAACACGGAAGCCCTGCAGGTATTGCTGCAATTTCTGTATGCCGAGTGCTGTACGCGCAACAAAGCACTCAAACCGGAAGCGATTGTACGAATCTGCAAATAGGAGATTGCCATGAGTGAGTTTAGGAGTGCATCGACGCTCGAAGGAAGCGTCCCTCAGGGGCTAGAGCCCGAGGGTTTTTCCACGTCTGACGGCACGGCTGAAGCCGTGCCCTTTCCAAAAACCTCCCCCAAAGCAACGCTTCCAGAAAAAACTCTTCCCGAAGGCGCTTCTCTTGACATTAAGGAAGTTGTGAAAGAGAAGTACGGGCAGGCTGCGCTGCGGGTGAAGTCAGGGGGAAGTTCCTGTTGCGGTGCCACTGCCGGCAACGGCTGCGGAGATCCCATTACCAGCAATCTTTACGACGCGTTCCAGGCCGGACAGATTCCCGAGGAAGCGTTGCTGGCTTCGCTCGGGTGCGGCAATCCGACGGCGCTGGCCAAACTGAACGCAGGCGAGATCGTGCTTGATCTTGGCTCCGGAGGCGGGATCGACGTGCTGCTTTCCGCGCGCCGCGTAGGCCCGACGGGCAAGGCGTACGGCCTGGACATGACCGACGAAATGCTTGCGCTGGCCAATGATAACAAGCGCAAAGCAGGGGTCGACAACGTCGAGTTTCTCAAGGGCGAGATCGAGAATATCCCGCTGCCCGACAGCTCTGTCGACGTAATTATTTCCAACTGCGTTATCAACCTTTCGGCGGACAAAGACCGCGTGCTGAGTGAGGCGTTTCGTGTACTCAAGCCGGGTGGCCGCTTCGCCGTTTCCGATGTCGTGACCCGCGGCGAAATGCTGCCCGAGATTCGCCAGAGCGTGCTGGCGTGGGTAGGCTGCATCGCCGGAGCGCTGGAAGAGAACGAGTATCGCGGTAAGCTGGCCGGAGCGGGGTTCGAGCAAATTACTCTTGAGCCGACCCGAATCTACCGCGCGGAAGATGCCCGCGAATTTCTGGCGGGGCAGGGAATTGATGTAGACGCGCTTGCGCCGCAAGTGGATGGAAAATTCCTGAGTGCTTTCGTCCGCGCCGTCAAACCCGCTCGCACACAGGAGGCTTGCTGTGGTCCGACGTGCTGCAACTGAGATTGTGTGGCGCGGGCACTCCTGCCCACGAAATGCATGCGGTGCGGAATGGTGTCAAGTACAGATCAAAAGCCGCGGGCAGCAGTGCCCGCGCCACATCCAAATATTCGCATGAAGAAGACTCGAGTCCTGATTCTTTGCACGGGGAATTCAGCTCGTAGCCAGATGGCCGAAGGATTGTTGCGTCACGACGCCGGCGACCGATTCGAAGTCTTTAGCGCTGGGGTGAAACCGAGCGGCATTCGTCCAGAAGCCATAGCGGTGATGCGCGAACTGGGCATTGACCTGAGCGGACAACGTTCGAAACATGTAAGCGAATTTTCCGGCGATGCATTCGATTACGTGTTGACCGTTTGCGATAACGCCCGGGAAAACTGCCCAATCTTTCCCGGTGGAACTGTCTCGATTCATCACAATTTTGTCGATCCCGCAGCCGTCAGCGGCTCGGAGGAAGAACGCCTCGCTGTTTTCCGCGAGGTGCGGGATCGAATCCGCGACTATTTGCGAACCTTCCCGCCGAGCTAGGTCATACTGGCGTTACACTGCCATCCATGCCCGCCAAGCGCAGCTTTGAGGACCAACTCGCCGCCTTGGACGAACTCCGTCATCAGGCGCCCGAAGCTGCCCTCGAACCGCTGCGCAAGGCGCTGACCCATCGCAATAATTACGTGGTGGCCAAGGCTGCGGACGTGGTACGTGAACTCGCTCTGGCCGAATTGGTCCCGGAGTTGCTCGTTGCTTTCGACCGTTTCTTTGCGGACCCGGTCAAGTCCGATCCTCAGTGCTGGGCCAAGAATGGGTTGAGCCGGGCGCTCGCGATGTTTGAGTATCACGACGCTGCCGTTTTTATCCGCGGTATGCGCCACATCCAGCTCGAACCCGTGTGGGGAGGCCGTTCCGATACTGCCGGCACACTGCGCGGGACGTGCGCTCTCGCTCTGGTGCAATGCCGCAGTCTGTCGGACACCGACTTACTCAACTTGTTGATAGATCTCTTTAGCGACACGGATAAATCGGTGCGCGTGGAGGTTGTTCGCGCCATTGAGCTGGTTGGTTCAGCTTCCGCTGCGCTCTTGCTTCGGTTGCGCGCGATTCTTGCCGCCGACGAGCCGGAAGTTCTGGGCGCATGTTTCAGCGGCATCCTGCACATTGAGGGCAGAAGCGCGCTCTCCTGGGTCAGCCGCTTTCTCGCGACGGGCGATGACATTGCCGCGGAAGCCGCGCTGGCCATCGCCGCGGATCGTTCTCCGGAAGCGTTCAGCGCGTTGCACAAGCGCTTCCTGGGCGATCCACAGCCTGATCCCTGGTTCAGGTCCGTTCTGCTCTCGGCCATTTCCCTCACCCGGCAGCCAGAGGCCCTTGATTTCCTGCTCGATCTCATCCGCACCGAGTCGCTGGATGCCGAGACTGCTATCGAGGCCATCGTTCGGTCGGTGCCCTCGGTTGAGGTCACCAGGCAGCTTGAGCCGTTGGTTGCCGGTAATCCGCGTCTGGCTCAAGTCCTGGCCAAACATCGAATGGGATCTTCCTAAGCTGCCGAGACAGGATTTGCCGCGGATGGAATTTTTTTCCCGTAATCCAGTATGTTCTCGACCCTGGTCACCATTTACAATGCAACAGGTCTGTCGGGATACAGCACCTCAGTGTAGGCTGAAACCACGGCATCACCCCGAGAATCTAACAGGATAAGACCAGAGAACCGGATGGCGACGACAAGAACTGACCCCAAGCTGGCCCTCGCGGCCAATGGCGCGAAGAAGGCCAAGACGTATGATGGGCTTACCCGCGACCAGCTGGTCCAGGCCTACCGCTACATGTTCACCTCCCGGCGCATTGATGACCGGGAAATTCTGCTGAAGCGCCAACAGAAAATTTATTTCCAGATGTCGGGTGCCGGACACGAAGCCATTGGTGTGGCTGCGGGGTTGGCGCTCAGGCCGGGTTACGATTGGTTCTATCCGTATTACCGCGACCGCGCGCTGTGCCTGACCCTGGGCGCTAAGCCGTATGAGATGTTTCTGCAGGCGGTGGGAGCGGCCGACGATCCAAGTTCTGGCGGGCGGCAGATGCCCTCGCACTGGAGCTATCCCAGTCTGCATGTGGTCACGCAGTCATCGCCGACGGGGTCGCAGATTTTGCAGGCTGTTGGTTGCGCTGAGGCCGGACCCTATTTCGCGAAGTACCCCAAAGCTGCGGAAACTCCAGTTCTTACGAATGACGGGAGAAGTGCTCCCGATTATCGCCAGTTCAAAGAAGTGTCTTTTCAGGGCGACGAAGTGACCTATGTCTCGCTGGGCGATGGCACCTCGAGCGAAGGCGAGTTCTGGGAGGCGATGAACGCGGCGGCACTGGGAAAAATCCCTGTGATCTTCTGCGTGCAGGACAACGGCTACGCTATTTCGGTGCCGGTGGAAGCGCAGACCGCGGGCGGAAGCATCTCGCGTCTGGTCTCGGGCTTCCCCAATTTTCATTTTGAAGAAGTTGATGGCACCGACCCCGTGGCGAGCTACGCCGCGTTTCAACGAGCGGTGCGGCATTGCCGCGAGAGGAACGGGCCGGCATTCGTGCACGCGCATGTAATTCGCCCGTACTCGCACTCGCTCTCCGACGATGAGCGGCTTTATCGTCCCGAGGCGGAGCGCGAGCGGGACGCGGCCCGCGATCCGGTGTCGCGCACCCAGATGTTCCTGTTGCGCGAGGGAATTCTCGATGAGAAGGGCATCACGCAACTTGAAAAAGAGGTAGAAGACGAATTGCAGTCGGCAGTCGACCGTGCCCTCGAAGCCCTGCCTGCGGCGCCGGAGACCATCACAAAATATATATATTCGCCGGTGCTCGATCCGACTTCTTCGGTATTTGAGACGCAACCTGCAGTGACCGCGGATTCAGCCGACGGCAAGAAGCCAGCTGCCAAGACTATGGCGGACCTGATCAACACAACCTTGCGCGACGAAATGAAGCGCGACGAGCGCATCGTGATCTTCGGTGAAGACGTGGCCGATTGCAGCCGCGAGGAATATTTAAAGCGCAAGCTGGTGAAGGGCAAGGGTGGAGTCTTCAAGCTCACCTTCGGCCTGCAGTGCGAGTTCGGCGCCGAGCGCGTGTTCAACTCGCCCCTCGCCGAAGCCGCCATCGTCGGCCGGGCTACGGGCATGGCAACGCGCGGACTGAAGCCGGTGGTCGAGATTCAGTTCTTCGACTACATCTGGCCCGCCATGATGCAGTTGCGCGACGAGCTTCCGATTATTCGCTGGCGCTCGAACAATGGCTTCATTGGCGGCTATCTGACGGGGGGCGCGATTTATCACTCGCAATGCGGTGAGAGTATCTTCACTCATATCCCCGGGCTGCGCGTGGTGTTTCCGTCGAACGCTCTGGACGCGGCTGGCCTGCTCCGCACCGCCATCCGCTGCGACGATCCAGTGCTGTTTCTGGAACACAAGCGGCTGTATCGCGAGACTTACGGGCGCGCGCCTTATCCGGGATCGGAGTACATGATTCCGTTCGGCAAGGCGAAGATCGTGCATCCCGGCACCGACCTTACCGTGATCACATACGGCGCGGTCGTCCCCCGCGCGCTACAGGCGGCGCAGAAGCTGGAGCGCGAACAGGGAGTGAAAGTCGAGCTGATCGATTTGCGCTGCCTGAATCCCTTCGACTGGGAAACCATCGCAGCTTCGGTCGCGAAGACCAACCGCGCTCTGGTCGCCTACGAAGACACGTTAAGCTGGGGCTACGGAGCCGAGATCGCAGCGAGAATTGCCGATCTTCTCTTCGATGAGCTGGATGCGCCCGTGCGCCGTGTTGCCGCCAAAGACACCTTCGTGGCCTACCAGCCGATCCTGGAAGACGCCATCCTCCCGCAGGTGAATGACCTGTTCCTCGCGATGAAGGAACTGGCGGAGTACTAAGCTTCAGTCCTTCCCTCTAACTGCAGTAGGCCGGTTACGAAGGCTTTCCGCGCAGGCCATTCTGGATTGATCGTTCCTGCCTGCGATGCTAGGCTCCAAACAAGTGCCCTCCGCATATGCAAATACCGCGAACACAGTGAAGCCCAATCCGTCCCTCGCGTCTCGCGTGGTGAACTGGCTGCAATCGGCCACGGGAGAAGTATGGGCCAAATTTCTGCTCGCGCTGGTGGGCCTGGGACTGGCTTTTGCGGCAGCCCTTTTTTCGACTGTGTCGCGCGATGCCGGCAACCTCTGGGGCACGGTCATTCTCGCCTCGATTTCGCTGCTGTTGGCGGCGCTGGTGGGCTTGGTCACTGTGCCGTATCTGGCGCGGCGCGTGGCGCTGGAGCGGTTACGCGAAACGTTTAACTACGAAGTCACGCGTGCTGGCGCGGTGTATGTGCTGGTCACACTGGTGATCGCCATTGCGGCGCTGAATACGGGCAACAATCTGCTTTACATTGTCGTGGCGGCCATGCTGGCGGCGATCCTGGTGTCCGGCGTGGTCTCGGCGCTGGTGTTGCGCTGGCTGGAATTGGACGTGCGCCTGCCCGAACACGTATTCGCCGGGCGCGCGGTCGCGGGACGTATCGCGCTGCGCAATCCAAATCGCTTCTTGCCGTCTTTTTCCATCCAGGTGGTCTCTGCTCGTCCCAAGAAAAAGAAGAAGCCCGTCAAACAGTGGAAATGGGAGTCGGCGACCTTCGCGTTTCCCTTCAACCGTCCTCGTGATCAGCAGTGGTTGCGGCTGCCTGACCGTCGCGTGCGCCGCGTGCCGGTTGCCCCGGGTCCGCCGGGCATCTTCGAGGGAATGGCTTATTTTCCTTATCTGCCGCCTCACGCCGAACGGTCGGCGGATCTGGAGTTGAAGTTCGAAGAGCGCGGCCAGTATCGCGAAGACAGCTTCGGCGTGGCCACGCGCTTTCCGTTCGCATTCCTGACCAAGACGCGGCACGTGCCCCTGCAACGGGAGATCTTGGTATATCCTCGGATCGAGCCCACAGAGGAGTTGTTTGAAATCCTGCCCCTGGTGCGCGGCGAGTGGGAGAGCTTTGTGCGCGGACGAGGTTCGGATTTATACCTTATCCGCGAATACATGCCCGACGATTCAGCCCGGCACGTCGATTGGAAGGCGACGGCGAAGTCCGGCTCGCTGAAGGTTCGCGAATTCAGCCGCGAGGATGAGCGCCGGCTGCGCATTGTCTTCGATAATCCTGCGGCGGGTTTGATTTCCGGTCCAGCCTACGAGCGGGCGGTGAATCTGGCGGCGTCGCTTGCCTGGCACTTCTCGCAGGAGCACGATGCCGACGTTTCGTTTGTCACTCCTGGCAGCGCTCAAAGCCACGATCTACACGAATTCTTGAGGCGCTTGGCCGTCATCCAGCCTAAGATCGATCCGTTGAAGAACGAGCGGCACAATGCTCCGCCACCCGACGAGAAGGCGGGCGTAACTGGGCAGGCGGACGTCTTCTTTGAGCTCAGCTCGGGAGGTTTGGATCAATACAACATTGTTCTCACCGCCCGCGCGCGGGGCAGCGTCCCTACGGCGCTGTGGAACTGCTCGTACTTCTTCTTCATCGGCGATGAAAGCGGGCATCGCGATGCGGACTTGCCAGCGAAATAAGCCTGCACGGCTCTCCAGATGCACAAAAAAGGGCGAGGTCCCCACTGGGATGCTTCAGGGCCTCTCTTCCCATTCCGGTGTCATTTTCTGATTCTCCAGCGTTTTGCCTATTCCCCTCCCGTGCTTTTCGGCATATACTCCGACCCCGATGGATGCTTTGAACAGCTCGGATGTCGGCTTCCCGGGGGTATCAAATGCGTATCTGCGACCTGATTAAGAGTCAGGAAACGTATCAGGCAGACCTTAGCCAAACCGTACTCGAGACCGTGCAGGCTATGGTGGAACGAAACATTGGTGCGGTTCCGGTCATGCACAACGGCAAACTGATGGGAATCTTCTCTGAGCGCGATCTCATGAAGCGCGTGGTGGCCGAGAGCCGCGACCCCCGAAGCACATGCCTGGCAGAGGTCATGACTGAAGACCCTCTCACTGTCAGCACGAATGACGATCTTGAAAGCTGCATGACCCTGATGCGGCGGCACGGTTTCCGTCACGTGCCCGTCTGCCTCGATGGACATCTGGTCGGCATGGTGTCGCTGCGTGACATCCTGTTGCACGACTTGAGCGAAAAAGATGATGAGGTGCGCATGATGCGCGCCTACATCCACTCCGTGCCTGACGCATAGCGGATGTGGAAAGACCCAACCGCGTCCCCATGCCAGGCGTGTTCCTCTTGAATGCTGCGGCAATGCGCTGTGTCTCTTGCTGAATTCATCAACCCAGCGAACTTGGAATCGATAGCACGAAGGTAACGTTGCTTTTGATTACCGGCAACAGGTAACGTTACTCTCGGTTACCTGAGTACATTGAACATCAGGGCCAAAGCGATTAGCTTTGGCTTAACCTCCGTAGAGTCATAGACGACGAAGTTCCGTGCCTGACGGAGCCCAGGGTAATATTCCGATGAGCGAAAAAATCACGATCCTCTATAACGCTCTCTGGATAGCGCACCCATTGCTGCAAGTGGCCATTGCCGCGGTGATGTTCCGCCGCGAGCTGCACAAGAAATTCAAATTTTTCTTTGTTTACGTAGTCACGCAAATTCTGATCTTTGCCGTGATCTTTCCCGCTCACCTGCGGCATAACTACGCTGCGTATTTTTACCTGTACTGGATCAGCAACGCGATCGCCGTGATTCTTGGCTTTAAAATCATTCACGAAATCTTTCTGGATGTTTTCCGTCCCTTTCATACCCTGCGGGATCTGGGCAGCGTTCTGTTCAAGTGGGCCGGCTTGGTGATGCTGCTGGTGGCGGGTGTTGTCTCAGTTTCCAATAATTCCTCCGATATGCTGCCCTGGATGCTCGCGATTACTACCACGCAGCGTTGCGTGCGCATCATTCAGGTGGGCATGGTGCTGTTCCTGTTGTTCTTTGCCCACTATCTGGGGGTCAGCCGGAAACAACACAGCTTCGGGATTGCGCTGGGTCTTGGCGGGTACGCCATGGTGGAGCTGGCGCTGATTGCGTCCTGGTTAGGATCCTACCTCGACAATCTGGCCATGGACCTGGTCAATATGGCCGCTTTCAACGCGGCTTTGCTCATCTGGCTCGGCTATATGCTCGCCAAGAGTCCAGCGCGAGAATCTACGGTAAACTTATTGCAACCCCAGCGCTGGGAGCAAAGCCTCTCCGACATTCATTACCCGGTTGCCGCCGATTCCTTGATTCCGATGTTTGAAGGGATGGTCGATCGCGCGCTCTCCCGCACGCAAGCCGTACCATCCCGTGCTTCCGCTGGCGCAGACCCAGCCGTTTCGCGGATGCGGGCCGAACTTGTCCCTTCCAGCCGCGTAGACATTCCCGGCCTGCCCGAGAGTATGGGCACCAAAACATAGGCCGTGTGGAGAATCACTCCGCCTAGTCTCCCTTTTCACCTGTTCAGCGGTGGCTGTTCGGATTTTGTAAATGCTTTCCCGCCCGAGCGTTCTTCCGGCTCCTCGCGCTTGCCCCTCCAGTCCTGAGGAAAAACTTCCGTTAAATTACAGTATTTGCTGTATTTACCAGGCTTTATAGGACGTGGTTGGAGGCAGAACAGGCCTGACGCTGAAGCCATCCAGGCACAGATGTGAAATTTCTTGCAAGCAGGCTTGACAGGGTGCCTTATAATGCGGGTCCGCTGCCATAGGGCCGGAATGTTGACGGCCATGCTGCGGATAGGAGAAAACCCATGAAACTCGCAATCAGGACTTCGATCCTGATGTTAGGACTAGTGGGCACATATGTAGCAGCAGCCGTCCCTCAGGTTCCCGCCTTGGACGGAGGCTCGATTCCATTGTGCCCACCCAGTTTAGCCACCAGATGCGCCAGCCTAAACCAGCTCCCGACAATGAAATAAATATCGGAAGCCAACCGTGGCCGCAAGGTCACGAAAGTAACCACCAGTAACTGGGCCGAAAACTAGGGCTCGCACTCTTTGGGCTGACGGGACCTTATTAACCCGTCAGCCCCGTTTTTTTTGGCGAAGCCGTTTTCTACCCTACTTGCCGAGCGCGGATTCCAGCTCCCTCCGCAGTCCAGCGGCGTCGGTCACTGGCGGCTGGCAGGCGAATCCTGAGCACAGCACGGCGAACGATTTTCCAGACTTCAATTGCGGCAGCTTCGGGATTGTGGATGCCAGCGCGGGAGGCAGATTGGCGGCCACTGCCTGGTTCGTGGTCAACCGCAAGGTGGTCTTGTTGAAGGCAAAGGGTGCCGCGGCCGCGGCGTAGAGTTCCCCGGTCGTTTTCTCCGGCCCCTCGTCGCCGCTAACGTCGCCAACCACAACGACCTGCACCGGATTCTCCAGCAGATAGATCACCGCGATGCCATACGTCGCGGCGAAAATTCCAAATTGCTCCGCAACTCCAGCAAAGGTTTCCAGCGTGAGTTCTGCCTTGTCCCGATAGCCCGTGTCCCCGGTGTAGTGATGCATTCGCAGCAGAGCAATAGCAGCCATGGGATTGCCCGCGGGAGTAGGCGAATCCTGCAAAGGTTTCCGCCTTGTCGAGAGCACGCCTAAACTCTTGCCGTCTGCCGGCTGCTCGCTGTCGAAGAAGCCGCCAGAAGTCGCGTCAAAGAACTTTGCGACCATGGCGTCCGTGATAGCCTGCGCAAATTTGAAGTAGCTGAGGTCGGAGGTGGCTTCATAAGCATCAAGGCAGGCGATCGCGGTGGCCGCGTAGTCGTCAAGCAGGCCGGGGACTTCCCGATGCGCGGCCTTCGGGTCCGAGTAAGCGACCACATGTAAGAGCCGTGTGGACGCGGGCGACTCGCCCGCGTTTACCGGTGCTCCGCGCTCTAGCTTCAGCTTCCAGGCTTCCGCCAGAATTCGATCTATCGAGCGCAGAGCGAAACGGCGCGCCTCCTCGAGGCCCAACACCTTCGCCGCTTCCAGGTATGCCGAGATGCACATGCTGTTCCAGCCGACATAAACCGTCTTGTCCACGTACGGGGTGGGGCGCTGCAGGCGCGCCGTGTACATCTTTTTCTTGGCTGATTCGAGCAGCGCCTTCACTCGCTCGGACGCCAGACTCATCCGGCGGGCAATTTCTTCGATCGGCGCCCGCACGTACAACACGTTCTTCGCCGGATTGTGATGCATCTCGCCAACTTCGTTGATGTCATAACGCAGCGCTGCAACCTGCGCTTCTTCTTCGGTCAGAACAGCGCGGGTTTCGTCAAGCGTCCAGGTAAAGTAGTCACCGTCATCGTCCATGGAAATGTCGGCGTCTTGCGAAGCATAGAAACCACCGTGCTCGCGGTCACTCAACCACTCATCCATCCAGCGAATGATGTCGCGGGCCACGTTTGCGAAGAACTCCGACCCCGTGGCCTGATAGCCGTGAACGTAATTCTTCAGCAGCTCAGAATTGTCGTAGCACATCTTCTCGAAGTGCGGCACCACCCAGCGTTCATCGACCGAGTAGCGGTGGAATCCTCCGGCAAGCTGGTCGTAGACGCCGCCATTGGCCATGTGCTCGAGCGTAGTGACGATTAAATTTCGGAGCTCCTCCTCATTCTGAACTGTCTCGGTCTGGGCTGTGCCGGTGCCGACGCGGTCCACGTAGGGGCGGCCGCCCTCGGCCGTCCGGCGGAGCGAAGCTCCGCTCGTCGTCCGCGCATACTGCTCGATCAGCAAATCCAATGCCGAAGGATGAGGAAACTTCGGCGCCTGCCCGAAGCCGCCATGATGTGCGTCAAACATGCTGAACGCTGACTTCTTGATTGCCTCGATGATGCTGCGTGAAATCCGCCCGCTTCGTCCCGCAAAAGATTCCGATTGCGCAATTGCCCCTTCGAGCATCTTGGCCTGTTCGACCACGTCGCCATTTTTTTCTTTGTAAGCGTTGGCGATGCTCAACAGCACGCGCCGGAAGCTGGGACGGCCGTAGCCATCGCTGGGCGGAAAATATGTTCCCCCGTAAAACGGCTTGCCATCAGGCGTGAGAAAGGCCGTGAGCGGCCAACCTCCCTGCCCGCTGACAGCCTGCACCGCCGCCTGGTACCGGCTATCGATATCAGGACGCTCGTCGCGATCCACCTTCACCGCAATGAAATGCTCATTCACGAGCGCCGCAGTTTCCGGATCGTCATAAGACTCGCGGTCCATCACATGGCACCAGTGGCACCAAACCGCGCCAATATCAAGCAGCACCGGCTTGTTCTCCCGCTGCGCCGCCGCGAAAGCCTCCTCACCCCACTCATGCCACTGAATAGGCTGATGCATGGCCGAGCGCAAGTATGCGGAGGAAGCGCGGGCTAGGGAGTTCAGGGTCGTGGTGGTCATGACTCAAGTTTAGCGCGACTCGAACAAATCCCCGTCCGACTAATTCCGACTCCCGAGCAAGACCATTTCCATGTCCTCAATCTCTGGACCGGCGTTCCCAGAATCTTTGCGCATCGCTGCGGCCACGCCCCCTTGAAGTTGTCATCCTGAGCGGAGCAAGAAGTGCGCGAAGCGCAGTTCTTGCGGAGTCGAAGGACCCCGCGGCCGCTTGCAGTTCCTCGAAAGCTGGAGGGAGTTCTCTTTGCCACGTCGGAAACTAGGGTACGCGCGCATAAATTAAGAACTCCTGGACACGCCTGCCTTCGTGCAGGATGACAGCCGGTTTTGGTTACGGGTGCACAACCTGCAGCCCCAGCACCTTTTCGAAGCAATCGAAATCGTGGTCCCGGTGCAGCAGTTCGTGTTTGGCCTGCAAACAGAACGTGGCGATCAGGCAATCGATGGTCTTGCGGACGGTGTAGCCGTGCTGCCGCAATTCCCGGCAGTTCTGGGCCGCTGCAACGGCCAGGGCGGTACCGCCGGTTTGGAAGACCTGAAACCTTAAGAGATTGGTCTGAACTTGCGCGAACGTGCCTTGGTCCCGAATGCCTTGCAATACTTCGCAAAGGATGAGATCGATCAGCCCCAGCCGCTGCCGTTGCAGTTCTCGATCCAGCCACAATGTTTCTGGGTTTTCGGCGCCGCGCAGATAGTCGATCCAGACGGTCGTGTCCACAATGACCATTGCAGCCTAGGTTCGAACACGGCCCAGGCGAGACTGGTTAAGGTCGCCTTCCCAGCGCACTTTCCCGCGAAGGCGGCGGATGGAACCTTGAGCATGCGTCTCCGCCAGTAACCGGAGGCCCGCTTCGACGGCGGCCTTTTTGGTAGGCGCACCGCTGCGCTGCATAGCCTGGCGCATCAAACGATCATCGATGTCAATGTTGGTACGCACGAATGCTCTCCTGATGTGTAAATATCTCATTTTTATGTGTATTGCACAAGCTTCGGAAATGGGACATTCCCCAACTTAATCTGCCCCTTTTGACATGCGTTACGTAACGCATTACGGTTGAATGTGATCCGTCGATCCGTCAAGCTGCAAGACATTCTCGCAAGGCTCGACCCAGCCACCGCCGTTGCGGATATGGATCTGCCGGGCTTCCGGCTGCATCCGCTCAAGGGAGATTTCAGAGGCTTTTGGGCGGTAACGGTTCGCGCGAATTGGCGAGTGATTTTCCGCGCTTCGCCAACGGCGATGCGCTGGATGTTGATTATGTGGACACCACTGACTGAAGGAGGCTGGACCATGCCCATGAAGAACCCACCCCATCCCGGCGGTTTCGTGCTGCGCCAGTGCATCGAGCCTTTGGGCTTGACCATCACACAAGCGGCCGCCGCCTTAGGAGTCACGCGCACTACCTTGTCGGAGTTGGTCAATGGGAAACGTGGAATCTCTCCCGAAATGGCGGTACGCCTCTCCAAGGTCTTCGGTGGCAATGCCGCAACGTGGCTTACGCAGCCGGCCCATTACGATCTTACTCACGTCCGCGCCGACCGCATCAAGCTCAAGCGACTGCAATTCGCTTAGCAAGAGGCGAAATGATTTCCACTGGACGGTGTGACATCTAACCTTGCCGGCCACTCAAAATCAGCCCATCATGGTCAAGGCGAGCGGAGTACCTCCAGCGAGAGAAGCTTGACGCGTAAGTCCTTCGCTTTCTAGATTTTGGGCTCTAAGTTCTTTGACATCAAGATTTTGCGAACACTTTTTGCGAACCCCGCGACCAGCAAGCCTTTCAGAGGGTATGGGGAGGGGGGTACCTCCAAATCACCAAAGAAGTACACAAATCCCACCCCTGCAAGGTGCTTCATAACCGCATGCTGAGCAGATTTTTTTCGGACAGATATTCACAGGCTGGATTTCGCCGAAAGCCGGAAGCCGAGAGCCGGCTTCAGATCAGCTGCTTCGCAATCGTGCAGTACAAATCGATTGCCTCCGCGAGTTGCAGCTTCTCGATGTACTCGCCCTCGGTGTGCGCGACGTGAATCGATCCGGGACCAATCAGCACAGGCTCTCCCCAGTTCGTGAGGAAGGGAACATCTGTGGTGAAGGCGGCGATCATCGTGGGCAGGCCGCCGACAGTGCGCAGCCGAAGGAACGGAATCTCGAGCGGAAATGTAACCTTCACCTGATCGCCGGCAGTCGCGAGAATCTGGCGGCGCAAATCGTCCGACGCGCCGATGAGGCGATACAGCAAGTCCGCATGAGCATGATCCGGGATGACGTTAGGCGCGCGTCCGCCTTCGATCAATCCGATGTTCAGCGTGCACGGGCCAATTTCAGGGTCGGAGGGCAGCGGCATCGCGCGCAGGCGTGTGAGGGCATCGAGCAGCTTATTGATCGCCGATTCTCCCAGCTCAGGATATGCCGAATGCGCCATGCGGCCCTGCGCCGTTACTTCGGCGCGCAACGTGCCCTTCGACGCCAGCGCGATACGATTCTCGGTGGGCTCGCCGTTAATCAGATAGCGCGAGCGTTGCTGATCTGCCGGCTGATTCGCAGCGTATTCGTTGGCTACTTTCGCGCCCAGGCTGTCGCGCTCTTCGCCTACTACAAACAGCAGTCCGACATAGATTCCCTGTTGCCGCAGGCGCTCGGCGGCAGCGATCTGCGCGGCGATGATCCCCTTAGCATCGCACGACCCGCGCCCGTTAATGCGCGAGGCATCCTCGGAAGAAGGAATAAAGGGAGGAACGGTATCCATGTGCGTGGAGAACACAACGGCTGGATGCAACTGCTCGGGCGAAGTGGCGTAGACGTTGACGCGATTGCCTTCCACGGGCATTTTCTTGGTCTGATAACCAAGACTGCAGAGTTCGCGGTCGAGAAATTCTCCGACCTGAGCCTCGTTGCCGGTGATCGATTCGATGTCGACAAGCTGGCGCGTGAGCGCAACGGCATCCATGGGGGAGAGAATAGCAGACGAAGGCAGTGTGACTGCAGAAGTTAGAAGTGAGAATGCAGAAGTGAGAATGCAGAAGTGAAATCCCGACCGACACTCGACGCCGCCCATCGCCAAATTAAAATTTCTGCATTCTGCCTTCTTACTTCTGTCTTCTCTCTTCTTCCGTGTAATCTGACATTGTGATCTCTTCAGGCTCATCCATCCGCTCACTCTTTCTGGATGGCCCCGCCGGGCGTCTGGAGGCCCTGCTTAACGCGGGCGCGGAAAACGCGACTCATGCGGCGCTGGTCTGCCATCCGCATCCGCTATTTGGTGGGACGCTGCACAACAAAGTTGTTTTCCATACCATGAAGGCGCTGAATACCTTCGGTTTTCCCGTGCTGCGTTTCAATTTTCGCGGCGCGGGGCTGAGCCAGGGCGAACACGACGAGGGCAATGGCGAAGTGGACGACGTTCGCGCCGCTCTTGATTGGCTGGATGCGGAGTTTCATCTGCCGATGGTGTTTGCCGGATTTTCTTTCGGCGCGGCAGTTGGATTGAGGGCCGCGTGCTCCGACTCGCGAGTGAAAGCGGCGATTGGCGTCGGAATTCCCGCCGGTCCTGTGGCCGCCGGTACGGAAGTGCCGCGAACCTACACGTTGGATTTCCTGCGGGAGTGCGCGAAGCCAAAGTTATTTGTCAGCGGAGCTCGCGACCAGTTTGGCCCGCGGGCGAAATTGGAAGCGTTGGTGGCATCGGTGCCCGAGCCGAAGAAGTTGGTGTTGATCGAAGGAGCCGATCATTTCTTCGAAGGCCGTCTGCGGGAGTTACGCGAGGCCATTGAGGCGTGGGTGAAGGAAGCTGTCAGCTCTCAGCCGTCAGCTCTCAGCTAAGGCTTCAGTTCCCTCAGAAACGCTGCAACATTGAGGTCGTTGCTGAGAGCTGGCAGCCTAATCTTTATAATCCCCTGCATGCTTTCAGCGCCCGATCATGAAGCCCAATTTCGCCAGATGCGAGAGACTGCGCGCGAGATTTTTCAGTTCGCACTGGCTGAGGCTTCGATTTCCAAAGCCTTCGACCGGCATGTGCATTGCCAGCGCGGACTGTTGCGCGTCTGCGAAGATCTTTACGATCTGCAGTCGTACTCGCGCACACTGGTTGTCTCCATCGGCAAGGCCGGACACACGATGGTTGAAGCATTGGCCGGGCAAGTGGGCGCATCGCTCGAAGGTATCGTAGCCAGTTCGGTCGAGCCAGCCGCGCAAGTGCACGGCTTCCGCTACTTTCGCGGCGGGCATCCCACGCCCAATTCCGAATCGATCCAGGCGGCGAGCGCGATGCTTCGAGCGCTCGAAGCGCAGACAGCGGCATCTCTGGTGATCTTTCTGATTAGCGGCGGAGGATCGTCCATTGTCGAGAAGGCGTTCGACGACGAAATCTCGCTTGAAGATCTGATCGCTACCTACCGCGCACTGGTGCATTCAGGCGCGCCTATCGCCGAAATCAATGCCATCCGCAAACATCTTTCTGCCGTCAAAGGCGGACGGCTGGCACGAGCCGCTTTTCCCGCGCAACAGGTGTCCATATTGGTCTCCGATGTTCCCGACAACGCGCCCGATGCTCTGGCCTCCGGACCGACGATGCCGGACTCCACCAGCGTGGAAGATTGTTACCGCATTGCAGAAAAGTATGGTCTGCTGAATCAGTTTCCGCCGTCGACCCGCGAGCTCTTTGAACGTCACGCGCTGGAGGAGACGCCTAAATCCGATGATCAGGCTTTTTACCGCTCACGCTGGTGGACGGTGCTTTCGAATCAGACCGCGGTCGAGCAAGCCAGCATCGCGGCGGAACGAGCCGGTTTCGTGGTGCAGTCGGACAATTCTTGTGACGATTGGGACTACGGGCGCGCCGCCGAATATCTGTTGGATCGCCTGCGTGAAATGAAAAAAGAATTTGGGCGCGCGTGCGTGATCTCGGGCGGAGAGGTTACGGTGAAGGTGACCGACGGAGGAATCGGAGGGCGCAACCAGCAGTTTGCTCTTGCATGCGCGTCCCGGATTGCGGGAGAGAGCATCAGTGTGTTGAGCGCGGGCACCGACGGAGTGGACGGCAATAGCACCGCGGCGGGAGCGGTCGCTGATGGGAGCACGATCGAGCGCGCAAAGATGCAAGGACTCGACGCAGGTGCGGCGCTGCAGAACTTTAATGCGTACCCGTTCTTCCGCGCGCTCGGTGATGCGATCGAAACGGGGCCAACCGGGAACAATCTGCGCGATCTGAGGATTCTGCTGGCCTACTGACGGTGCTGAAGGCAGTGCGAAAAGCGCAGGGGCTGAAGTGTGTGCGCGAGAACTGGTCTTTCGCCCCGCTGGGGCTGGTCTGCTTTCCACTTCTTCCCACGGCTCGCGCCGTGGGCTGCATTCTTACGCCGCTTCGCGGCTAATAGCGAAGAGCTTTGTTCACCGTATCGCCGAAATTCCAGTTCTCACGCACACACTAAAGCCCGACTCTTAATCGCCTATTGGAACGGCTGAAGCCGTGCCCTGATACGAACCCAGGGCGCAAGTTCCCGGGACCTCTGCGATCCCGTGTACATCCGGATCGCAGGACACGGACAAGCGTTCCCGAGGCGGCTCATCGAAGGGCGCGATGGCCACCTCGGTTCCTGCGATTGAATTACTACGCGCTCTTCGGCATTTGGGCCATGGCCTCATCCATGCCTTTTTTCATTTCATCCATCGACATGTCCTTGGTGTGGGTTCCGATGGACCATTTGTGGCCGAACGGATCTTTCAGCTTGCCGTAGCGATCACCCCAGAACATGTCAGCGACCGGCATCTCCACGGTGGCACCCGCTTTCACGGCGCGATCGAACGCGGCATCCACGTCGTCGATATAAATGTGTAATCCCGTACCAGAACCGCCGGTGGTCTGCGGGGACAGCGCGCCGAACTCGGGATACTCGTCCGCCAGCATGATGATGGAATCGCCAATTCGCAACTCAGCGTGCATGATTTTCCCGTCAGGACCTGGCATGGCACCCCTTGCTTCCGCACCGAATGCCTGTTTATAAAACTCGATGGCGCGGGCAGCGTCACGAACGGTCAGATACGGCGTGATAGTGTGATAACCCTCGGGAATGGCTTTGACTGGCATGATGAACTCCTAGGCTAGATTTTCAGGCAGGAAGTGTACACCAAAAAGTGAGTGCAAATTGTTAATCGAGCATTACAAAATCAGCGCAGAGGGATCGAAACAAAACAGTTCGCGTAGGTTTAGCAGAACTTTCAGAAGAATCTGGTCACACCCTCTTCCATTACCACAACCCGATCTTTAATGCCCGCCGATCGTGCCTCCTGTTCCAGCAATTGCAGCGGTTCATCGATGGGTTCGTGGGAAAGGCGGAAGGTGCCGTAGTGCATGGGCACCATCCAGCGGGCATTTAAGTCGAGGAAGGCCCGTGTGGCGTCGGCGGGATTGGTGTGCACATTGCGGAACTGGGGCGGGTCGTAGGCGCCTATGGGCAATAGCGCGAGTTCCGGGGACAAGCGCCGCCCGATCTCGCGGAAGCCTGCGAAATATGCGGTATCGCCCGCATGATAGACCGAGTGCTTCCCCGCCCGCAGAACGTAACCGCCATAGCCGCGGTGCGAGTCTTTCAGAATGCGCGCTCCCCAATGACGCGAAGGCACGTGCGTCACGGACAAGTTACCGTGGCGCGTATTCTTCCACCAGTCCAGTTCGATGATCTCGGAAAACCCCAGATCGGAAACCAGGTCGGAGACGTGACTGGGAACGATAATGGAGGGCGCGGTTCCGCGCGTACGCAAATTATTCTGCACGATCGCGCGTAGAGACGGACGATGCAGATGATCAAAGTGCGCATGAGTTATCAGGACAAGATCAATCGCGGGCAGGTCGCGTACTCGCAGTCCGGGACGCCGCAGGCGCTTGAGCACAAAAAGCCAGCGGGCGAAGTTGGGGTCAATGACTACATTCTTCGCGCCCATCTGAACAAAAAAGCTGGCGTGGCCGATGAAGGTTACGCCTAGTTCTCCATTCGTGACGAGCTGCGGCTTGTGCGTCTCTCCACAACGGGGGGTTACCGCAGAATGGCGCACCAGACGTCCGAACTGGGACGCCCGCTTGCGTAGAGCCGGATTGCGAAGAGTAACTTTAATCATCCCGCTACAAAGCCTGGTTGGGACTGAATTGCAGCTTCAGTCTGATCGTAATCTCAACCGCTGACGCCTACCGGTGCCGAATGCGATGCGTCCAGCCCCGCATGGGCAACATCAGCGTCAATTAATTCGATGATAGCTGGAAGTGGCTGGCTTCATTTTAGCTCAGAATTCAGCTAATAACCGCCGGCCTTCAGCGATTACTGCATGGGCGCGTCTAGGCGGGATTGCAGGGAAAAAGCGCCAGCATTTGTGCCTGGACCTCCCCGGCGTCCAGCACTGGTTTGTCGTGTACCGATGCCATGCCGGACCTCCCTGGCCCGACTGTTGCTTGACCATGATTGCGTCAGTCATATCTAATTTGAAGCGTCGAATTCCAAAGGGCCTTTTTTAAGACTAAGGATAGCGAGACTAAGGAGAAGGCAGAATGCGAGTTGCGTTTTTAGGATTGGGAATCATGGGCCACGCGATGGCCACGAACCTGGCCAAAGCAGGACACGAAGTTACAGTGTGGAACCGAACGCCGGGTAAGCTGGTGGAAGGCGCGGGAGTCGCTCCGACTCCGGCCGCAGCGGCGCAGGGTGCTGAGGTCGTCTGGCTCTGTGTTTCCGATACCGACGCCGTGGAGAGCGTACTGTTCGGCCCTGAGGGCGTCGAGCAATCGCTGACGCAAGGCGTGATTATTGCCGACTCGAGCACCATCTCTCCGTCGGCCACGCTCAAATTCGCCGAACGTGTGAAGAGTACTGGCGTCGCTTACGTGGACGCCCCCATGACCGGTTCGAAGATCGGCGCGCAGAACGGAAGTCTTGTGTTTATCGTGGGCGGCGATGAAGCAGACATTGAACGCCTAAAACCGTTATTCGCCGCAATGGGCAAAAAGATTTTCCGTATGGGCGAAACCAGCAAGGGCCAGGCCACCAAGCTCGCCATGAACCTGCAAATAGCCCTCATTTTTGAAGGCTTCGCCGAGGCGCTTACCTTAGCCACTAAGCTTGGTGTGGACCCAGCTAAACTGCTCTCCCTGATTGAAGCCACCATGGTGCGTTCCGGTGTGATTGACTACAAAGGTCCGTTCGTACTGGCGCGCGACTTCAGTCCCAATTTCCCGCTGCGGCTCATGCATAAGGACATCCGCCTCACACTCGAAGCTGCCAGAGAAGCACGTGTCAAACTGCCGGCGCTCGAAACGGTCGAAGAGATTTACGAAATGGCTACGGAAGACGGCCACAAGGATCTGGACTACGCCGCCACTCTGACGTTGCTGGAAAAATGGGCCGGAGTGCAGGTGAAGGGCAACGCGGCCTAGAGGCTTTGAGAACCGATTGCTCGCCTTGCGTGGAAACATCGGATTCGGAAGGGGCTTAAATCCAAAACCGTAATTTTCCCATTCCGTTACCCTCGTAATGATCCAGGCCCCCGCTATTACACAAGTATTACAGTGACCTGCCACGGTCCCCTGATAGCCTTAAGTACGGTATCGAACGAAGGCCACGAATGGGGACCCTCTTGGAAATGCAACTGGAAGACCTGGAAAGACCGCAAGCCGCCAAAGACGAAATCAACTGGGTGACAGCAGTATTCATGGGCCTGTTTCACGTGGGGGCCATCGCCGCACTCTTTTTCTTCACGTGGAAGGCGTTGTTTGTCGCTATGTTCCTATGGTGGGTATCGGGAAGTCTCGGCATCGGGATGAGCTATCACCGGTTGCTGACGCACCGCGGCTACAAAACCCCGAAGTGGGTGGAATATTTCCTGACTGTCTGCGCCACGCTGGCGCTTGAGGGTGGACCAATTTTCTGGGTGGCCACACACCGCATTCATCATCAATATTCGGACCAGAATGGTGACCCGCATTCTCCGATCGATGGCAAATGGTGGGCGCACATGGGCTGGATTCTCATGGGCAAGTCGATGCATCACGACACGACCACCCTGGCCCGTTACGTTCCCGACCTCGCGAAAGACAAATTCCACGTTTGGATCACCAAATATCACTACGTTCCAATGATCGTGCTGGGCGTTATTTTGCTCGCCATCGGCGGACTGCCGCTCATGATGTGGGGCATCTTCATGCGGACGGTAGTTGGACTGCACGCAACCTGGCTGGTTAATTCGGCGACGCACTCCTGGGGGACACGCCGTTTCGCCACCCGCGATCTTTCCACTAATAGCTGGTGGGTGGCATTGCTGACGTTCGGCGAAGGCTGGCACAACAACCACCACGCACATCCCACCGCCGCGCAGCACGGCTTCCGCTGGTTTGAGGTCGACATGAACTGGTACGGCATTTGGGCGCTGAAGACGCTGGGGCTCGCCTGGGATGTCAAGCGCGTGAACCTGGCCGAAGTCGAGCGTGGCCTGGTGCCGACGCCGAATGGACGCCTTATCACATCCGCAATGCCGGAAGTCTCAGTCGCGGGCGACTAGAGCCAACTACCTCGTGCCCTGGCTCGAATCCGTAGGAGCTTGTGCGGGGGAATTCTGAGGCTGGGCAGCCTGAGCCGGGACAGCGGCGCCCGGGGGCATCGGAATGTAGACGGTGACCGGTGGCATGATCGTACTCTTGCCCAGCTCCGAAAAAGCAATCCCGAATTTCTCTTTAGCCATAAAAAATCCTTACTTAGTATACACCGTAGGTCCCCGTGAAATAGTCTTTGGCTTCCTGCTGGGCTTGAGCAAAAAGGGAGTCTCGCGTCGCTAGGCCGTCCGGGAAGCTCGTTCGCTCGGCATCATGTTGCAACTTCATGAGCTTATGCCGTCGGTTCATGATCTGATCGTCTGCATACCGCCCGGAAAAAATGTTCTCCCACTCCAGTTGAGCGTCGATAAAAATGCTGCCGAGCATTATTGTGCGCGCTTGCGGCCTTATGCTTTTTGGTGAAGGGGAACACATCTCTTAGAGCGTCCGCGACCTGTGACGTTGCGATGATCGCACCCCACACAAATGCATATTCCTTCCAGAGTGCCCAGGCTGCAATGCTCCCGCTAGAAGCGATAGCCCGGACAGTGCCGAGAGCTGTCACCCTGGTATCGAGATAATCCCTGTAACGACGGATATAGCAGGCGGCCACTTTCAGCTCAATCATCTGAGCCCAATATAGTTGCTGTTGTCTATGGGGATTTGCGGCTGCTTCGCTCACCCGGTAAGTCTAGTCTAAGGAGTGAGAGGGGCCCCCCGGTTCCGTCACAATTTCATGAGATTTCTGTTTCCAGCTGAGAATGGTTCCAATTCGGGAGCGACTTGCTCAAACCCTGTAAAATCAGGCTGAGCTTCCATGCGCATCACGAGCCGCCGCGGAACCAAAGTTTTCTTCCTCTGCCTGGGCATCGCCCTGGTGGCGCTCGCCGTTGCTCTCGGCACTGGCTGGATCATCCTGAACTGGCGCGAAGGGGTGCTGCTGTTCTTCGGCATCATCTTTTTCGCGCTGATCATTGCCGGGATGATTGTGAATACCAGTTTTCTGGTGCGGGAGATCCGCCGCAGCGAACAGCACGACAGTTTTATCAATGCCGTCACTCACGAATTGAAGACTCCGGTCGCATCGATACGGCTGCACTTGGAAACGCTACTGCGGCGCGAACTGCCGGAGTCGCAGAAGCAGGAATTTTATCGCCTGATGCTGAACGATACGGACCGCCTGACCGACACGGTGGAGCAGGTGCTGCGTGCCGGCCGGGCCGGAGACAAGAAAGCAGGCAGGGAGAAGTCCGAAGTCGACTTCCGGCAACTGGTGCGCGATTGTATCGACGTCGCGCGAACCCGCCACCATCTGCAGATCGAGGCAGTGCGTTATGAAGAGGCTTCCACGAACGGAGCTGGGCTGCGGGTGTTGGGGAGCGCCGAAGATCTGCGAACCGCAGTCTTTAACGTGCTGGACAATGCGATCAAGTATTCCGGTGGAAATGTCGACGTGCGCGTGCGTCTAGAGACACCCGATGAAAAACGGATCGTGCTCAGGGTGCGGGATCAAGGCGTAGGCATTCCGCCCGATGATGTCAAACAAGTCTTCAAGCGCTTCTATCGCGTCACTCACCGCTCCATGGCGCATGTAAAGGGAACCGGGCTTGGTCTATTTATTGTGAAATCGATTGCGCAGAAGCACGGCGGCAAAGTGTCTGCTGAAAGCGCGGGCGAAGGCCACGGTACAACCATCACACTGGAGTTGCCGCGGATGGAAGTGCCGAGGTCGTCGGCATGAGCCGCGTGCTCGTGGTTGAAGATGAACTCCACCTGGCCCAGGGACTGCGCTTCAACCTGGAAGCGGAGGGCTACTCCGCCGAAGTGGCGGGCGACGGTGAAAGTGCAACCGAACGTCTGCTCGAACGCAAAGAAAATTTCGACGCCGTGGTGCTCGATATCATGCTTCCCGGCAAGGACGGCTTTGCCGTCGTCTCGGAGCTGCGCGCGGCGCGTAACTACGTCCCTGTGCTCATGCTAACTGCTCGCGGGAGTCCCGAGGATGTGTTGAAGGGTTTTGCCTCCGGAGCCGACGATTATCTGCCCAAGCCCTTTGCTCTGGAGATTCTGCTGGCGCGCCTGCAGGGGCTGTTGCGTCGCAGCCAATGGATGCGCGCCGGTCAAGAAGCGGGAGACGCGGCCTCTGCTGATAAGCCGGGCGACCCGGGCGCAGTCGGCGACTTCGGGACTTTTTCTTTCGCAGGCAAGACCATTGATTTTGGCGCCCTTGAATTGCGCACGAAGGACAATATCATTCACCTGACTGTGATGGAATCCGAACTTCTGCGCCACCTGGTGCGCAATGACGGCCGTGTCGTTTCCCGCAAGTCGATTCTTGAGGAAGTCTGGGGCTTGCACGAGGACACCGACACCCGCGCCATCGACAACTTTGTGGTGCGTCTGCGCCGCTACATTGAGGACGATCCCGCCGAGCCCCGCCACTTGCTGACCGTGCGCGGGGTAGGCTACCGGTTTCTGGCGAATCCTGAGCAGAAGTAAGCCTTCCAGCTTCGGAACGTTCGTTTTACCGGATCAGGTTTCCGCAAAAGAAAACGGGCATGCGAAGCGACGGCTTCCCATGCCCGAACAATCAACGAAGCACCTCTCGGGTCTGGCCTAAAAGCTGGCTATTGCTTCTCGCCGGTGCTCGGATCCAGGAATAGCGTTCCGTTTTTGCTCATCTTCGTAAAGCTAAACATCTGGCTGATAGAGTTCGCGATTCCATCGAAAGATCCCTGGCCGACGCGTTGTCCGCCCAGCCAGTTGTCTTCGACGAACCGAATGATCGAGGTTTGGTCGGTCACGGTGTGGTCCACGAAGTTCTGTTTCGCCCAAGCTGAGATAACTAGTAGCGGCTGCCTCGCACCGTAGCCGCAGCGGCCAAGGGCATGCGTGTTCGCAGGATTCAGTCCGGGAAGTGCCGTGGCGGCTGTGCCGCAAGCACCCGGACCCAGTCAGAGCATCAGCCACACCGGTGGACGTGTTGACGATTCGGACGCGAGCCCTATGGCCGCAATAGCGCAAAATAAGATCGCAAGGACGTGCCCTGCGAACTGCACATGCTCGTGCATCGTTGCATTGAGCCGGTCGTTACGGTTGAGCAGCGAAGAGATTGTCCGTGTTGCCAAGGTTTGCAACCTTCGACGGTAAACATCCCAATTCCGGCTCTGGATGCGGTTTTACAAATATTTTACTTCTCAGATGGTCGAGGAGGACTTAGAATCATGCGGCTACTCGGCAGCTTCGTAGAGACAAAGCTGAACCACCCAAGCCAACCCAAAGAAACAAATCTGAAGGAGATCACATGAAGTTGGATGGAGTTTGTAAAAAGATAGGAACACTTTTTTTGCTCGCGCCCTTCCTGGCGTCGGCCCAGCAGGTGCAGAGAAATCCGATCGTCGTTAATGCCACCAGCCACACCACCACCCCTCTGGCATTTCGGGACATGACTCCAGTTCCCTGGCACAATGCCAGCAAAGTTATGCCTGAGCATGGTCGCGCTCCTCAGCGGCACATCAGCAATGTGACGGATGCAGTGGCCCAGAGCGAAGTGCTTAGCCAGGTCGCTACCACCAGCCTGCTGAACTTTGATGGAATCACCGACGCGCAAGGTGGCGGCTTCGTGCCACCGGATACGAATGCCGCTGTCGGCGCCAATCCAGACGCTGTACGCCCCTCTCGGCGGTCAGTGCGCCACCGGCAACGTGAGTGACCCGGTTGCGACGTATGACAAAGCGGCGGGGCGGTGGCTCATCACCATGATCGCATTCAATAACAGTTTCACGATCAATGACTCTTGCGTTGCCGTCTCAACATCGTCGGACGCAACCGGAACCTTCCATCTTTACAAGTTCTCCTATGGCACGACGCTGCCCGATTATCCCAAGCTCGGAGTCTGGCCGGATGCCTACTATGTGACCACCGACAGCTTTCCCAATGGCGGTTTCTTTACTGGCGCTGAGACCTGCGCTCTGGACCGCACCAACATGCTGGCGGGCAATGCCGCCAAGATGATTTGCTTCAAGAGACGAACTTCAGATGTCGCTATGTTGCCCTCCGACTTGGATGGCGCCACACCGCCGCCCGCGGGCTCTCCCAACTACGAAATGGATCTGGCCAGCTCCACGAAGCTGAACCTGTACAAGTTTCACGTGGACTTCAATGTTCCCACCAACTCAACTTTTACCGGCCCCACAACCCTCACCGTGGCCTCCTACACCGATGCTTGCGCCTCCACGGGCGTTTGCATTGTGCAGCCCTCACCGGGCGAGAAGCTTGATGCCCTTGGGGACCGCCTGATGTACCGCCTGGCCTATCGTAACTTCGGAACTCACGAAGCCTTAGTGGTCAATCACTCCATTAAAGCAACGGGCACAGGCAATGCACCGTCGGCGGTGCGTTGGTACGAAGTCCGGAGCCCAGGCTCCTCCCCCGTGATATTCCAGCAAGGAACGGTGGGCGGCGGCACGAGCTCAGTTGCGCGCTGGATGGGAAGCATTGGCATGGACAAGGTTGGGGACATTGCCCTCGGTTATAGCAAGTCGAGCAGCACGGTCAAACCAAGCATCGAGTATGTAGGACGTGTTCCAACAGACGCGCTGGGCAAGATGGAATCCGCGAAGGGGATAATCGCGGGCACCGGCGTTCAGACAAACAGCTTCAACCGCTGGGGCGACTACAGCAGCATGGCTATTGATCCCACGGATGACTGCACCTTCTGGTATACCCAGGAGTACTACAAAACCACAGGAAGCTTTAACTGGAACACTCGGATGGCGTCTTTCAAATTCACAGGCTGCCATTGAGAAAATTGCCGGCCTAGCCGGCGCTCCACAGTGAAACAAGGCCCTTCTGGTTTGACTGGAAGGGCCTTACTTCATTTTGGAGTTAGTGTCTGAACCCTTCCGGATCGTCAATCGGCCTTCAACCAAATTTATCGCGCCCAGGCAACCGCATGGGTTAACGAGTGAGCCTACCATCCATACCGAAACTATAGGCCAAGGTTTTATCGGGGCAAGATAAACATGCTGACCGCCGAGAAACAGTCGTTCTTCCCCGGAGATCCGGCCACCGTGTGGGGGCACTTGGCAGCGGAGCTTGAAGTGGAGCGCATACCCGGCGATCATCTGAACATCGTCACCACGGAGCTCGAGGGCCTGGCTTCAGTACTCACCGGCTACATCCGGCAGGTTTCTCCTCAGCATATTGGATGAGTGTCACGAAAAGCGGAGCGATGACACTTCTACGCCCGGCACAATTCTAAAATCAGCGTCTCCCTCTGCCCCAGCGCGATGTTGTCGATGCGTCTCAGAGTCGCGATATAGATCGAGAAGGAAATCGCTGCGAGCCCGAGAAAGACCAGCGTTGCGATCCACAAATTTCCATAGTGACGCGCGATTACGAACGTACTGACTCCGATGCCGACGACCACGATCTGCACGCCCAGGCTGACGAGTACCGTCATTTGCGAGGCGCGCTGGCGTCCAAAGGTTGAGAAATCAAGCTTCTTGGGCGAGTAGAGAGACAGCAGGTTTCCCACTGCAAAGTTGAGCGGCGCAGCGAAAAGAAGTCCCGCCAGGGTGGCGACGGTCACGTCCACGGTTGGGGTGCCGTAAAGCAGCGTGACAGCCAGCCAAGCCAGCCCCATGTCGAATATGAGGATGCTCACGTGCGTGAGATTTTTCGCCAGCACGATGAGGCGGAAGGGTACGGGAGATGCATAGAAGAATTGAATTCCACCTGCATCGCCGCCAAAACTGTTGTAAACGAGGTTGGTGAGTATCAGCAGGGCATACCCGGCTGCACCGGGAAATGCCAGAGTTGGCGCACGCGCGAAAAAGCGTGGGCCTTGGGCAGAGCCCATCGGTCCGAGGCGGAAGATCACGAGCACGAAGATGGGCATCACCAGGGTAAGCAGCATGGGACCGCTCCGTGCTAGATAGCGGACTTCTTTCTCGAATACGGCCGCAACCGCCGGCGAAAAGCCGGGCAGGTCCCATCCCATGCTCCGGCCTTGTACTTTCTGAAGGCCCTCGCGCGCGGTCGCCTCGCTCAGATTCTCGCCGCGGAATTGAGCTCGCAGGCGCAGATGCAGCAGATATCCCATGGCCAGCGCCAGTACGCCGAGCAAGAGCAATGAGCTAGAGCCAGCCATGAATTGGTCATGTGAAACCTGAGCGATCGCATCCGCAGCCAAGCCGGGCGGAAGTGTCCCTTGTATGGGCACGAGAATTTCAACGAATCTTCGCACCTCCGGATGCGCATGGCCGCCGAAATGCTGCATCACAGGCCCGATCAGCTGGAGGCTGAGCATGAGCAAGATAAACAGAATGCCCATAATTTCACGCGTGCGTCGTTGCGCCAGCCAGCGCTCGACCCAGGCAAACACCATCTGCATCAGAAGAAGATTGAAAGCGGCAAATACCAGCAGCACCAGCAACGCCCAAGGCAGCAAGACCGGACTGGCCACGCCGATTCCAAGCAGAATGCCAAATAGCCATAAGCTGCCTAGAGCTGTCGCGGGATCGAACGATCCGTATGCCAGACGAACCAGAAAATACGAGCGGTAACTAAGGGGAAATCGAAGCAGGTCTGAGGAGTCAGGATTGTTGGTGAAGGCGGTAGCCATCACGGGGAAGACTTGCCAAAACACAAACACGGGCCACAACAAAACAGCCAGGTACTCGGCCTTGCCTCGCGAGACGAAATACCAGGCCGATCCGCCCATCCCGAGGGCGCCGCCGATTCCACCGACCGCAAAAGCCAGCCCCACGATCACGCGCGACACCAACTCCATTTTCCCGCGCGTACTGCGGAGCGAGTTGACGAATATTCTCCAGCGCAGTCCCGCGATAGCGGCCAGCTGACCGCGTCGTTGCAGCGTGAGGTTGAGTTCACTCATGGTGTTGCTCTTATGGAAATGTTACTCGAACCGCTGTCACAAATACCCTTTTACACAATCAAATTTACGTCACCCGCAGGTCTGCTTGGTTTGACCTCGCGAGCCGCGGTTGCTATGATCGAAGTGCGGGGTGGAGCAGTCTGGTAGCTCGTTGGGCTCATAACCCAAAGGTCGGTGGTTCAAATCCACCCCCCGCAACCAAACCTTAAGCTCCACATATTCAGTAATTCCACAGGTTCTCTCCGGAAACTGAATGAAAACTGAATGAACGATCTGCTAGACTCTCCGAAACAGAGAGTTCGCCTGAGCGTATGGCTGTTTGTCAGTTTCGGCTCTTCGCGTTACAAAAAGCTGCTCTCCAAACTCAGTCTGTGGAGTTGAGTCGATGGGGTCCCATCCGATCTGTTTAGAAGCAACGGCCCATAGCCATCCTCCGGCCTCGCTTTCGACTCAAACCGTTACCGTCTACACGCGTCACAATGAATCCTGCTCCAAAAACGGCGAGCCCTACTGGAAGCGGTGTCACTGCATGAAGTACCTCTACGTATACAGGGAGAATACTGGGAAGAGTGAGGGTCTTGACCAGGGCCGCACATCCGAGGGGGCTTCCACCCGCCGACTTTCCACAAAAAACTGACAGCGACGCTCCACGTTAGCCCGTGCTCTGGGATGTGTTAGTGAACGCAAAGGAGTTGTCTGTCTTACAAGGCTTCCCGTGGGCGATAGACACCCTTGGCCGAAAACACGCGGTGCCGACGATCAGTGTAACGACTGGATCAGCGGCTGCACTATTAGATAATGCGCAGGCAGTACGTCTTAACCTGGCAATAGAGCTGGCCCAATAAAACCGTCCACACCTCACCGACGTACGGAGATCAAGACATGGACGACCCACCCGTTGAACAACTTAACGGCGACGGAGACTTGTGTCGGGGTTATCGCAACCGACCGAAACATAACGCTGGTTTTATGCGCCCATCCACCCATTCTCGTCACGACGTTTCACCTGAATATTTATTAAGCAAAAATTAAGTCGGTCCCTGTCATTGTTGCGATACTATTCGAAGCTTACTGCCACGGACTCTTTTGGGATAACCAGCCTAGTTCTCCAATTTTCTGTCATACCTATCTTGGCTTCGAACAGAGTGTTGGGAAGGCGAAGGCGAACCCTGAATTCGTCAAGCTGCCAAATTAGAGTGTGGCCATAAATTCAGTGATGGAGGATACAGTGAATAGAGTGAAAAATTTGTTCCTTGCTGGGCTGCTCGCGGGAGTTCCGATAGCTGCCCAGAGTCAGCAAAAGGAGCCCGCGAAGGCGCCGGTGAAGTTGTTGCAGTCCATTCCTCTGCCGGATCTAAAGGACGGCGATTTCGATCACCTTGCGATCGACCTCGAAGGCAACAGGCTCTTCGCGACCGCGGAAGAAAATTCTAAAGTCGAAATCTTTGACACCAAAACCAACAAATTGATCCACACCATTGACGGCCTCAAAGCTCCTCATTCACTCCTTTTTCGCGGCGATTTGAAAAAGCTTTTCGTCGTCGATAGCGACTTGGGCGAGGTCAGGATCTATGACACCACTTCTTATGAACCGGCGGGAACGATCAAGGTGCGAGACGGGGCGGACTCCAGTGGCTACGACCCTTCAACCAAGTACCTGTACGTCGTTACTGGCGGAAAGGACGCCAAACTTCCGAACGCTTATCTAGAGATCATCGACACGACAGAAGCCAAGAAGATTGGCGAGATCAAAATGGATTCCGATGATGTCGAAGCCATGGCTTTTGATCCCTCCAGCTCTCGCATGTTCATCGACATTCGGGGCAACAGTACCGTCGAAGTTATCGACAGGGAAAAGCGAGCGGTTACCGCGACCTGGCCGATTTCAGGAGCGAAAGGCCTTACCACGATCTCGTTCGATGCGGCGAATCATCGCTTGTATGTTGGAGCTCGTCAGCCTGCCAAGCTTTATGTTCTGGATTCTGATTCAGGCAAGGTGGTAACCAGCGTGGCTGCCCCGGCTATGGTGGATGACGCATGTTTCAGCGCCGCTCAAAAGCGCATTTATTTTGCCGGCACTGAATTCACCGACGTGTTCGAAATCAAGGATGCCGACCACGTGGAGCGCATTGGACACGTCCCCACAGCATTTCGCGCGAAAACCGCCCTCCTGGTTCCGGAGCTCAACCGTTTCTATGTGGCAGTTCCGCATCATGGAACCAAGACTGCTGCGATTCGCGTTTATGAAACAATGTTGTAACTCCCCATCGCAAACGGATGAAGGCGGCACATCTCTGCCGCCTTCATCTACTAAGTCTTCTATTAAACTATTAAGTGCTGGTTTTGCAGCGCTTCCACACGAAACCGCTCACGACGTCGAACACGCAGCGTCAAGCCGGCAGGGGATTTTGCAACACGACGGTCGTGAGAGGCAACTCCACGCGAAACATGGAGCCCTGGCCCAAACTGCTCTCCAGCTTAATTTTGCCCCCGTGCTGCTGAACAATCCATTGCGCGATGGAGAGGCCCAGGCCTGCGCCTCCCATGTCCCGGCTGCGTGCCTTATCGACTCGATAGAAACGCTCGAAGACTTTGCTTTGTTCTTCCGCTGCGATTCCGATTCCAGTGTCTCGAACCGTGATCAGGACTCTGTCATTTTGCTGTTCGAGAGAGAGGTGCACGGTTCCGGGCGAAGGAGTGTACTTGAAAGCGTTGTCCAGCAGGATGTCGATGGCTCGTCGCAATGCCGCTTCGTCAGCCAAGACCAGCGACTCCCGAGGCTCGATGGTCTCGCTAAACTGCAGATTGCTAATATTGGCGAATGTGTTGTAACGCTTCTTTATATTCGGCCTCACCGCGCGATCTTCTCAGGGCCAACTCCGCCTCGGTGCGGACCAGCGAAATGGGGGTCCGAAGTTCGTGCGAAGCATCGGCGGTGAACTCGGTCACCCGGCGAAAAGCAAGCTCGATGCGGTCCAGCATTTCATTCAATGTGTCCGACAGTCGCTGCAGTTCATCCCCAGTGCTTAACTTTTCAAGCCGGCTGCTGAGCGTGGTTCCAGTGATGGAGCGTGCCGTGCGCACCAGAGCGTCTACTGGAGACAACGCCCTTCGGCTCAGCCAGTATCCACCGCCTGCGGCAATGAGCAGCAGCAGTGGAGCGAACATGAGCAGATAGAGCCGAAAGCGAGACAGTGTCTTCAGCACGTCGTAGGTGACTAACCCGGTCTGCACGATGTAGACCGTTCCCTTTGTATCTATATCTTGGGCGGCGAAGCGGAAGGGTTTCCCTCCAAGCCATACGTCTTCGTGGAACGGTCGCCTACGTTGACCAGGCTTGATCACAATAGGGTCGACTGCGCCCGGCTTCCAGTGATGAAGAGGATAAGCCTGCAAGAAAGGGGACTGATAAATCATTTCTCCATCGGCGCGATAGACCTGAAGATAATCGCCCGAGTGTTCCAGTGCATACTCCTCCGTGAGTTCGTGCCTCAAACCTGCAGGAGACGCATCTTTCTTTTGCGCATGCAATAAATTGTTTAAATCATCCACTTCGCGCTCTAGATTGTCGTCCACGAGGTCATAGAGATGATGGCGCAGGACCAACCACATCCCCGCGCCGAAGACGAGTTGAGCCAGGGCGAAAATCGTGAGGTACCAAAGAGTGAGGCGCACTCCGATCGACAGTCTTCTCATGCCTGGCCATCCTTGCGGATCAGGTATCTCACACCACGAACCCTGTGAATGAACTTCGGTTTGCCCGGAGTATCAATCTTGTTATGCAAACAGGTGCCCTTCCTCGGTCAGTGCCCGGCGCAGTAGGTTGGCGACGTGGATTTCGTCTCCCACGATTAAAAGCTTCATCGTAAACGACACCTTGATTCGAAATCTGCCCGCCTCAGCATCGGGCGTAACGATCGCTTCGGGTTTCGACGGATAGAGGACTGTACCTACCATAATGAAGGAACCTGAAGGAAATATTAAATTTCTTACCGTCGACGCCCAGGGAAAAAGGCTGTTTGGAACAGCGGTGGGCCAAATGCAACGGCCGGTGCATCCAAAGCAGTGGCACAGCATCCAAGGTTAACGGCATAGTAGCCCGTGGAGTAGACTGACGGGCTCGTTCGGAATTCAAGCAAGATCTGCCAAGAGCAGGGAGGTCACAGATATGTCCAAAAAGGATAATTCCACGATGCGAGGGAAAATCAGTGCGCAGCCCCGGCTGCATCAGCACGCCGGCGAGATTCAAGCATACGGCACGGTGTCTCATTTGATGCCGCTGGACCTGGAAGAGCCGGTGCGCCTGGAAATGACGGAACAACTCAATCAGCTATTAGCCGACACCATGACATTACGCGATCTTTACAAGAAGTCTCACTGGCAGGTCGCGGGGCCGACGTTTTATCAGCTTCATCTTTTGTTCGACAAGCACTACGAAGAACAGGCAGAGATCGTTGACGAGATTGCGGAGCGAATCCAGTTGCTCGGTGGGCTCTCGATAGCCATGGCGGCGGATGTGGCCGAAACCACTCGCATCGAGCGCCCGCCCCGCGGCAGGGAAGAGGTTCCGGTGCAGCTTTCTCGTCTGCTCGATGCCCATCAAATCATCATCGGTCATTGCCGCACACTATCGCAGCGCGCTTCAAAACTTGGCGACGAAGGGACCAATGACCTGGTCGTGAGCGATGTCCTGCGAGCCAACGAACTGCAAGTGTGGTTCCTGAGCGAGCATCTGGTCGACGCTCCGCTGGTACGCGCAGAAGAGCCACGTCTTCGAAACGTGGGATAGCCCCAGGCACGAATGTCGAGGCGGGCCCGGATCCGGGCCCGCTCCAGTTCACTGTTAACGAATGCCCGCGCTCACTTTGCTATTCCGCCTCCTTGGCAGACTGCCGGGCACGTAGGCGCGGCCCGCTAATTCATTCGGCGTTATCTGCAAAGGAATCCAATCCTTTGACCTGTGGTCACGAACGCATCTCGAAGCCTGATAACACTTATCGTGCTCGCCGCTAGAATTAAATTGAAATCAGGATAGTCCCCTTGTATAACTCTCATGACTATAAGTCATTCTATGAGTGCAATTGCCAGCAGCCGCATTGCGCAACCTCTGTACCAGCGACACGCTCCTGTGCGTCCGCGCTCCGAGGCCAAGCGCACTCAGATCATCGAAGCCGCCATGCAACACTTTGCTCAGCACGGCTATCACGCAGCCCGCGTCGGCGATATCGCAGCTGTTCTCGATATTGCCAAAGGGTCGATCTTCCAGCATTTCGGCAGTAAGGACGGCCTGTTCTTCGAGGTATACAAGCGCGCGATACGTTCGTTTCCAAAATATCTGGACGCGCCGGCGGCAGTCCGAGAGGCTGGTTTCTTCGAAGTGCTTCGCTACTGGCTTGTACGAACCGAAAATTTGTTGCAGGAGGATTGGATCCCCTACCGCATTGCTTCGCTTGGCAACTACGGCACCGATCTGGTTTTGAAGCGCGAGATCAATCGTTTTCTTATTACCGAAGATGCTTATGGCACGGTGAATTTTGTCCGCTTCGGCCTGGAGCGTCGTGAGCTGCGCAAGGACATGGATGTGGAACTGATTGTCTCGATCATTGATTGGATGATGGAACGGTTCCAGGGCGCCCTGCTCACAGCGGAATTCGATCCAGGCCTGTTTCGCCGATCCGGCGAACTTGCGGAGAAAAAGGAAGCAAGAATCCAGCAGTTTCTGGCTCTACTTCAGCGAGCGACCGGCTCTGCAGCAATTGGTCCAGCGCAAAATTCTCGTGCTGCTGCACGCGGACCGCGGAGCCGCTAAGGCGGTGAGCATTAGCGTCGTCGTCATTTGTATTTTGTGGGTTCAACTCTTTTGTCTAAACGAGAAAAATAGGCATGCAACCATCCATTGAGCAGATATTGGCCAAGTATGACGATCGTGCCCCTTTGGCTGAGGCATCGACGATCCCTGCGCTGTGGTACGTTGATCCTCGAATTGCCGAGTTGGAGCGTCTGAACGTTTTCAGCAAGACCTGGCAACTGGTGGCACGCACTGACCAGGTGCAGAAACCCGGAGAGTTCGTCTCAGCGACCCTCGCGGGAGAGCCTATCGTTGTGGTTCGGGGCAACGATAACGTTCTTCGTGCTTTCTACAATGTGTGTCGTCACCACGCCGCCGCGGTAGTGACCCAGCCTTGCGGTCAGGCGTCTTTGTTGCGTTGTCCCTACCACGGTTGGAACTATGGTCTGGACGGGTCGTTGAAAGGCATGCCCGAGTTCGAAGGTGTAAAGAACTTCGACCGCGCTCAAAACGGCCTGGTGCCGGTACGCG
>WNFG01000256.1_pt1 | contig 49870 bp, 44 predicted proteins | sample 5400431 | NCBI WGS metagenome assembly WNFG01 (sample SAMN13153346, study PRJNA577476) | soil metagenome | isolation source: 120 cm saprolite under Douglas fir tree site 2 hole 3 replicate 2 | place: USA:California | collected 2015-04-18
GAATCCCGGCGAGACGTACCACATCGCGGTTGATCTGTGGGCGACGAGCAATGTTTTTCTGGCGGGACACAAGCTGCGGCTGGAAGTTTCCAGCAGCAATTTTCCGCGCTTCGACCGCAACCTGAACACCGGCGAAGAGCAGGCGCGCGCAACGCGCATGGTCAAGGCGACGAACATGATTTTCCACGACAAGGCGCATCCTTCCGCGCTGCTGCTCTCAATCGTGCCCTGACATGGCCATTGGCAGCCGCAAAAATGAGGAGACACGAGCTCAGGGATCGGTACGCGCGACCGCTGGGACAGTCAGCGGCCGCGCTTCCTTCTCTTTCGGAGAGAGATCAGGGTCCCAAGTCATCGCCTGTCTGCCCACCGCAGGCAGCAGTGATCTGATCGTCTGTCATGCTCGGCCCCGTGTTAGAGTTGTTGCCTTTGTGCAACTGCATGTTACCGCCCCTCAGGTAGCGCGTGGAAACAACCACGGCATGGACACCAGTCCATGGAGGACTGATACCCGTAAGTTCTATCCCGAACCTGTCGGGCCCACTCGGCCCGGAGCCTGGCTCCGCGACGTCCAAAGTCCTCACTCGAAAATATACCTGCCCAAAAAGGTTCGTATCGGCTGTGCCGCAGATGTCGCGGTACTTCGAAGTCGGGAAAGGATCCACGTACGCCGTAATTTGGTCGCTGCTCACGTGCAAGCCTGCGAATGTCCCGGTCGTGTCATGATCCACGAAGTTCACATGACCGAAGAACCCGCCGTGCTTGCATCCTGCCACGAGACCAAAGTTCGCGTGGTTGCCACCGTCGGTAAGCGTCTTATCCGTGATGACGAATCCCCCGCCGGTCGTGAAGTCGCATGGGAACGGAACCATGTGAGCGTATACGGGGGTGCTTCGGAGCGTCAGCAAGCCCACCAACAATCCACCCGATAAGAGTGCGAGTACTACTAGCTGGCCTATCTTTTTTTCTCTCTTGATCATTTTTCGTTCTCCATGTGCCTCAAAGCCACTCGATGGTGGGTTAAGAAATGCCTGCGGTCGCAGACGCGATCACAACATCGGCAACCCCAGTAATAGTGACGTGTAGGGCATTCACTACGGCGCCGGTGGATGAAACCGTCTGCTCGTTGATAATGACCTGACCGCCAGGAACCGAAATAGTCTGGTTGGGGTCCCCGGTTACGTCGATCGGAATGCCGTTGATCGAAAGATTGCTGAGGGTGGAGCTGCCAGTGCCGGCAGCACCCAACACCTGCGACGCCTGTGCCAATACCGAATCGGCGGTAATGCCGATCCCGGCTACGGTCATATTCAAGTTCGCAAGTGAAGCAAAGGAGTCAACCTGATCGGCCCAACTGATCGTGGCTGCGCTCAGGGTTTCCGCGCTAAGCGCTGATGGGATGCTCCCTGTAACCATGGAAGCATCTCTGGAGTCGTTGACGCCGCTGAGGGTCCCGGTATCGGCGAGCGCAGTTGTCGTTGCCGTTCCGAGAATTCCAAGAACGGATACTCGTGCCGCGCTGGCGTCCCCCACAACGGTCGATGCCAGCTGTGCATCGCCGGCCGCGGGCCATGCCAGCAAAGCCATCGCCAGGGCGATTGCGATTAAACAGCGTCTGAGAGATTCTGTCTGATGCATGCAAACCTCCTTGAATTGGAATCTGACACACACTTCTAATGACGAACGGGCGAAGCGGACACCGCAAGATGACTTACTGACTCCAGAACCGTGCGGCGCGCTTTCCCGCGCATCGTAGGAAAGCTAACCGGTGCGGCGGCAGCTGACAATCGGGCGGATTTCATAATTTGGTGCAGCAAAATGCTTTAGGTGGGGGAGCGTAAAACCTATGACTAGCGCCGGTGGAAACACTTGATACCAGTCTGCGGTCGCGGAATCCAAGGTTCCTCCACCACTGAATTGCTGGGGGACTCACCGGACTGCACCACTTCACCCCGGGCGGCATGTGAAGCGCCTGCGAACAGTCTGAGGGATTGGCTCGCGGGACGCGCATGGTCAAAGCCACGAACATGATTTTTCACGACAAAGCGCATCCGTCGGCGGTGTTATTGCCCGCTGTGCCGTAGCGCACGCTTTCGCGGAGGTATGCAACCGCGAACCGCGAAAACCTCTCTAACTTGACACTCTGCGCGACCCGGCCTACACTACGTAGTTTTTAGATGGCCCCGGAAGCAGACAGAGGGGCGACACATTCATAAACAAGAGTCAAGGCTGGCATGAACGAGAGTGAAGGCGGGCATTGACAAGGACCAAGGCAGGCATGGACAAGAAAAGGCTCGACTACTATAGGAAGAAATTGCTGACGCGGCGCGAAGAGCTAATGAGGACGATCGCGCGCACGCAAGAAGAAGGCCGGACAGCGGACGAGGATCCGACAGTGGACCTCGCGGACAAGGCGGCGAACTCCTACACCAAGGAGTTTCTCTTCGGCATGACGAACACGGACCGCACGATCCTGAACATGATCGATGAAGCGCTGAAGCGCATCAAGACGGATGACTACGGGGTCTGCGCGAACTGCCAGGAGGAGATGCAGCAGAAGCGGCTCGAAGCTGTGCCCTGGGCTAAGCACTGCATATCCTGCCAGGAGAAGCTCGAACAGGGACTGCTGTAAGCGGGCACCTCAGGCCAGCCTTACGCTGAAGTTACTCCAACATAAATTACCTCTTTGCTTACGAGATGAGACGAAGTAAGCTCCTGCCTGCTTGGCAGAAGCAACTCCATCCCGGCGGCAGGACGGACGCTCACGGCACCGCGTGGGCGGCTGGTTCGCGGAAGTCAGCGACGCAGTGGTCAGCGTGCTCTTCCCAGCAGGCTGCCGCATTTGCGAGAGGCTGTTAACGCGGGCGAGCCGCGTGCCCATCTGCGAAGAGTGTCTCGATTCCTTCCAGCGCATTCCGGAGAAAGCGTGCGAGATTTGCGGGCAGCCCATGCCCGGGTTCGCGGCCAGGGAGGGCGAGAGGCTCATTTGCCGAGTTTGCGGGAACAGGACATACGCCTTCGACCGCGCGAGGAGTTACGCGATATATGAGGGGGCGCTGGTCAGGGCAATTATTTTGCTGAAATTTGAAAGGATCGAGCCGCTGGGAACGTGGTTTGCGGCAAGGCTCGCCGAGGTGGTGCAGCGCGAAATCCAAATCCTGGAGGCGGACGTGGTCGTTCCAGTACCGCTACACCGGGATCGCGAGCGGGAGCGCGGGTATAACCAGGCCGACGTGATCGCGAAGCCCTTGGCGAAGAAGCTGAGGCTGCCGCACAAGGCAGTCTTGTTAGTGAGGACGCGGCCCCGGCCAGACAAGCAAGTCCTTAGTTTTGAAGAACGTTGGGAGTCTGTGCGTGGCGCTTTTGCAACACGTCCGGGCAGCCAGGTTGACAACAAGCGCGTTTTGCTGGTAGATGATGTATTGACCACTGGAGCGACGCTTGATGCGTGTGCGAGGGCGTTGCGCGAGGCGGGGGCCAAGTCAGTGATCGGGCTGACGGTAGCCCGGGCAGCGAGGAACCTGCTGGCGGACGCCAGTGGGCCCTAACCCGAGGAAAGCGCGATGAGCCTAAGGCGGCTAGACACGGTCGATTTCCGGGGACGACAGGTCTCCGAAGTGGCTGGCGCGGCTGCGTCCGGCTCCGATGGTCCCCCAGGTAGTAGAAGCCACAACCCGGTATTCCCGAGGCGTGTATCGCTGATGCAAGAGCCTGTGCTCGTGCTGAATGCGACATACGAGCCGATCAATGTGACTGCGGTGCGGCGCGCGATGGTGCTGATGCTGAAAGGTGTGGCACAGGCAGAAGAACTGCATAGCGCGGAAGTGCATTCCGCGGCGCACGCGCACAGGGTGCCGTCGGTGATTCGCCTGCTGGCCTACCGGCATATTCCACAACAGAGCCGGGCGCTTTCGCGGAAAAATATTCTGCTGCGCGACAGAAATACGTGCCAGTTTTGCGGGCGGGTCTTCCCCAGTTCGGAACTGACCCTGGACCACGTTGTGCCGAGGTCTCGCGGCGGGCGCTCTTCGTGGGAAAACCTGGTGGCGTGCTGCTACCGTTGCAACAACAATAAGGGCGACCGCACGCCGGAAGAGGCTGGGCTGAAACTGGCGCGGCGGCCGCGGCCATTTACGCTGCATACCTCGCGGCAATTGATGCGGCTGATCGGACACCGCGACGAGCGGTGGCGTAAGTACCTGTTTTATTAATCATTTTCCAGCATCGGGGAGCCAAAAAGATTTTTTTAGGGATAGGGAAACTATTTTTGCTCCGGTGCATCTAATATTTTAACTACCACTTCGAGGACACACCCCGGGAGGCAGCTAGGGCGAAGGCCCTAGCTGCTTCTCTCCTTTTAGGGTCCTTTTTCGCGCTAACTTTTACGAGAGGATTTGCGGGCGGGATCGGCGGGGAAGCTTTGCAGCGCCGATTGCTCGTCGGGAAACTCTGGAAAGACTTGGTAAAGCTGCGTGATTTTGAGGACGTCCTCGACTTTCGATGTCAGGCCAACGACTTTCATCTCGCCACCACGCTTGATCACTGCGGCGTAGGTTCTCGCCAGCTCGCCGATGCCGGAGCTGTCGAGATACTGCAAGCCACTCAAGTTGAGGACAATGTTGCGATGCCCTTCTTTGAGGAGGCGGCTGATGTTGTCGCGAAGAACGCCTACCTCCAAAAAGGTGAGCCTGCCCTCAACGGTTACGAGCGAAGCTTGACTTGAGTGCCGAATCGTCGCCGAGAATTCCAATCTCTCCACCCCTGGGGGGAGCTGGGCGCAACATTGTACCTTCGGCGCAACCAATAGCGACAGACCAATTCGCGATTCGAACGGGCGATCACCGAAGGAAAATCGGGGAGCGAGCCGAGGTTTGCGGCTTGGACTACTGCCGCATCACGACGCGGAGACCGCGGCGCCAGCTTTCCGCAAGACCGACGCGCGTCACTTCGATTTCAGGGGAGAGGTATCGGAGGAGCGTGTCGGTGGAAGGATGAAACCGGAGCGCGGGTGCAATCAAATAGACGAGAGGGGGAGCAGGCTGCAAATCGACTCCGGGGAAGTAACCAAAGCGGGAAAAATTGCCCTGTTGGAGATGGCGATGGATCTGAAGCCAGTAGCCAGCGGCCTGGAGGGGAAGATGAATATGTTCGCCGGCCTTCAATTCGAGAATCGCGAGGCGGCCGGAGCGAGTGACGGCGAGGAGATCGAGAATGCCGTGTTCGCACCCGGCGTTGGCGAAGACCTGCGAATAGACAAAGCGCGGATCGAGCGCCGGGTCAATGCGAGTCACATCCTCGCGAACGAGGGACTCGAGCCAGCGCTCGGCTTGAACGCGATAGAGCGGGTGCCGCGAATCGCTAGCGACACGATGGCGATAGACTTCAAGTTCATGGACAAGGCGTTTTAGAGCGGGCCAAGTGGCGGAAGTGAGCTCGTCGCGGGCATCAGTCGTTCCAAAAAAAACGCGGCCATCGTCCCAGCGGGCGAAGGGAAATCCGCGGAAATGCAACGAGACCTCACGGGACTGCGGAACAGGATGCACGGTGACAGCTTTTGGGGCCAGTGCGACGAATCGAGCGCGAGGATACGGGAAGCAATGCTGCGACTTGTGTTCCTGGGCGAGATGATCCGGAGCCCGGCGACGTGGCCGCGACGGCAAGAATGGCGCGAGCGATCGAACCACAAAAGCGCAAAGGTAAGACTGTTCTCGACCACGCCGGCAGGTTCCCCATCGGGCACTCCGAGGACCGCGGTATGCGAGGAGCCACAGCGGAGAAGGCCGCGAGCATAGTTTCCTGAGAGAGAGTGTTCGAGGTCCGGCGAAACCGTCAAGGATTCGAGGGACTCGTCTGGAAACTGCTCGGCGAGGATCCGGCCGAGGCGCTCACAAAAGGCTTGACGGGAAAGGTCGCGGGCTGACGGTTCGAACTCCACGCGAATGAATTCCAGGCGATCGGGTTTAGCGCGACCAAAGCGCTCGACGGCCAAGACAAGCCGCTGCTCGGAATGATCGGTGATAGCGAGGACGCGGCGGGTGAGGTTGCATTGCTCCGACCAAAGATGGAGAAGGGGCTTTTCGGCTGCGCCGCGGACTTCCCAGGAGAGTCCGTTGGAGGGGCTGACGCGGCCGCCACCCTCGCGGATTTCGACGGCGCCGCTGGCCATGAATTCTTTCAGGCAAGCTTCGAGTTCGGCGGCGAGTTCCACGCCGCACAGTATAGATGAACTACGTGCCTCTGTAACTACTGCAACTTCGGGGCGAAGTGCAACCCTTCCACGCGGAGGGACGGCGGTTGCCTGTTCCAGGAGGAAGGCAGGTGGTCAAAAGAGATTTCAAATTCCCGTGACTGGGCAGGAGCCAGGTGCGGCGCGGACAAACCCAAAACGGGGCGGGTTTCGCGAAGAACAACTTGATTGAGCTCGTCGGAGAATTCAATCGTGAGTCGGAGGAAATCAACCGTGCGGTCGCCGCGATTCAGACAACGGCCAGAAATCGTGGTGACTTCCTGATGAAGAAAATTCTCGGCGCGGCTGAGAGATACACCCTCAATCTGGATTTTCTGGGCGTAGGCCATCTCTTCGGCGGTGAAAGAGAGAAAGCGATCGGGTTTCCTGGCGGTCGGCGTGGAAGAAGAAAAAGTCCAAAAATAAAGAGCGACGACGGCCAAAACAACCGCGAGCGCGGAACCCAGGCGGGCAAAGTTGAACCGTCCGCGTTCCAACGGCGGCTGATCGGGCGGCGCGATGTGAGGTTCATTTTCCATGAAATCGGAGCGAGCAAAGGAAATATACAGCCTGCGCTTCGTCCGGCGATAGGGGCGCGGCGGAAAAGGCGCTCTGGCAACCGCGCGGCTAGCGGCCGACGGCGAGCCGCTGCACCAGCGGCTCCGGAAGCCGCGCCGCGCGCATGCGCGCCTGCACGGCGGCAATATCGTAGGGGACGCGCCAAAACTCGACGGTGTGGTGTTCGAGATCGGCGATGGCGAAGCCGGCGCGTGGATCGCCGTCGCGCGGCTGACCGATAGAACCGGGATTAAGCAAGTACCGGCGCGGCGGCTCAATGCGCAGAGCGGAGAAGGATTCGGAAGAGCGCGGGCGAATCTGCAGAACCTCGAGATTGGAATCCTGGTAGGAGAAGCCCCCCTGATGGTGGGTATGGCCGAAGAAAGTGACTTCGGCGGTGGAATCAAGAAGGCCGTCGAGGGCTTGCGCGGGCGTAAAGACATATTCGTCTTCATCTTGAAACGCCCCATGGACAAGAACAATGCCGTCGGTGGCGAGAGGTCCCTGGGGGAGAGCGGTAAGCCAGGTGAGATCTTCGGGTTGAAGTTGCGAGCGCGTCCAGTCAACGGCGGCTTTGGCGACGGGATTGAAATCGGACGTGTCCATGAGTCCGGAGACGGCTTTGTCGTGATTGCCGCGGATGGTGAGCGCACCCAGTTGGCGGAGGCGCGCGGTGACTTCGTGGGGATCGGGACCGTAGCCGACGATGTCACCAAGACAAACCGCATTGTCCCAGCGGCCCCGGACGGATTCAAGGGCTGCATCGAGGGCCGTGGCGTTGGCGTGAAGGTCGCTGAGAACGAGAATCCGCATCCCTGTCCCTAGAAAATGCTAACGAGTATAGATGAAGCCGAGAAACGATGCACGAGCGGAGCGTGGGAGAAAATCGAGGGAATCGATGCGAAGGAAGGAAAAAGGTTTGGTTAAATAGAACGGTAATTTACGGAGAATTGATATGTCCGGGCCCGGTGACTGCAGGAAAGAGACCTCACGCGCACAGATGGAAACAATTTTCGCGCAAAAGAAAAGGAATTTTTAGCGGGACGCGAAACATTCAGGCGGGACGATTCGTCTATACCATTGCAGCCAGGCAGGGCTGCGCAAGCACGACAGAGGATCTGAAACAAAACCCCGCGGTGGCAGCCGCGGGGCGATGACACGCAGTCTTTCCGGCCGTTAGTCCAGGAAGAACGAGGTGTCTTGCGGGTGAGACTACTCGCCCAAAGCGCGCGTGTCAACTCTGTTCGGCCTGCGGCAGCCCGAGGTACGGCTGACTCGATCCCGACCGAAAGGAAACTGACACGCATGAAATCCAAATCGATTCTCCGCAGTGCCGCGCTGTTGGCCGCTTTTGCGCTCGCAGTGCCCGTATTCGCAAAGCCTTTCAGCAAGACCATTAACATCACGCAGGGCGCCAAGATCGGCAAGGCCGATCTAAAGGCGGGTGAGTACCGCCTTCTGATCGACGGCAACAAAGCGACGGTCCAGAAAGACAACAAGGTCATGGCCGAAGTCGAAGGCCGATGGGAAGACCGAGATGCCAAATCAACCTATGACTCCGTACTCCTCGGCGCGAACGGGGAAATCAAGGAAGTGCGTTTTGCGGGGCAGAAGCGCGTGTTTATTTTCAGCGAATAAGTAAGGAGCTTTCGTGACTCCTTTCCAATCGGCGGGAGGGAGGCGGCCCAATGCGGCGGCCTCCCTGCTCGTCCATTTCGCCGCGCAGCTCATGAAGAAACAGATTCACGTGGAGGAGGCCGGAGAGGAGATTGAGCGGCTCGTTCGGAGCTGCAGGCAATTCTCAGTTGATCCTCAAACATCCCGCGCGAAACTCTAACGAATCAACATGCAGTCGCCGTAACTGTAAAAGCGGTAGCCTGCCTCGACAGCGTGACGATAGGCGGCGAGAACGCCCTCGCGGCCCGCGAAGGCGCACACGAGAGCAAGAAGCGTGGACCGCGGCAAATGGAAATTGGTCAGCAGCAAATCCACAACGCGAAATTGAAATCCCGGATGAATGAAGAGGCGGGCCTCGGCTTTGCCGGCGAGGAGCAAACTACGCGAGCCGGAATCCGCCGCACGGCTGGCTGCGTCTTCGAGAGCACGGACGACGGTGGTGCCGATGGCCAAGATGGTGCGGCCGGCGGCACGGGCCTGGAGGATGCGTTCAGCGGTTTCAGGCGAGATTTCGTAAGACTCCGCGTGCATGACGTGGCCTTCCAAGGTTTCGCTGTGAATGGGCTGAAAGGTTCCGAGACCCACTTCGAGAGTGAGCTCGCAGATCTCCGGGCCGCGGGCGCGAATTGTTTGCAGGATTTCCGGAGTGAAGTGAAGGCCGGCGGTGGGAGCGGCGATGGCGCCGGGACGCATTGCAAAAACCGTCTGATAGCGCTCGCGGTCGGCAGATTCGTCCGCGCGATGGATGTAAGGTGGAAGGGGTATGTGACCAAGCCGCTCGAGATGCTCGGAAATGCCCCGTGTGTCACGTGAAACGAAACGCAGAGTGCGAAGACCCAACTCTGCGCGCGAGATGACTTCCGCTTCGAGTTCGCCCTTCCCAAACAAAACACGCTCCCCCGGGGGTAACTTGCGGCCCGGGCGGACTAGAGCCTCCCAAGTTTGCGGATCGAGCCGGCGCGTCAGGAAAACCTCGACTTTGCCAGTCAGGTGCTCCGAGCGCGTAGCGCGCGAGGGCTGCTGCGAGTGAACTCCCGCGCGGCGGCCGAAGAGGCGCGCAGGAATGACGCGCGTGTTGTTCAGAACAAGGAGCTCGTTGCCGCGGAGGAGATCTGGCAGATCTGCAAAAAGACGGTCCTCGAGGCCTCCAGTGGAACGGGACAAGACGAGCATACGCGAGGCATCGCGACGCTCCAGGGGCTGCTGCGCAATTTGAGCCGCGGGCAGATCGTAGTTGAGATCATCGAGGCGCACGCGGCGGAAGTGTAGCAGCAACTACGAGGCGGGGAAGGAGAGAAAGCGAAAAGACCCGAAAAGTGCCCAAGAATCGGGGGAGTGGATACTTAGCGGAAGGGCTCCACGAAGGGGAGTATGTTTCGTAACATATTGCACATAAACAGCTTACCTATTGCAAGAGAGAGTGAAAATTATTATTGACAATGATGCGCGCAGATTTTATACTTCGCGTGGAATCACCTTCTGAGGAGGAGATACAATGAGAACAATGACTCGCTGGGAACCATTCCGCGGGGCCGCAGCCCTGCAGGACCAGATCAACCGCTTTTTTGGCGATGTGCTTGAGCGTAAGGGAGAGGAATCAAATCTCACTGCCTGGGCGCCGGCCGTCGACATTTACGAGACGGAGCACGAACTGGTGGTGAAGGCCGACCTGCCGGATATCGATCCCAAAGATCTGGATATTCGCGTGGAGAACAACATCCTGACAATTCGCGGGGAGCGCAAGTTTGAGAAGAAGGTGAGCGAGGACAACTACCTGCGCGTGGAGCGTGCGTATGGCTCGTTCAGCCGGAGCTTCTCGTTGGCGAACACCGTGAACGTGGAAGCGATCAGGGCGGATTACCAGAACGGCGTGCTGACGCTGAGCATCCCGAAACGAGAGGAAGCAAAGCCGAAGCAGATCAAGGTCAACGTCGGGACACAGGCGGCGGCCGCTGCCGCGGCGAAGTAAGCCAGCAGCAAAAATGTGATATGAGAAGGGGCTGGCGATAGGGCCAGCCCCTTTTTCGCAAGAAGTGAGGAACGGCATGTTGCGATTTGAAAAACTGACCGTGAAGGCACAGGAAGCCGTGCAGGGGGCGCAGGAAGTGGCGGCGCGCCATGAAAACCAGCAAGTGGAACCAGTGCATTTGCTTGCGGCGCTGGTGGGGCAGACCGACGGAGTGGTGCCGTCGCTGCTGACGCGGCTGGGGATTCGAACGGAAGGACTGTCGCAGGAGATCGAACGAGAGATCGGGCGTTTGCCGAAGGTGCAGGGATTCGCGCAGCAGCATCTGGGCCCGGCGTTGAACGACGTTCTGGAGCGCGCGTTCGACGAGGCGGAAAATTTCAAGGACGAATATGTTTCGACGGAGCACGTGTTTCTGGCGATTGCCGGGCAGGAGCGGGACCCGGCGGGACAGCTGCTGAAGCGGCAAGGGGCTTCGCACGAGGCGATTCTGCAAGCCCTGACGGGAGTGCGCGGATCGCAGCGCGTGACGTCGCAGAACCCCGAGACCACCTATGCGGCGCTGGAAAAGTACGCACGGGACCTGACGGATTTGGCGCGGCGCTCGAAACTCGATCCGGTGATCGGGCGCGATGAAGAAATCCGGCGCGTGATGCAGATCCTGGCGCGGAGGACGAAAAATAACCCAGTGCTTATCGGTGAGCCGGGTGTGGGCAAAACGGCCATCGTCGAGGGACTGGCGCAGCGGATTGTTTCCGGGGACGTGCCGGACGTGCTGAAGACGAAGCGGCTAGTGGCGCTGGACCTGGCGGCGCTGGTGGCGGGCGCGAAGTACCGCGGAGAGTTTGAAGACCGTTTGAAGGCGGTGCTGAAGGAAATTACCGAAGCCGAAGGGCAAATTATCCTGTTCATTGACGAACTGCATACGCTGGTGGGCGCGGGCGCGGCCGAAGGTGCGATGGACGCTTCGAACATGCTGAAGCCGGCGCTGGCTCGTGGCGAGTTGCGCGCGATTGGCGCCACGACACTGAACGAATATAAGAAGCGCATCGAAAAAGACCCGGCGCTGGAGCGGCGGTTCCAGCCGGTGCTGGTGAGCGAGCCGACCGTGGAGGATACGATTGCCATTCTCCGGGGACTGAAGGAACGGTACGAAGTGCACCACGGCGTGAGGATCAAGGATGCGGCGATTCTGGCGGCGGCGACGCTATCGCACCGCTACATCTCGGACCGGTTCTTGCCGGACAAAGCCATTGACCTGATCGACGAAGCGGCGGCGAGCCTGCGGATGCAGATCGATTCGTTGCCGGTGGAGATCGACGAGATCGAGCGGCGCATCATGCAACTGGAGATTGAGCGACAAGCGCTGCTGAAAGAGACGGACGCGCATTCGAAGGAACGGCGCAGCCAGATCGAGAAAGAGCTGGCTAAGCTGAAAGAAGATTCGAGCGCGCGGAAGGCGCGGTGGCAGGCGGAGAAAGAAGCGATCCAGAAAATCCGCAAGCTGAAGGAGCAGATCGAGCAGCTGAAGGCAGAGGAGCAACGATACGAGCGCGCGGGAGAATTGGCCAAAGTGGCGGAAATCCGCTACGGCAAAATCGCCGCGGCAGAGCGCGAGCTGAAACTGGCGCAAGAGCGATTTGCGGCCGTGCAGAAGAATGCACCGATGTTGAAAGAAGAGGTGGATGAGGAAGATATCGCGAAACTCGTAAGCAAGTGGACGGGTATTCCCGTTGGGCGGCTGCTTGAGGGAGAGGCGCAGAAGCTGGTGCACATGGAGGAACGGTTACGGCAGCGAGTGGTCGGGCAGGACGAGGCACTGGGCCGCGTGGCAAACGCCGTGCGCCGGAGCCGAGCGGGTCTGTCGGATGCGAAGAGGCCGATCGGGTCATTTATTTTTCTGGGTCCCACGGGCGTGGGGAAAACGGAACTGGCGCGGGCGCTGGCGGAGTTCTTGTTTGACGACGAAAAGCTGATGATTCGAATCGACATGTCCGAGTACATGGAGAAGCACAGCGTGTCGCGATTGATTGGAGCGCCGCCGGGCTACGTCGGCTACGAAGAGGGCGGGCAGCTCACGGAGCAAGTGCGGCGGCATCCGTACTCGGTGATCCTGTTCGACGAGATCGAGAAGGCGCATCCCGACGTGTTCAACGTGCTGCTGCAAATTCTCGAGGACGGGAGGCTGACGGACGGCAAGGGACGCACGGTGGACTTTCGCAATACGGTGCTGGTGATGACCAGCAACGTGGGATCGACGGCGATATTCGAGCTCGCGCACCGTGACCCGGAGCGCGCGAGGAAAGAAGCGATGGATGCGTTGCGCGCGTCGTTCCGGCCGGAGTTCATCAACCGGATCGACGAAATTGTGATCTTCAACCCGCTCGGGAAGGAACAGCTTACGCGGATCGTCGACCTGCTGCTGAAGAGCGTGGAGAAGCTGCTCGCCGAACGGCAGATCACACTGGAGCTGACGCCCGCAGCGAAGGAGTTGCTGCTGCGCGAAGGCTACGACCCGGCGTACGGGGCGCGACCGCTGCGGCGGACGATACAGCGGCTGGTCCAGGATCCTCTGGCGCTGCAAATCCTGGAGGGCGCGGTACTGCCCGGAGATCACGTGCGGGTGGACCGGGACGGGCAGAAGGATGCGATGCGGTTCGAACGAGTGCAAGCCAAAAAACCGGCGACGGCGGCGCGCATCTAAAGCCTTAAGGAGGATTGGGAGTCAAAGGGCAGCCTCGCGCGGTTTTGCAAGGAAAGTATTTGCCCTGTTTTGCGTATATATTTGTGAAGGGACATCATGAGAATTCTTCGAACGACATTTCTGCTGACGGCGTTGACTCTGGTGCTGATTGCGCTAGGCGGCGCTTTCGGCGGGCGGAGCGGCATGACAGCGGCGCTGATCTTCGCCGCAATCGGCAATGCCTTCGCTTACTTCTTCTCAGATAAGATTGCTTTGTGGTCGAGCGGAGCGCAGCCGGTGACGCGCGAGCAATTGCCACGGCTGTATGCAGTGATGGAACGCCTTGCGGCGAAGGCCAATTTGCCTGTGCCGAAACTGTACGTTGTGCCGGATGCGGCGCCAAATGCTTTTGCGACCGGGCGCAATCCGCGCCATGCTTCCGTGGCGGTAACCGAGGGCCTGCTCCAGCTCATGAACGATGAAGAGCTGGAGGGCGTGATCGCGCATGAACTTTCGCACGTTCGGAACTACGACATACTGATCAGCTCGATCGCCGCGACGATCGCCGGCGCCATCACCTACGTAGCCCGAATGGGATACTGGGCCAACCTCTTTGGCTATGGAGGGCGCGATGACGACCGCGAGGGAGGCGGCGGTCTGGCCGGAATTCTGATGCTGATCCTTGCGCCCATCGCCGCTCTTCTTCTGCAACTCGGCATTTCCCGCCAAAGAGAGTATTCGGCGGACGCAACGGGCGTTAGGATGGTGGGACAGCCCTACGGGCTAATCAGTGCGCTGCAAAAGCTGGGGACGTACAACAAGCGGATCCCAACTACAGCCCTATCGCCGTCTACTTCGGCGCTTTGTATCGTGAAGCCCCTTTTCGGCGGGGAAACTCTGAGCTCGCTCTTTAGCACGCATCCTCCGCTCGAAGACCGCATTGCTGCGTTGCGGGAAATGACCGTAACACCTGAGCGATAACGTTATTCGTAGCAAGAATTCTGCGCAACTTCGCCGTAATGCCAGTGTAATCTTTTCTGTTGTTGGGGCAAAGCGGGTTCGCTGGATTCCACAGTAGCTTCGATAACCCACTGATTCTTAAGCAAATAAGATTTGCACCGCCATTTGTGCTTTTGGTGAATCAAATGCATAAGTAAAGGGGGAGCGTGGTCTCGCCGTTTGGGGACTGAGGGGACGGGAGTCATGAGTTGCAGGGACACTATCCATTTGATTTGCTGGTACTTAGAGGGAAGGCTTTCACCCGCAGTCGCCAGCGAGATTCAAAAGCACCTTAGTGAGTGCCGGGACTGTCATCTTGTGCTCGATGCTGCAGTGAGCACTTTGGATCGGTATTTCGGGGCTGAAAAAGCCGTCGGCGCCGGGGCTGCTACCCAGGCAGCTTAACGAAGTCTGGCTAAGGCTTTATCAGACAGTAATTTAGAGCCGCGCTGTGCTCCCATTGCGCGCCTGGCGTGATTTCACCTGACCTCTGGGAAAGTGCCGCCAGGAAAAACTCCCTAAACAGCAAAATTTACCCCAGGCTACAGAACAGCGTAATCTTTACTGGTACTAGTACTATTGTATCTCTCGGCCGGTGGGCCGGAATTCGCCCTCAACCATTTGGAGCCATTCGGGTTAGCGGCAACGCCTGGCACAACGCCCCTTTGGCTTTGGGCATGCACTTTTCCATCTGGGAAGGGCGGAAACGCCAAAGGAGAAGAAGTATATGAGCGAGTTTCAGGGACAGATCAACCATGCCGCGCCCGGTGCGCCGAGGTGGGTAGGGCTGGCTGTGGCAGTATTAGCCGGAGTTTCGGTGATCGGTTTGGGAGTGGGATGGAGCGCGTTGAATCGCGCGAGCAGTGCGGAGACGACACAGACATCCCTCAAGCAGTCAAACGATGCGCTGACCCAGCGGTTGGCCAAGGAAGATGAAATCAATCAACAGTTGCAGAGCGACCTCAAGGTCGTGACGGACAAGCTGAACGTCACGCAATCAGACTTGATCAATGCGCGCAAGCAGAACAAGAATGCCACCACCGCCGTGGACAAGAAGGTGACCAAGCTGGAAACGTCGGTGAATGAGCAGTTGGCGACGAAGGCAAGCTCAGACGATGTGAACAGGTTGAACGGTGATGTCACTGGCGTGAAATCCGATCTGGACGCCCAGAAGAACAACCTGCAGATGGCGCGCAGCGAAATGGGCACGCTCATCGCCCGGAACCATGACGAAATCGACCAGTTGCGCCGTATGGGGACGCGGGATTATTTCGAGTTCACGGTTACGCGGAAGGCCGGGGCCCAGAAAGTGGGCTCTATCCAGGTTGAGCTGAGGGACACCAACATCAAGAAAAACCAGTACACCCTCAACGTACTGGCGGACGACAAGAGCTTCGAGAAGAAAAACCGCTCGGTGAATGAGCCGATTTTCTTCTACACGGGCGGAAGCCGCGCAGCGCTGGAACTGGTGATCAACAAAGTCTCGAAGAATACGGCGACAGGATACCTGAGCATACCGAAGGCGGCCGGGGCAACATCGGCGAGCACTTCGAACTCTGGGCAATAAATCGTTTCGGAAACGGGACAAACCGCGATTCCTTGGGAGCACAAAGAGAAGGAGGGCTCTTTCGAGCCCTCCTTCTCTTTTTTTGAGGAGCCTCATCCGGGAGAACCATTCCTCCGTATGCTGAAAAGGAACGTTCTGGACATCGGGCCGCTGGCTATGCCAAGCTAAGTTCCAGCCCGGCAAACTACAAAAGCCAAGTCAGTTTTTCTGGAGGGGAGAAAACCATGAAAGTACGTTTTGCGACAGGAATGGCAGTGGTGCTTTTCGGCGCGGCATTGGCGATGGCGTCGGAAGGCTCATGGACCGGCTACATCTCAGACAGCGCATGCGGCGCGAAGGGCACGAGCGAAAAGCATGCGGATTGCGCCGCGAAATGCGTGAAGGAGAAGGGCGCAAAGTACGTGTTCGTCAATGACGGAGACAAGAAGGTTTACGTCGTCGACGCGCAAGAAAAGGTGGCGGCGCATGCCGGCCATCACGTTACGGTGAAGGGCAGCGTGGAGGGGGATACGCTGAAGCTGGAAAGCATCGACATGGCAGCAGCCGCGAAGTAAGCCTTCGCGCAGATTGTTTCAAAACGGGCGGCTCGATCGGATCGGGCCGCCCGTTTTGTTTTTTGCAAGCAGACGGGATTCCGTTACGATACTTGCCGACCCATGACCACGCTCTTGCACGCTGGCCGCGCGCTGACCCCCACGACGGAGATTATCGATGCAGGCATCCTGATGCGCGAAGGCGTGATCCAGCAAATCGGTCCGCGTGAAGGGATGCAGCTCCCCGCAGGCGCAAAAGAAATCGCCGCGACGGACAAGACAGCCGTTCCGGGGTTCGTTGACGTGCACATCCACGGGGCGGGCGGGCATGACGTTATGGAGGGCAGCGCGGAGGCGTTGAAGGCGGTGGCGCAACTGGTGGCGCGGCACGGGACGACCTCGTTTGTGGCAACCACGGTCACGGCCAGCCCTGAGGATACGGCACGCAGCGTCGATGGGATTGCGCGCTATATCGGCGGCCAACACGAAACGGAGGACGCGCGAGCCGAAGTGCTGGGAATCCATCTGGAGGGGCCGTTCATCAGCGCCGTACGGAGAGGCGTGCATCCGCAGGAGTGGCTGAAGCTGCCATCGGGAGAGCTTTTGGAAAAGTTCCTGCAAGCGGCGGCTGGGCATGCACTGATCCTGACAATCGCTCCGGAGCTACTGGGGGCGATACCATGCATCGATGCAGCGCGAAAAGCAGGGATGGTGGTGGCGCTGGGGCACACGGATGCGACGTATGAACAGGCGCGGGCGGCGATAGCGCATGGAGCGCGGCACGCCGTGCACGTGTACAACGCGATGCGGCCTTTTTCGCACCGCGATAGCGGCGTGATCGGGGCGGTGCTGACGTCTCCGGAGGTGACCGCGGAATTGATCGCGGACGGTGTGCACGTAGACGAAGCGGCCATGAGAGTGCTGTTGCAGGCCAAGGGCGCGGGCCGCATGATCCTGGTAAGCGATGGGACGGCGGCGACGGGAATGCCGGACGGAAAATATACGCTGGGGAAAATAGAAGTGACGGTGAGCGGCGGAGTGTGCCGGAATGCGGAAGGAAAGCTGGCGGGAAGCACCCTGACGCTGGACCGGGCCCTGCGGAATATTGTGGGGCTGGGCGTTCCGCCGGCGGATGCGGTGCGCATGCTGACGGCGAATCCTGCGGGGCTGCTGGGGATTGAATTCAAGAAGGGAGCGTTGCGGACGGGTGCGGATGCGGATGTCCTGCTGCTAGATGCGGGCTGGCACGTGACGAACGTGTGGGCCCGCGGAGTGGCCATGAGTTGAGGAGGACGAGCATTTCCGGCGGTCATGAATCCACAAGCAAACAAAAAAAAGAAGATCTACGGGGCAGGAATAACAGCACCAACCGGGGAGGAGCGGCATGCTGCGCCCCAACAAAGAATTCCATTATCAAAGGCTAAGGGTTGAGGGGGATGTTCAGCTCGTTGGCTAGTTGGACGGGATTGAAGGGGCTGCAGGCGAAATAGCGGCCGCCAACTTCGAGCGTTGGGACTTTGCGTTTGCCTTTGTTGGCTTCGAGCACGATTTGCTCGGCCGCGGGATCCTCTTCGATGTTTACCTCGCGGTAGTCCACGCCGCGCTCCTTCAGAAAGAACTTTGCACGGCGACAATCGGGACACCGGGATGTGGTGTACATCGTGACCGTTTCCATGGGCAAGTCCTAAATTATTAGATGCGTGGTGCGAGGCGAAGTCGCAAAAAACCCGGGAACGGGGGTTTCCTGGGGTAATCACGGGGCGTTGACGGGCGCGCCGCGATGCTTGCGCGCAACTTGAATACGGATAAGTGCGCGCTGGAGGGAGATGGAGGCGCGGTCCCAATCGATGTTGGTGTCGCCGGCGGCGAGGCGTCTTTCTGCACGAGCCTTGGCGGCCTCGGCGCGGGCAATATCAATTTCCGCTGCCATCTCTGCGGTTTCCGCGAGAACGGTCACACGATCGGGCAGAACTTCGGCAAAGCCGCGGACAATCGCGAGAACATCGGAGGGTTTCCCACCGGCGCCGCGATACGTCAACTCGCCGATGCCGAGCTCGGTCATCAACGGCGCGTGGCCGGGCAGAATCCCAAGAGCGCCTTCCGCGCCGGGGAGCCCGACCTCGACAACGCGCTCGCGCAGCAATTGGCGTTGCGGCGTTACGATGACGAGCTCGATAGAATCAGGCAGCATTTCTTCTTAAGCGCCCGCCTTCATCTTTTCCGCCTTCTCGAGGGCTTCCTCGATCGTGCCGACCATGTAGAAGGCCTGCTCCGGAATGTCGTCATATTTGCCTTCGACGATTTCCTTGAAGCTGCGGACGGTGTCCTCGATCTTGACGTACTTGCCTTCGAGGCCAGTGAACTGCGCGGCGACGAACATGGGCTGCGAGAGGAATTTTTCAATCTTGCGCGCGCGAGCCACGGTGCGCTTGTCTTCGTCGGAAAGTTCCTCGATGCCGAGGATGGCGATGATGTCCTGGAGGTCCTTGTAGCGCTGCAGAATGGATTTCACACTGCGAGCGACAGCGTAGTGCTCCGCGCCGACGATGCGAGGGTCGAGAATGCGCGAATAGCTGGCGAGAGGATCAACGGCGGGATAGATGCCGCGCTCGACGATCTGACGGCTAAGGTTGGTGGTGGCGTCGAGGTGCGTGAACGTCGCCGCCGGAGCGGGGTCGGTGTAGTCGTCGGCAGGAACGTAAATCGCCTGGACCGAGGTGATGGAGCCGGACTTCGTGGAGGTGATGCGCTCCTGAAGCTCGCCAATTTCGGTGTTGAGGTTCGGCTGGTAACCGACGGCGGAAGGCATGCGGCCAAGCAGCGCCGATACTTCAGAGCCCGCTTGCACGAACCGGAAAATATTGTCGATGAACAGGAGCACGTTGAGGTGCTCCTGGTCGCGGAAGTATTCAGCGACGGTGAGACCGGTGAGGCCGACGCGGAGACGCGAGCCGGGCGGTTCAGTCATCTGGCCGTAAATCAGCGCGGCGCGGGACTTTTCTGAATTGCCGGGGACGACCACGCCGGATTCGGACATTTCGAGCCAGAGGTCGTTTCCTTCGCGCGTGCGCTCACCGACGCCAGCGAAGACGGACACTCCGCCGTGCTGCATGGCGACGTTGTGGATAAGCTCCATGATGATAACGGTCTTGCCAACGCCCGCGCCGCCAAAGAGGCCAATCTTTCCGCCCTTGAGATACGGTTCGATGAGGTCGACAACTTTGATGCCGGTTTCAAACATCTCGAGTGTAGTCGACTGCTCCTCGAGCGTTGGCGCGGGACGGTGAATCGGAGAATAGTTTGCGCTGATGATCGGACCAAGCTGATCGACGGGCTTGCCCAAAACGTTCATAACGCGCCCCAGCGTGGGGCGGCCCACGGGAACGGTGATGCCCTTGCCTGTGTCGAACGCCTTCATGCCGCGAACCATGCCCTCCACCGGCTCCATGGCGACACAGCGGACGCGGCCTTCACCGAGATGCTGCTGAACTTCAACGGTGACGTCGAGCGGCTCAGGGACGTTGTAGCCTTCGCTTGTGACGCGGACGGCATTGTAGATTGTTGGAAGATGACCCGCTTCAAATTGAACGTCGAGCACCGGTCCGATGACCTGAACGACGTGTCCGACAGCTGCATATTTCTCTGCCATGCATTCTCCTAAGCGGTGGATGCGGCTCCGCTCACAATTTCAATAATCTCCTTGGTGATGGCCGCCTGGCGCACTTTGTTCATGTGCAGCGTCAAGGCCTCAATGACGTCGCCGGCGTTGTTGGTGGCGGACTCCATGGCGGTCATGCGGGCGGCGTGTTCCGCCGCCGAAGATTCCAGCATGGCGCGCAGGATCTGCGTCTCGACGTAGCGCGGCAAAAGTTTGTCGAGTAACTGCGCTTCCGGCTGTTCGTAAATGTAGTCCACGCGCGCGGCTGCTTGCTCCGCGGGCGATTCTTCCTCGGCGCGAATGGCTTCGATGGGAAGAAGTTTTTCAATCACGAGGTTGGGCGTCATGACGGTTTTGAATTCGCTGAAAGCGATGTAGACGGAGTCAATCTTCTCACTCGAATAAAGGCTGGCGACGAGCGAAGCGATTTCGCGTGCCGTCCCAAAATTGACGCGGGCGAGAACGTTCACAAACTCGGCGGCGAGATTGAAGCCAGCTTTCCGGAGAGAGTCGCGGCCCTTCTTCCCGACGGGAACGACCGAGATTTTTTTGCCCTTATGAGCGCGAAAAAGCTCATTGGCCTTGCGCAGGATGTTGGCATTGAAGGCGCCGGCGAGGCCGCGCTCGCCAGTGAGCACGATGGCGAGGACGTTCCGTTCGGGGCGATGCACGAGGAGCGGATGCTGCGGCTCGTCGATGCGCGCCATGATCGAACGGAGCACGTGCGCGAGTTCCTTTGCAAACGGACGCGCGGCCAGCGCCGCTTCCTGCGCGCGGCGCAACCGGGCGGCGGCGACAAACTTCATCGCGCGGGTGATCTGCTGGGTGTTTTTCACCGAGCGGATGCGGCGCCGGAAATCGAGAAGTGTGGGCATCGCAGTGCGTTAGCTGAAGTCCCTAGTTGGCGGCCGCAGTTGCGGCGGCGCTGAAGCGCTCCTTGAAAGCGTCGACGGCCGTCTTGACTTCAGCTTTGATGCCGTCGTCGAGAGCCTTTTTCGCGGCAATATTTTTCAAGATTGAAGGATGATTCGTTTCGACGAATTGCAAGAACTCGCTCTCAAAGCGGCGAACTTCAGGGACCGGCACGTTGTCCAATGCGCCGCTCGTAGCGACGTAAATGCTGAGGACCTGTTTTTCCGCGGAGAGCGGCGCGTACTGATCCTGCTTCAGGATTTCCGTGAGGCGCTGGCCGCGCGCGAGTTGCGCTTGCGTGACTTTGTCGAGCTGATCGGAACCGAACTGCGCGAAAGCGGCGAGTTCGCGGTACTGCGCCATGTCCAGGCGCAAAGTGCCAGCCACCTGGCGCATGGCCTTGATCTGGGCGTTGCCGCCGACGCGGCTGACGGAGATGCCTACGTTGATGGCAGGACGAATGCCGCCGTTGAAAAGGTCGGCTTCGAGGTAGATCTGGCCGTCGGTGATGGAGATGACGTTGGTAGGAATATAGGCCGAAACGTCGCCGGCCTGCGTTTCAATCACGGGCAGCGAGGTCAGCGAACCGCCCCCGAGTTTATCGTTGAGCTTCGCGGCGCGCTCCAGCAAGCGCGAATGGAGATAGAAAACGTCGCCTGGAAAAGCTTCGCGGCCCGGTGGGCGGCGCAGGAGCAAAGAGATTTCGCGATAAGCCTGGGCGTGTTTGGAGAGGTCGTCATAGAAGGTGACAGCGTGACGCTTGGTGTCGCGGAAGAATTCGCCCATGGCGCACGCGGCGTAGGGCGCGATGTACTGGAGCGACGCAGGCTCGGCGGCGCTCGAGGCGACGACGATAGTGTAGTCCATGGCGCCGGCGTCGGTGAGCGTCTTAACGACCTGGGCGATCGTGGAGCGTTTTTGGCCGATGCCGCAGTAGATGCAAATGAGGTCCCCGCCCCTCTGATTGATAATAGTGTCGAGGATCACGGCGGTCTTGCCGGTCTGGCGGTCGCCGATGATCAGTTCGCGCTGGCCGCGGCCGATCGGAATCATCGAATCGATGGCCTTGATACCGGTCTGGAGCGGCTCGCGGACGGGCTGGCGGTCGAGCACGCCGGGAGCAATGCGCTCGAGCGCGTTGCGCTGCTTGGAAGCAATGGGGCCTTTGCCGTCGAGCGGCTCCCCGAGCGGATTGACGACGCGGCCGACGAGAGCTTCGCCCACGGGCACGGACATAATCGTGTTGGTGCGCTTGACGACGTCGCCCTCTTTGAGCTCGGAAGACTCGCCGAGAAGCACGGCGCCGACTTCTCCTTCTTCGAGGTTGAGCGCGATGCCGAAAATGTTGTGGGGAAACGCGAGCATCTCGCCAGCCATGGCTTTTTCGAGTCCATAGATGCGCGCGATGCCGTCACCCACACTGATGATCGCGCCGACTTCGTCGACGGAAACGGTCTGCTCGTAGTTTTCGATCTGCTCGCGCAGAATCTTGCTGATTTCGTCTGCCTTGATGTTCGCCATGCCTGCTCCTGATCCCTTCGCGCCCCGGTGCGGCATCGGGGCCAACCAGTCTATTCTGCTGCGAGACGCGCGCGCATTTCGTTCAACCGGCTGCGCACCGAGCCGTCGTAGATCGTGTCCCCGACGCGCACCAGCGCGCCGCCGAGCAGCGCCGGGTCGAGAGAATACTTGGCCTCAATTTTTTTCCCGGTGATGCGCTCGAGCGTTTGCGCGAACTGCTTTTTCTGCCCGGCGCTCAACTCGACCGCGGAAAAAACTTCCGCTTCGGCAATTCCCTGTCGCTGCCGGATGACGTCCTCGAACGCGGCGATGATTTCCGGAAGCATATTTGTGCGCCGGTGATCCACAATCACAAAAAGAAAATTGCGGATGATTTTGCCGGCGCGCATGCGCGCAACGATTTTTTCAATCACGCCGTGCTTGGCCTCGCGAGTGACTGCCGGACTGGCGAGGAAATTGCGCAATTCCGCGGAGTCCGCGAAGGCGGCGCCGAAATCGGTCAATTGCTTAACGGCTGGCTCGGCGGCGCCCTGCGCAAGAGCGATATCCGCAAGCGCGTTCGCGTACTGGAAGCTCGCGGACTTCAATTCGGTCTCCCTTCGAGACTCGTTACGAAGGAGTTGACGAGGGATTCCTGCGCCGCAGGCGTGAGCTGCTTGATAAGAAGCGATTCGGCGCCGTCAACCGCGAGTCTTGCGGCCAGGGCCTTCAGTTCGAGGCGCGCGGCCCGTTCGGCGGCTTCGATTTCCGCCTGGGCAGCGATGCCCACTTTTTGCGCGTCGCTTTTCGCGAGTGCCCGGATGCGCTCACCCTCGGCGGCGGCTTCGCGCCGCGCGATAGCGCTCAGATCGTTGATTTCCTGCTGGAGGCGCGCCAGCTTTGCTTCCGCCTCACGGACCTGGCGGTCCGCTTCGGCTTTCGCGGAAGTCGCTGTAGCGATGGCGGAGCTGATGCTATCCGCGTGAGCCCGGAACTTTGGCGGCAGTAACTTCCCGAAGACCCAGAGAATCAGGCCGGCGACAATAGAAAAGTTGATCCGCTTGAAAATTTCTGTGGCGTGTCCGGCCGCAGCGCTGCCGCCCTCTTCCGCGGCGCGCACGCTAAACACACAGAAAAGAAGAACGCAGAACACACTCGTAACGACAAAAATTCGGCGGTTGCGCGTCATCGGGCCTCTCTTGCTGGGCTGCCCGGACGCGGCGGGGCTTGCAGGATGCGGCGCGCGATTTCAGCAGAAAGCTCACCGACGGTGGCTTCGACTTCGCGGCGAGCGGCGGCGAGTTCGCCGGCGATGCGCTCTTTGGCGGTGGCGACCTCCGCCGCGGCCTTGGTGCGGGCATCTTTGACGAGTGCCGTTCGTTCATCGAGTAGCTTTTTGCGGGCGGCTTCTTGCTCGGCGTAAACCTGTCCGCGCGCCTGCTTTAGGGCACCCTGGTACTGTCGGGCTTTCTCGGCTGCGGCGGCCTGGGCGGCTTCAGCCGCCTTTTGCGCGCCCGCTGTACGGGCGTCGCGCTCGGCCATGACTCTGAGGAGCGGCTTGAAGAAAAGGGCCCGCAAGATGAAGTAAAAAAGGAGGATGATCAGGACCGTGGGCACAGCCTGAAGGAACAGTTCCCCCAATTGGTGACCGATACCTTGCATCTATTTGGGTAGCCTAAAACTCGTTGTGTGTGGCCTCGAAGCGGCCACCAGGTTGGCAGCCGCGCCGTGCCCCGACCCAGAAAGGGACGCTACGGTGGGCTTGAAGCTGCCTAATGAAACAGTATTTTATAGCATCTCTCAGAGCGTCCCGTCAACGCAGCCACGCTCATCACGATTTCAAGAAATTTGGAGACGTCAACCGAGGCGGGCGCCGAGGGCGTGGGAATGGAACTCAGGACTGCGGTGGCGGCGCTGGGTCGTAGACAAAACGGATGACAAGGGGCGTGTTGGAGCGACCGGAAGTCATGTGCAGGGTTTCGTAAAGCTGTTTGCCGTCGTAAGACAATTCAAACGTGCGGCTCATTTTTTCTCCGCGAGAGGTCTTTTCGTCGGAGACGAGCCGGGAGCCGTCCCAATGGGCAGCGATCTCCTGGTATGAATCGTCCTTGGAATTGGGTTTCTGTAGCTTGCGGCCATCGGTGAAGAAAGCCCGCTTCCGGTTTTGATCGTCGGTGAGGTCGACTTCGGCATCCTTACGGGCGAGCGTCAGGGAGTTCGAGGGTTTGAAGAGTTCCTGCGCGCGCTGGCGGTCATCCTCGTTCTCGCCGCGGCGACCACCGTATCCGCCGTGACCACCCATGCCAGGAACGCCGCCGCCCACATGCACGCCTCCACCGCCACCGTGTCCGCCCCCTCTATTGCCACGTGCGTCCTGCATCTTCTTGCGCGCGTCGTCGCTGTCGTCTCGGTTCAGCCTCCAGGCTCCCAGAATAGAAGTCCTGCTTTCTACGGAGGACTTTTGATCTTGCGGCTTCGCAGTTGGGGTCGAAGAAGGTTGTGGCGTTGCCGCGGGCAGGGGGCCGGCTGGCGCTTGTGCGCGGAGAAGGCTGGGGCTCGCGAGGAGAGCCAGCGCCACGGAACCAAGAACAAATACGCGAAGCGTGAGTCTTGCTTTCATGATGGCCTCTTGTCCATTAGATGGATTCCCGCCTCAGTCCGAGAAAGTTCCGCTGCGCCAGGCAAGAGAAAGGAAAACGAATTTTGCCGCCGGACGAGGGTTTTCTGGTTGCCCTCACTTAGCGTTAGAGGAAAGGACAGCAGAAGGGTTGCTTCATGCACGAAGAAGCCAGGCATTGATAGCCGTAGCGCGAGGGAGGAGAGCGAGTGCGCCGAGTTTGCGGAATTGGGAGGCACGTTGGCGGAAGGCGGTCGCGCTGGGCGGAAGGATGGCGACGAAGGGCACGTCCGCCGCGCGGGCCGCGAGGGCATCGTCAATGTTATCGCCCACATAAAGCGCGGAGGCAGGATCGCGCCCGTCCAGGATCTTCAGCAAGCCATCGGGATAAGGCTTTTTGCGCTTGACGTCATCCATGGTGACAACGCTTCGGAAGTGGCGCACTCCGGCCCAGCGGTCAAAAGTGTAAGCAAATTCCTTTCGCGTTCTGCCAGTGAAGAGATGCAACTCGAAGCGGCTCGCCCAGCGTTCGATCTGCTGCGGCGTGACGAGCAATCTTTCTTTCTTCACGTTGCCAGGCTTGCCGTCCTTGCCCCAATAAAATTGTTGAAACGCGTCGCGTGCTTCGTCATAGCTGGTGGGGCGGCCCAGTGCCGTGGCCCAGTTTGAAACCATACTCCAGTCGTCATTGTTCCCGGGCTTGGCCTTCCATTTATGCAGCTCGGCCCACGTGACGCGCTTTCCGGTGAGGAAACGCACCGTTTGAAGGGCAGAAAGTCCGAACGTGCCACGGACATCAACGAGGACGCCGTCGACGTCAAAGATCAAAACTCGAGGTTGTGTTTGAAGAACGCTGCGGCGGCGTGAGTTCGGCACGGTCCCTCTTGGGTTAGATGGTCAGAGACAAAGTGTGGCTGTGAGCCGCAATATGCGTCAAGTCAGATGGCCCGGCAGTGCGGTTGCTGGGGCCAGAAGCCGCTTGCTACAATTGCCAACGGAAGAGCCGCGGCTGGGCTGCGCGCACCAGGCCGGTCGGAGCGACCGCAAGCAGTTTCCCCCTGCGCGAAGATTCTTGAGGGAATAACGCTCTTCAAAGTATGTCCGACCGGACAGAGGGAGCGGCGCAAGCTCTTGTGCGTCTGCCGCCGCATGGCTGTCAAGAGTGTTCAACGCCTGGCAGTCATTGGAAATGAGGGATGAAGTATGGCTGGATTCGCCGGTGTGGATTTCATCGATTTTGACTCGCAATTGAACGACGAAGAAAAGCTGGTCCGGCAAACCGCCAGGCAATTCGTCGACAACGAAGTTATTCCAATCATCGAGAAACATAGCCGCGAGGGAACTTTTCCCAAACATCTCGTGCCGCAGCTCGGGGAGTTGGGCTTTTTCGGGGCCAACCTGCAAGGATACGGCTGCGCGGGAATGTCAAATGTCGCTTACGGTCTAGTGACGCAGGAGCTGGAGCGCGGGGATTCCGGGCTGCGGAGCTTCGTTTCCGTGCAGAGCGCGCTGGTAATGTATCCGATTTATGCTTACGGAAATGACGCGCAAAAAAACAAATGGCTGCCGCTGCTGCAACAGGGGAAGGCCCTCGGCTGCTTCGGCTTGACGGAGCCACAATTCGGTTCGAACCCCGGCGGAATGTTGACGCGCGCGGTGAGAAAGGGCAATAAGTACGTATTGAACGGCGAGAAAATGTGGATCACCAGCGGGTCGATCGCCGACGTCGCGGTCGTATGGGCCAAGACCGAGGACGACAAGATTCGCGGTTTCCTGGTGGAAAAAGGCGCGCCGGGATTCAAAGCCTGGGACGTGCACGGGAAGTGGTCGCTCCGGGCATCGGTCACTTCAGGGCTGGCGTTCACGGACTGCGAGATTCCCGAAGAGAATTTGCTGCCAAACGTCGTGGGGCTGAAAGGGCCGCTCGGCTGCTTGAACCAGGCGCGTTACGGCATCGGCTGGGGGGCTCTGGGCGCTGCCATGGCGTGTTATGACACGGCGCTGCAATACGCGAAAACGCGCAAACAGTTTGCTAATAAGCCGATTGCCTCGCACCAGCTTGTGCAGGAAAAGCTGGCGTGGATGATCACGGAGATCGTGAAGGGGCAATTGCTGGCGCTGCACGTCGGCAGGCTGAAAGACAAAGGCAAAGTTGACCCCTCACACATCTCCATGCTGAAAATGAATAACGTAGGCATTGCGCTGGAGACGGCGCGCAAAGCACGCGACATTCTTGGGGCAAACGGAATCGTGGACGATTACTGCATCATGCGGCACATGAACAACCTCGAGAGCGTGTTCACCTATGAGGGCACGAACGACATTCACAAGCTGGTGATCGGAGAGAGGATCACCGGCATTTCCGCTTTCGTGTAGGGGCACGATATATCGCGCACCTACGGGAGTTATTTATGACCGTGTCTTCACTGTTGCGTTTTTTCGCTTCAAGACTGATATCGCTCCTTCTGCTCGTGATGCTTGCGCCTTGTGTCACACCGGCGCAGACGCGCACTCCGCAAGCCGCGCCGCAGGAGAAGCAGAAGATTCGCGCGATTACCGCGTTCCTCAACCTGGACCGCGCGCAAGCTCAGCAGCAGGTCGCCGACGCGATGAAAATGCTGAAGTACGCGCGAACGGTTTTCGAGTCGCGCGGGTTTGAAGTGGAAACGATTCGCATCGCCACACAGCCATTTCCGGAATACACCAAAGGGCTGTCGGCGCAGCAGGCGGTGGCGTTTTTCAAGGACTACGACGCCGTGGCGGCAAAAAATGGCTTCGCCGCTTCGATCGGGCCGGCGATGCTCAACGCCGGGGACAGTAACGCACAGGCCGATCTGCTCGCGGAAATCCTGGCCAACACCAAGCAACTGAACGCCAGCGTGGTGGTTGCCGGCGAAGATGGAGTGCGGTGGGGCGCGGTGGGGGCCGCGGCGCGGGTGATGAAGAAATTAGAAGATACAACCGAGCACAGCCAGGGAAATTTCCGTTTCTCGGCGATTGCCATGGTGCCGCCGTTGACCCCGTTCTTTCCCGGGTCGTATCACACGGGCTTCGGACACCAGTTTGCGATCGCGCTGGAGTCGGCGAACGTCGTGGCCGCAGCTTTCAAGGATGCGCCCGACTTGGCAACCGCACAGCAGAGGCTGACGGACACGCTCAGCGCGGTTGCGTTTGAGGTGCAGAGGCAAGCGGGACGCGTGGATATGGACACTGGCTGGACCTACATGGGCATCGATTTGTCGCCGGCCCCCCTGAAGGATATTTCCATCGGCGCGGCAATCGAGAATCTGACGTCCCAGCCGGTCGGTTCGAGCGGGACGCTGACGGCGGCAGCGACAATCACCGCGGCGATAAAGAACATCAAGGTAAAGCAAACGGGGTATTCTGGCCTAATGCTGCCGGTTCTGGAAGACTCGCGCCTGGCGCAGAGGTGGAGCGAAGGGCGCCTCTCGCTGGATTCCTTGTTAAGTTACAGCGCAGTTTGCGGAACGGGACTCGACACCGTGCCGTTGCCGGGAGACGTCAGCGCCGAACAGCTCTCCCTGATCATCGGGGATATGGCCAGCCTCGCGGTGAAGTGGAACAAGCCGCTCTCGGCACGTCTGCTGCCGGTGCAGGGAAAAGGCCCGGGTGATTTAACGGCATTCGATAGCCCTTTTCTTGTGAACGCGACAATCCAGCCGCTGGATCGCGCCGAATCAAAACCTTAGTCGCGTGAGGGATTTCCACCGGGCATCGGCTCTTTTCCCTTCCTTATCGACTACTATCCCTGGATTGACTTATGATTAGCCCCTGCCGGAGGGCGCCCGCCTATGGAAGCGCAACTTAGCCTTGAATTTTTGCGCGTGGTTGAAAACGGCGCGATTGCCGCCGCGCGCACGATGGGATTCGGCGACCGCCACAAAGCCGACGAAGTTGCTGTGGAAGCCATGCGCAAGACGATGGACGCCGTGGAGATGGACGGCACGATCGTGATCGGCGAGGGCGAGCGCGACGAAGCGCCCATGCTGTATATCGGCGAAAAAGTGGGACTCGCAACGCACGCGCCCAAGGCGCTCTTCCCTGAAGTGGACATTGCCGTCGATCCCCTCGAAGGCACGAATCTCTGCGCGACGGGCGCGTCCAATTCCATCGCTGTTCTGGCGGCGAGCGAGCGTGGCGGCTTGCTTCACGCGCCCGATCTCTACATGGAAAAGATCGTTGTTGGACCTTCCTGCAAAGGCGCAGTGGAACTCGATGCGCCCGTGGCGGACAACCTGAAATCCATCGCCAAGCGGCTGGACCGGGACGTGGAAGACCTGGTGGTCATCGTGCTCGACCGGCCGCGGCATGAAAAGCTCATCGAAGAAATTCGCCGCGCGGGCGCGCGCATCCGGCTGATTGGCGACGGCGATCTCTCGGCCGGCATATCCGCAGCCGTGGTAGGCACAGGAGTGCACGCGGTGATGGGCACCGGAGGCGCTCCAGAAGGCGTGCTGACGGCCGCGGCGCTGCGCTGCTTGAACGGGCAGATCCTCGCACGCTTGGTGATTGGCAAACCGGAAGACCAGGCGCGACTCGAAAAGATGGGCGTAAAGGATCCGAAACGCGTCTACGACACGGAGGATCTGGCGCCGGGCAAAAAAATGATTTTCGCTTGCACCGGCGTCACCGACGGAAATCTCCTAAAAGGCGTGCGCTTTTTCGGCGAGGGCATCCGCACGCAGTCGATGATCCTGACGCTGGACGACCGCCAGGTGCGCTTCGTGGATTCCGTGCATCTTGAGAAGCGGCCGGACATCAAGGTGCGCTTCAACTAAATCCACCGCGCCTTCAAGATTCTCCAGGCAGCAGCAATTCGAGTTATTTCTTGTCGTTTAGGATTCCCAGGAAAACGCGATCGTCCACAGCGATGGAGCGCGTGAACAGCACCGCCGTATTCCCGCCGGCAAATGCGATCCGATTGGCGCTTCCGCTGATCGCCGGACCTGCATGAGTGGCCGCGGCCCCCATACCATCCCCGGGCTGAAGCGAGATGCGCGTCGTTTTCGGCGTACAATTCGTCGCTCCCAAGCAGGTGTCGCGCACGAAGACTTGGCGAAAGCCGCTGTTGAGAGCTCCTGCAGTGGTTTTGTTCGCGGCGGCAGTGGAGTTCGCAGTCTGGCTGGGGCTCACGGACAGAAACGCAATGAATCGTCCCGACGAACTGATCGAGGGCAGGATGCTTTCTGTGCCCACAAGGGCGCCATTGGAGTCGGTGGAGACAAGCTGTGTCGAAGGCGCACACGATGAGTCGACGCCAAAACAAGTGTCGCGCAAATAGACCTGGCGGCCCGCGACCGCATTGGCAACCAGATTCGTCGCCGAGGAGCTGAAAGCCACATAGCGTCCGTCTGCGCTCATCGAAGGGGAACGGCTATCGTCATTGGCGGCGCCGCCATCGGCCGCCACGGAGAGAAGAGATGTGCGTGGCTGGCAAGTAGTGTCCGCGCCTTCGCAGGTATCGCGCATCAGAACCTGCGCGTGGCCATTCTGCGTGGCCGTGAACGCGACGAACCGCCCGTCGGCGCTGATGGCCGGCGTTTCTTCCGCAACGGCGGCAAGCGCGTTCGAGGAAGCCGTTGCAGAAGTTGCGGCCGGGCAGGCACTGGCGGCGATCGTGAACGTTTGCGCGTTACTGGTGCCACCTCCGCCTGCCGAAGGATTCGGAACTCCGCCAGGAGGCGTCGGCTGCTGAGAAGGCGGATTAAATACAGTCACATTGGCCGTGGTGCCCGGACTTGCAAGAAGAGAAGCGGGCACTGTTGCCACGATCTGTGTCGCAGTGACACTCGCAGAGAGATTCGTAAGCGTTGGCCCGGCACTCCAGCGCGGCACTGAACCACCTGTGGGATCGGAAGTGAGAATGAAATTCGTCCCTGTGATCGTCAACGTGAACGCCGCGCTACCGGCGACGGCGCAGGTGGGAGTCATACTGGAAACAGTGGGAACGGGATTGGGTGGATTGTTGATCACAAACGTGATTGCGTTCGAAAGCCCATTTGTCCCCGCCCCCGAATGCGGACTGAGGGTCTGGACGCTGGCCAGACCGAACTTGGCGGTCATCGCCGCAGGGACCATGGCGGTTACCGCGAGGACATTTCCCGCGCTGTCGGTAACATCCTTCGTGGCGAGAGTTTGTCCGTTCCACTGGACGACCGTCTGGGTCACGAAACCGCTGCCATTCACCGTCAGGGTCAGGTCCGGGCCTCCGGCGTTGACGTTCGAGGGCGACAGAAAAGAGATCGCCGCGCCGGTATTGCCCTGAAACGTGTTGCCATAATCATTGCAAGCCGCCGCGGCGAATATCGCCGCTAATGCAGCAGCCATAGCTGTCCCGGACCGCTTCATCGAAACTCCTTCATAGTCACTGGTGACCCCGACGCCGTCGAGGCCGACCTGTCTGGGCGGACGGCGGGGATCCCGCGGCGCCAGTGTGCTTTTGTGGTGAGATGCGTTTTTCGCGCAGCGCGTTGACCCCGACCCGGCCAGGATCACGCAATTCGTTGATCCGCCCTTGCGGCGCCGATCTTGCGCCGCCTGCTTTGAACGGAGGCCCCAATCAACCCTTCATGCTTACCATTCTGATGGGGAAAAGGTCAATGAGCAACCCAACGCCACAAGGATTGAGTCTGCCTGTACCTCAGGGCCGCCAAACTCTTAGTGATCCGTGGGCGCAGCGGCATTGCCCAGGGCAGCCACCGATGCTCGCGCAAGCTGCTGGACATGAGCCTGGCACTCCGCATCCGTGACCGGAGCTGCTTCAGCGGCTCGGTAGCAGGCCAGCGCCTGCTCCTTGCGGCCGAGCTTGGCGTAGAGATCGCCTCGCGCCAACTGAAACAACGGGTTAGAAGGATACTTGTCCACGAGCGGGCCGATGACTGCAAGCGCGCGTTCGTACTGCTGGTCATACCTGTGCAGATTCATTGCCAGGTAGAAGCGCGCCGGGTCGGGTGTCAGGAGGCCTTCCGCGATGGCATGCTGGAGCTGTCGGATGCCCTCCTGCTTGCTGCCGCCAGGTATTCCCATGAAAAAACGGAGAACTTTGGCGATGCCGCTGAGAGTGTCCACATAATAATTGTAGAGGCCCAAGCCGAAGTCGGCGTCGGCAAGCTGTGGATCCAGCGCGACGGCGCGCAAGAGATGCTCGCGCGCGCGAATGCCGGCGCGCGCGGTGTTGCGGTTCTCCAGGCGCAGACCATAAAGACGTGCCGCAAATGCATCTCCCATCCCTGCATAAAAACGCATTTCCGCGGTTTCTCCCGCCTTGAGCCGCTCCCGGGCAACCGACGACGCCTTTGCAGCTAGCTCCAGATAGTGTTGATCCGAAGCAAGTTTGGGCCGGCGGCGCGCGTCGGTCATTCCATATTTGAAGTCCGCCGTCGTACACCAGATTTTCCACCACAGCGCTTCCGCCTCGAGCAAGTATCCCAGGGGATGATCGGGTTGTTCCCGCTCCAGGCGCCGTGCCTCTTCGGTCGCCCCTGCCAGGTCGAACGAGTAGATCTTCTCCACCGTCGCGGACGCCGCGGCCGGCACGGAGAGCTTTGGTGATCGCCCCGGCGCCGTCTGCAAAAATGGCGCGCAGATGAAAATTGCTGCGGCACAGATGAAGCGGTGCAAATTCATAACCTGGATCCGAACGGTCAAACGCGCGGCGTCAGGCCCCGCGCCGGACGAGTTTAAGCTGTTCTGGCAGAGTTGCAAACCGCGGTGGTTCTGGTCAACGGAATACAACCGAGTGCGGAGCGAAAAATGCAGGTTAGGAGCCGCGCACGGCATTTGTTATTCTCGGCGGCGCCATGCCAGCGCAGGAAAACCCGCAGCGCGACGGTCTCGAACGCGGCCTCGGCCTGAAGGAGGCCGTCGCGCTCAACATGATCGAGATCGTTGGCATCGGGCCTTTTGTGGTCAGTTCTCTCGTGATTCGCGCGATGGGCGGGCCACAGGCTTTGATCGCGTGGGTAGCCGGGGCCGTGCTGGCGGTGCTGGACGCGTTTGTGTGGTCCGAGCTGGGGGCAGCAATGCCCCGCGCGGGCGGCACGTATGTTTTTCTGCGGGAGGCGTACGGGCCTGGCCGTTGGGGCCGCCTGATGTCGTTTTTATTCGTGTGGCAAACGCTGATTCAAGCACCGCTTTCGGTTGCGTCCGCGGCGATTGGCTTTTCGGAATACGCCCAATATCTCCATCCGTTTACCTACTGGCAGACAAAAGCGCTCGCGGGCGGCTTGGTGGTATTTCTGGTGATCCTTCTGTACCGGCGGATCACAACCATCGGCAAGATCTCCGTTTTGCTGTGGGTCGGCGTCATAGGCACGATGCTCTGGTTGATTTGGGGAGGCGTTCGCCATTTCGACGCCAAAATCGCGTTTGATTTTCCGCCCCGGGCGTTCAATTTTTCGTGGGTATGGTTTGCGGGCCTCGGATCCGCGATGGTGAACACGGTGTACAGCTACTGGGGCTACTACAACATCTGCCATCTCGGCGGCGAGATCAAAGACCCGGAGCGGAATATTCCCCGAGGAATTTTTCTCTCGGTTCTCGGGATTGCTGTGCTCTACCTGGCGATGCAGACAAGCATTCTGGGTGTGGTGCCGTGGCGGGAGGCTCAGAATTCCCCCTTTATTGCGAGTTTGTTCGTGGAAAAACTGTACGGACATGGCGCGGCGCAGTTTGCGACCGCCATGGTTCTATGGATCGCCCTCGCCTCCGTCTTCTCCGTGCTGCTCGGCTATTCGCGAGTTCCGTACTCAGCCGCATTGGACGGCAACTTTTTTTCTGTATTTGCCCGGCTGCACCCGAAGAAGCATTTTCCACACGTGTCCCTGCTTTTTCTCGGGGCGATGGCGTTTGTCTTCAGTTTGACGCTGCGATTGAGGACCGTGATCGCGGCGATTCTTGCCATGCGGCTGCTCGTGCAGTTTATCGGGCAGGCCGTCGGCGTAATTCTAATCCGACGCCGCTGGGGAGCAGAGCGCTTGCCGTTCAAGATGTTGCTCTATCCCCTGCCCGCCGTGCTGACAATGCTTGGCTGGGCCTGGCTTTTCTGGCAAACCGGTCCCGCGCGAAAGTGGGGCTTGGCGCAGATTGCCTTGGGAGCAGTTGCGTTTCTCATTCGCGCACGCAAAATGCGACAATGGCCGTTTGGAAGTTCGCAGCCGGCAGTTCACAGTTAGAGGTATGAATCCGAGACCGTCTCGTGCTGCTGGAGGACGCGTGAGCTCTTTCTTTACCCGTTTGGCGTTTGTCATCTTCATCGGCGGAACTGCGGCCGCTCTCTCGACGCCCGTGGCCGCGCAATTTCCTCCCGCTCCTGGGACCGGCCCCGGGCTTGCCGAAACGGTCGAGGCCATCGACAGCGCGCGCGTTACGACTCGCATCCTCTACGTCACCGCGCATCCCGACGATGAATCCGGCTACGTGCTTACTTACCTCGCCCGCGGTCTCCATGCCGACGTCGCCCTGCTCTCCCTTACACGTGGCGAAGGCGGCCAGAACGCTCTCGGTCCGGAGCAAGCTCCTCAGCTGGGCATCATCCGCACACAAGAGCTTCTCGCCGCCACTCGCGGCTACGGTGTGAAGCTTTTCTTCACCCGCGCCCCAGATTTTGGTTTTTCCAAAACGCCAGAGGAAACGGAAAAAATCTGGGGCGACCAGGTCCTCGAAGACATGGTCCGCGTCATTCGCGCCTTTCGCCCGAACATCGTCATCAACAACTGGGGCGGTGTTCACGGCGGCCACGGCCACCATCAAGCGGCAGGCCTTCTAACGCCCAAGGCCGTGCAACTCGCTGCGGATCTTTCCTACAAGTTGCAAGGATCACCCTCCGAAGAGCAAGACTTGGGACCCTGGGGCGATCGAAGACCCGTTATTTTGCTGGACCTGGATCGCAGCGAAACGCCATCCGGTTACATCCTGCCGCTGGATGATATTTCTCCCCTCTACGGCAAGTCCTGGCGGGAAATTGGCATCGACGCGTTTGCGAATCACCGCACGCAAGGAATCACCGGATTCCTGGGTTCACCGTTCCTGAGGCGTCCCGTCGCTCTCCGGCGCGAGGACGGCGGGGAATTCGACCCTGCAGTGCTCGCTAAGCCGCTCGGCCCGCTCGATGAGGACTACGAAGTCGGGGATATGGGCGTTGACCCTCTCATGCGAGCGGTGGACGGCGCCTTGGCGGCGGCGCGTGCCGCAGTCTTGCGGCTGGACTGGAAAGCGGCAGCTGATTCCCTCATCGCCGCGGGCAAGAAGTTAGACGAAGTATCCCCGTCTTCTGCGTCTTATCAGACTCCGGCTCCGGTCGTGTCGCTGGTTCGAAACCTTAAGCGCAAGCGCGCAAAGATTGACGCCGCGCTGGCGCTTGTTGCCGGCTTGCGGCTCAATGCGATCGCCGATCGCAGCGAGATTGTCTCAGGCGAAACATTCACGGTTCGCGTGGATTCTCGTCATCGTGAAGGCATCGCAGGAGATTTCAAGAAGCCGGCGTTGCTTTTCCCGCAGGACTGGAGCGAAGTCAAAGAGGAACCCGAAACGGGCGGGTCCATTCGCTTTACGATTTCCGCCACGCAGGATTCGCAGCGTGCTCCGGACACCCCTGACCGGGTGCGGTCAAAATCTCGGGCAGCATCCGCGGCTGCCAACGCGTTGTTGCCGGAACCTCCGCCGCTCTTAACTGCAAGTCAAGAAGTCCTCATCAATGGTTACTCGTTTACAGTCGCTTCGCCCGCGACGGCTGTGCACGCGTCATCCACGCGCGTGGATCAAGTGGCTCCTCGGATCGTGCCTGCCTATACCCTGGCGGTCGAGCCGAAGCAAGTAATCGATGTTGTGGCTAAGCCAAGAAAACCGTTCGAGGTCTTGCTCCGTGTCCATTCGTATGCAACGCAGCCGGGTCAAGTCCGTGTCGGGCTCAATGTGCCTCGAGGATGGAGGAGCAGCGCACTTGTGCCGCTGAAATTCGACGGACCGGGCGACCGCTTTGCCCGCGTGACGGTAACGCCACCCCTCAAGCTCGGCGCGGGAAACTACAGGATTGCTGCCTTTGCAGAACGCGACACTGGCCGTTCTAGAGGCCCAAAGGTGGAGAAATTCGCCGCATCCGTGGAGCCGTTACCGACGTTGCCTATGCAGCTCTGGAGCGAACCCGCGCAGTGCGTCGTTCACGCATTCGCTGTAAATGTGCCGCAGAATCTGCGTGTCGGCTACATCACCGCGGAGGGCGAGCCGATTCCGGATGCCCTGAGAATGCTGGGGATTCGCGTCGAAACGCTGGATACGAATGCCGTTGCGTTTAGCGATCTCTCCAGGTTCAACGCCATTGTCGTCGGCGTGCGCGCCTACGAACTCCGCCCTGAGCTTCCCGGCGCAAACCAGCGCCTGCTTGATTACGTTTCCCGCGGCGGCACTCTCGTCGTGCAATACAACCGCGACTTCGTCTGGGACAGGCTCCAGCCCGCCCCGTACCCCGCGCTCATCTCGCCCCCGCTTCCGCCCGCGAATGACGGCGCTGCTGCGAGGTCGCGGCCTTTGCCGCGCATCACCGATGAAAACTCGCCCGTGAAATTCCTGAAGCCTGGCGATCCGCTGCTCAACCGCCCCAATAAAATCACGCAGAACGACTTCAAAGGCTGGTTCCAGGAGCGCGGACTCTATTACTGGACGCAATTCGACCGCAAGTACACGCCGCTGCTCGCGATGAACGATCCCGGCGAGCCCGACCTCATTGGCGCGCTAGTCTACACGCGCTATGGAAAAGGCGCGTACATTTACACAGGCATCGCCTTTTTCCGGCAATTGCCCGAGGGCGTCTCCGGCGCGTACCGCCTTTTCGTCAACCTGCTCTGCGCTTCCCAGCCCAGGTAAATCATCTGGGCGCATCGCCGCCACGCGCACTCGCGCATGCTATCCTTTTCCCCCGAGGAGTCGAACGCGCATGAAGAATCGTTTCGCAGGTCGCTTCGCCGGCCGGAATTCGAACAGAGCCTTTCTCCTATTTCTCGCAGCCGCTCTCTGCGTGGCTTGTGCATCCCTGGCGGGTGCGCAGCAGAAAGACAAGAAAAAGAAAAAAGACGCTCCGTCCACGGACGCCACCCCCATGATTCCCATGTCCGACGAAGCTCAGATTGACTACATGATTTCCGAGATGCTGGGCGCCTGGCAGGTGGGGGACATCGACAAACTCCACAAGGACTACGCCGACGACGTCTCCGTGGTCAACGGCGCCTGGGGGCCCCCAGTCATCGGCTGGGCCAACTTTCTTGCGGCCTACCAGCAGCAGCGCGCGCTAATGCAGCAGGTGCGCGTGGACCGCTCCAATACCTACTTCAAAGTGAGTGGTGGATTCGCCTGGGCTTGCTACCAGTGGGATTTTTCCGCGACGGTAGACGGGCAGCCCTCAGCCGCCCGAGGTCAAACCACGTTGGTGATGGAAAAGCGGAACAACCGCTGGGTAATCGTGCACAACCACACTTCTTTAGTTCAGACCGGTCAGCCGGCACCACCCGCGAGCGCTCCGCCCGCTGCGCCGCCGCAAACAAGCAGCCCACCGCAGGGCTGAGAGCTGCGTGGCTGCTTGGGGTCTCGCTTCTCGCCTAAAAGCTCTTCAAGCCGTTGTAGAGCCACACCGCTACGATGACCAGCAGCAGCCCGCCCGCAAGAATGCCGCTTGTCATCAGCGGCTTCGAGAGCGTGTTGATCTTCGCAACCAGCTCCCGCTGCTCCCGAGCCATGTGCTCTTCCGCCGCATCTAGAAATATCTGATCGTCCTCATGGCTTGAGAGCACGCTCCGCCAAATCAGCAACAGCAAAAATACGCCGGTAACGACTCCCCACGCGACCAGCATGTAAAAGATAGCCGGCGTTATCGAGGATTCCATGGCGACCTCCCGTTGGAACCGAACCGCGGTGCCTGCCCTGTCGGGCCGGCAAGGGGTAAGACGGCCTACTCGGGCGAAGTATAGCACTCCCTATTTGAAAATCCAGTACTTGCTAGAAACAGAACCCATGCAAGGAGCCACCACGAGGCGAACCCCGTTCGGCTGCGAATGAGCCCATAGGTCATTGAACGGAGGCAGTTTTGGCGAAATGACCGACGCGCCACGGCCATGCGCAATGCCCAGGGTTCGCCCGAAACATGCGGCATATCGGAAGCCTAGGCCTTGTACTAGGAGTCTTGCCCGAATCCCAGCCCCTAATCTCGGGATTTCACAGGTTGCCTCAGTGGAGCTTGGTCTCCGTTCGTTGACAAAGCCCAGTGCGGCGGGCACAATGAAAAAGCCTCATCGTATGGCGTTGTTCCGGCGCTTTTCAGACAACGTGCCGCACTTGTGCCCGAGTGGCGGAACTGGCAGACGCGCTAGCTTCAGGAGCTAGTGATCGCAAGGTCGTGGAGGTTCGAGTCCTCTCTCGGGCACCATTTTTCGAGCACTTTCCATCCGTCGCTGGCGGTCATTTTGCTCCTGGTTTACCTGTGTCGCCGGCCTTAATTCTCCACCTCCTCCGCGGTAATTGTTTGCGCAATCGCGCCTTCACCGCCGCCCATGTCCTCCGCTTTTCTTGCTAGTCTGAACATAAGCAAGGACATCGACCCCACGTGGGCATCTGACATCGGTTCAATAAAGACGCGTGGGAAACCCTTGCGACAATATCGCCCAGCATGGCTAGAGGAGAATCTGACGTGAAAATCGCATCAACGTGTCTCGCCCTAGGTGGCATCCTCGGAATTCTGGCTGCGCCCTCCGCGGTTGCCCGGCCCCAGTCTGGCGCAAGTTCCGCCAGCGCCCCCGGCAGTGTGTCCCGTACCACCAAAGCGGTGAATTACCGCCGCGCTGGCGGCTCCACTAAGATCGATTTTCAAGGCACGGAACTTATGCAACAGGCCGCCGGGGAAGCCAAAGTCCAGAGCAAGAGCAACCGCATCGAAATCGACGCTAAGTTCGCAGGCCTGGAAGAAGCCACCAAGTTCGGTCTCGAGTATTTGACCTACGTGTTATGGGCCATCTCTCCCCAGGGGCGTGCCGTGAACCTCGGCGAAGTGGCTCTCAAGAACGGCGCGGGTCAGGTAAAGGCCATCAGCGACATGCAGACCTTTGGCATGGTGGTCACCGCCGAGCCGTATTTCGCCGTAACCCAGCCGGGCAACATGGTAGTCCTCGAAAACGTGTTCGGTCCTGAGACGCTCGGCAAGGTCGAGAATATCGACGCCAAGTACGAATTGGTGGGGCGCGGCGTCTATTCCTCCTCAAACACCAAGATTGAAAGCGCCATTTTCGGCATCGACCGCAAAACTCCCCTCGAGCTCTTTGAGGCGCGCAATGCCGTCCGCATCGCGCATATCGCTCAGGCCGACAAGTACGCGCCATCTACGGTCGCCAAAGCGGAGCAGCAACTGAAAGGCGCAGAGGAGGTGTACCGCCGAGGCAGCGAAAAGAAGGCTGTGGATGCTGCCGCCCGCGAGGTCGTGGAAACCGCTGAAGAAGCTCGCGTCATGGCGGTGAAACAAAAAGCCGAAGAAGACGCCCAAGCCAAGGTCGCCGCGGAAAAGAGAGCCGCCGAAGAGCGGGCCATCGCTGAAGCAAAACGGCGCCTGGAAGCTGAGCAAGCGCGCAGTCAGGCGGAAGCCGCCAAGGCCGACGCCGAGCGCATGAAACAGGAAGCGGAACGCGCCGCGCAAGAAGCCGCCCGGCAGAGGCAGGAAGCAGAGCAAGCCACATCCGCAGCCGTAGCGCAGCAACAAGCTGCCCAAGCCGCGGCCGAACAAGCGGGGAAGGACAGGGCCGCAGCTCTCGAACAGCAGCGCGTCGCCCAGGCCGAAACGGAAAAGGCTCGTCAGGCAGCCGCCAGAGCCGAGGCGGAAAAAGCCGACCTCCGCGCGCAGTTGCTGAACCAGTTGAATTCCATTCTGCAAACACGCGATTCGGCGCGGGGCTTGATCGTCAACATGTCCGATGTGCTCTTTGACACCGGAAGCTACACCCTCAAACCCGGCGCTCGTGAAAAGCTCGCGAAAATCTCCGGAATTGTCCTGGCCCATCCCGGCCTGAACCTGGAGATCGAAGGTCATACGGACAGCGTCGGCACCGACGACTTCAACCAGCAACTTTCGGAACGCCGCGCCGACTCCGTGCGCGATTTTCTCGCGCAACAGGGGGTCTCGGGGTCTTCAATCACTGCTCGCGGCCTTGGTAAGACGCAGCCCGTGGCCTCCAACGACACCGCCGAAGGCCGCCAGAGAAACCGCCGCGTCGAAATTGTTGTCAACGGCGAGGCCATCGGCACCGCAACTGCCAGCGCCGGAAACACTTCTCATTGACGCTGTTGCTAGCGCTCGTTCTCTGAAGTCTCGCGCCGCGCTTCCCTTGCGCCGGCGCGAGACTTCTTCTGCACCACATCCTTCAATCTGATATGGTGGTCAGGCAATGGCAATCCGTTCCAAGCCGGAGGCCTGCCCGTGATTTCATTTCTCCTCTCGTTCACTCTTCTCGGGGGGAAGCCTCATTTCACTTTCTTGGAAAGCGCCCTCGCCAACGAAATGCTGGTCCTTCGCTGGCTCCATCTCTTCTTCGGCATCATCTGGATCGGCCTGCTCTACTTCTTCAACCTGATTTTAACCCCCGTGCTGAAGCAAATTGATCCGCCGATTCGCGTCAAGTTTTATCCCGCGCTGATGTCCAAAGCCATGGCCTGGTTTCGTTGGTCGGCGCTCGTCACCGTCCTCGTCGGAATGCGCTACTTCATGATTCATCTCTCGTCCGACGCGCACAACGCCGGCAATCCCGCGCTCGCCTTGCAATCGCTCGGTTGGTGGCTGCTCGTCTGGCTCGTCGCCTACGCGCTGATTTACACGCTCCAGCTACCCGCAAGAGGATTTCGCGACAATCCCTGGTTCCGCACCCTCGCTGTCGCGGTCGTGGTGATCGTAGCGTCATGGATTGTTCTTGTCTTGAACGGCAGTCCATACTCTTCGAGCGCGCATCTCGCCATCAGCATCGGCGGCGGGCTTGGCTTGGTCATGCTGCTCAACGTCTGGGGCGTCGTATGGCGCATCCAAAAGAAGCTTATCGCGTGGGCGCGCGCGAGTGCCGAGCAAGGCGTTCCCATGCCGCCCGAGACCGAACACATGATGCGCTGGAGCTTCCTCACCGCCCGCATTTCCTTCTGGCTCTCTTTCCCCATGCTTTTTTTCATGGCCGCTGCCAGCCATTACCCGTTTCTCAGCACGGCCGCCCGGTAGGTTTCCCGCAGCCGGAGAGGCCCGCATGTCCGACGAAAAAAACTACAACCTGCTGACTCCAGAATCCGGCGTGCCCATCAAAGCCTGGACCAAAGGTGTCCCGCTCGAAGATCAGGCGCGCAAACAGCTTCTCAACGTGTCCCAGCTCCCCTTCATCTTCAAGTGGGTCGCCGCCATGCCCGATGTTCACTGGGGCATTGGCGCAACCGTTGGCAGCGTCATCCCCACCAAGGGCGCGATCATTCCTGCCGCTGTCGGCGTGGACATTGGCTGCGGCATGATGGCCGTGCAGACCGATCTCAACGCTCGCGACCTTCCCGACAATCTCAAGGGCATCCGCAGCGCCATCGAACAAGCCGTGCCTCACGGCCGCACCAATCACGGTGGCCGCGGGGACGTCGGCGCCTGGAAGGAAATCCCACCCCGCAATTACCAAGCCTGGCAGACGCTCAAGCCGCGGTACGACGCCATTCTCGAAAAGCACCCGAAGCTCGATCGGGGCAACCACGCCAATCACCTCGGCACGCTGGGCACCGGCAACCACTTCATCGAAGTCTGCCTCGATGAAGCGGACTCCGTATGGTTCATGCTTCACAGCGGTTCGCGCGGTGTCGGCAACCGCATGGGCAGTTACTTCATTGAGCTGGCGCGTAAGGACATGCAGAAATTTTTCATCAATCTACCGGACAAGGATTTAGCCTACTTCTCGGAAGGCGCCGACCATTTCCACGACTACGTCGAAGCCGTCGAGTGGGCCCAGGATTTCGCCCGCTCCAATCGCGACATGATGATGGAGCAGATCGTCGCCGCCGTCCGCGCATCGGGCGACGCCCGCCCGTTCACCGCCGAGCTAAAAGCCATCAACTGTCATCACAACTACGTCGCCCGCGAACGCCACTACGGCCAGGACATTCTTGTCACGCGCAAAGGCGCCGTGCGCGCCCGCGAAGGCGACATGGGGATCATTCCCGGCAGCATGGGCGCGCGCTCATACATCGTCCGCGGCAAGGGCAATCCGGAAAGTTTTATGAGCTGCAGCCACGGCGCAGGCCGGGCGATGTCCCGCACGGAGGCCAAACGCCGCTTCACCGTCGAAGACCACAGGCGCATGACTGCCGGCGTCGAATGCCGCAAGGACGCTGACGTCATCGACGAAACGCCCGCTGCTTACAAATCCATCGAAGCCGTCATGGCCGCGCAGACCGACCTTGTCGAAATCGTCCATGCTCTCCGCCAGGTCGTGTGCGTGAAAGGATAAAAAAACGGCGCGCGGCGGCCGAATTCGCCCAGGCCGAATTGAAATCACCGTGCTGGATTGAGTTTTCCCGGAAAAGTTCCACAGGAAACAAAAAGAGGAGGCGGGCCAGGTCTTCCCGCCTCCTCTATGGTTCCCCTTTCGGGGAGTCCGGCCAGCCTGACGGAGGGCGGCTGGCCGGTCGTGTGTTGGCCTGCACATGAAACCCCTGAAATGCCAAAAAAGTTTCAAGGAAATCGAAAATAATTCGGTAGAATCACTGTGGAAATAAAGCACCCTGCCCGGTGCCCCTCCTCATGTCAAGCCCATCTCATCTCAGCCCGGATAATATACTGCGTTTTCTGCAAGTTACACGGGATCCCGCCTCCGCAAACGACATTTCCAGCGGCCTCCACCTTTCCAAGCCCGACCGCCGGCCGCTCTTCAAGATGCTCTCCAAGCTCAAGAAACGCGGCGCCATCGAAGAACTCCCCGGCGGCCGCTACCGCCTCGCGGCGCACAAGGGAGAGCAAGAGTGCAGCAGCAGGTCCTCACCAAAGCGCGACACTTCTCCTCCGCAAAACGTGTCTCGCCCTCCGGCTCGCGATGAAGTCACCGGCCGCCTCGTCCTCCACCATGACGGCTACGGCTTCGCCGTTCCCGACACGCCCATGCCGCAGCTCGATGGCGACATCTTCATCCCACGCGACGCCGTCGAAGACGCCATGCACGGCGACCATGTCCTCGTCAAAATTCTGCGCCGCGGCGGCACCGTAGGCGCGCAGCGCGCCGAAGGCCGCATCGTTAGAATCCTCGATCGCGCGCATCCTACCCTTGTCGGACTCTTCCGCTACGGCCCGCGCGGCAACGTTGTTCTTCCCTACGACAATCGCATCCAGCACAAGATCGAAATCCCTCCCGGCGAAGAGCTCACTCCTGCGCTCCGCAAGCAGCTCGGCCTCTCCGATCCGAAAGAGCACGCCGCGCGCGCAAGGCGGCTGCCCCATCTTCCCGAGCTCGACGGCGCCGTCGTCAACGTCGAACTCCTCCGCTACCCGCGCGGCGGCGCCGCTCCCACCGGCCGCGTCATCGAAATCCTCGGCCGCCCCGGCGATCTCGGCGTGGACACGGAGATCATCATTCGCAAGCATCATCTCCCGCATGTTTTCCCGCCCGCCGTCTTGCAGGAAGCCGAGCACCGCGCGCAGTCCGTCAGTGATTCTGACCGCGCCGGCCGCGAAGATTTCCGCCATCTTCCCATCGTCACCATCGACGGCGAAACCGCGCGCGATTTTGACGACGCCGTCTACGTCGAACGCCGCGCCGATGGCGGGTGGAATCTTCAAGTCCACATCGCCGATGTCGCCCACTATGTCGTCACGGCCACGCCGCTCGATCAGGAAGCCCGCCTCCGCGGCACTTCCGTCTATTTCCCCGATCGCGCCGTTCCCATGCTCCCCGAAGCCCTTTCGAATGGCATGTGCTCCCTCAAACCCCGCGAAGACCGCTTGGTCATGAGCGCGCTCATGGAATTCGACGCCGCCGGCAACATGCGCAGCTCCCGCATGACCTCCGGCGTCATTCGCTCCGCGGAGCGCATGACCTACACCAACGTCAACAAAGTTCTCGAGGGCGATTCCGACGCCGGCGTCCGTTACTCCGCCCTCGTTCCTCATTTCCGCGACATGAAAGAGCTGGCTCTCCTCCTCAACGCCCGCCGCAACGAGCGTGGCTCCATCGACTTCGATCTTCCCGAGCCGGTCATCGAATTTGACGACCAGCAGCGCATGACTAACATCGCCCGCAGCGAGCGCAACATCGCTCATCGCCTCATCGAAGAGTTCATGCTCGCCGCCAACCGCGCCGTCGCCGGTTATCTCATTCGCCGCGCCATTCCGGCGCTTCACCGCATTCACGAAAAACCTGACGCGCGCAAAGTCCTCGAATTCGAAGAGCTGGCTCGCGCTTTCGGCTATTCTCTCGGCGTCGAAAACCTGCATCAGCGCGAAATCGCCGTCCGCCACGGCCGCGTCCCCGCTCCCGCAAAAGCCGGCCGCCCTGATTCCTACGGCCACGGCCGCGAACGCGGCATGCGCGTCGCGCTTCCCGGCTCCGTCGAGCTGCGCCTCACGCCGCAGCACTATCAGCGCCTTCTCCGCAAGCTCGCCGGCAAGCCCGAAGAGCGCATCGTCAGCTACCTCATGCTTCGCTCGCTCAAGCAAGCCCGTTATGCTGCCGAACCGCTCGGCCACTTCGCTCTCGGCTTCGACGAGTACACGCATTTCACTTCGCCCATCCGCCGCTATCCCGACCTCATTGTCCACCGCGTCCTCAAGTGGGCGCTCCAGCATCCAAAAGATACGCCGCCTGCAATAAATACTTCTGGGGCTGCGCCCCGCGGCGCCGAGGCCACGCTTTATTCGCTCCGCCAGCTCGAGGAAATCGCCACCGAAACTTCCGAAGCCGAGCGCCGCGCCAACGGCGCAGAACGCGAACTAATGGACTGGAAAACCGCGCAATTCATGGAAGACCATCTCGGCGAGGAATACGACGCCCTGATTATCTCTGTCCAGAAATTCGGCTGCTTCGTCGAGCTCTTCGAAGTCTTCGTCGAAGGGCTTCTCCCCATCAACGCCCTTGAAGAAGCCGCCGGCGCCCGCTGCGTCTTCCGCGAGCGCGATCACGCCATCGTCGCCGTTCGCGAAAGCGCCGGCCGCCGTGGCTCACCAGGTGCGCGCCACAGCCGCGGCACATCGGCTTCTCGCCTCGTCAGCGGCCCCGGCGCACCCGGGTCGCCTCCTGGTCGCGGCGCAAAACCGGTGGAGCTGGCGTGGCACCTCGGCGACCGCATTCGCGTCCGCGCCGAACGCATCGATCCCATGCGCCGCCGCGTCGAATTCGCCCTCGTCCCATAGCGGCGACCTTCAGGTGGCCATCTTCCCTCTTGTAGCGCTCCCTTCCCTGCCGACAATTCAGATATCCCTCGCGTCTCGTTGACTTGCTCACCGCCTCCCCCCTAACATGACTGCTTAAGTTCCCCTCCACCGTTGCGGAAGATGAGACAGGAGCGGCATGCAAATGCCTGACCGCTGGCACCAGGTCGAGGATTTGTATCACGCTGCTCTCGAGCGGCCCGCGAACCAGCGCGCAGCCTTCCTATTGGAAGCCACTGCTGGCGACGACGCCCTGCGTCACGAAGTAGAATCCCTTCTCACACATGAGTCCGAATCTGAATCCAGTCATGCCTCGCACTTGCCCCAAGCTTCCGCCGTACTCCTCGGCGGAACCATTTCTCACTATCGCGTCATCGAGCGGCTCGGCGCCGGCGGAATGGGCATCGTCTATCTCGCTCACGATTTGCGTCTGGACCGCGACGTCGCTTTGAAAGTCTTGCCCGCGGGTGGACTTGCCGGCGATGAGGCACGCAACCGCTTTCGTAAAGAGGCCCTGGCCCTTGCCAAGCTGAATCATCCCCACATCGGCGCCATCTATGACTTTGACACGCAGGACGGCATTGCTTTCCTTGCGATGGAGTACGTCCCGGGAAAAACTCTCGCCGATCGGCTCGCCCTCGGTCCCATCCCCGAAAGCGAGGTTCTCAACCTGGGAATACAAATCGTCGCCGCGCTGCAAGAGGCTCACGAGCATGGCATTGTGCACCGCGATCTGAAGCCTGGAAACATCATGGTTACGCCGAAGGGCCAGGCGAAGGTCCTCGACTTTGGCCTTGCCAAACTCCTGCAGCCCGCGAGTGAAGTCTCCACGGCCGACGAGTTGAGCAGCACCGCGCTTGGTGCGGGGACACTGCCCTACATGGCCCCCGAGCAGCTCCGCGGCCGGCCGGCAGATGCGCGCTCGGATATCTACGCCGCGGGCACAGTCTTTTACGAGATGGCCACCGGGCAGCGTCCGTTCAAAACCAAACTCGCCACTTCTTTGGCCGCCGACATTCAGACCCAAATGCCCATACCACCGCGCCAGTTGCGCTCCAGCATTTCATTGAGCCTGGAACAAATCATTCTGAAATGCCTGGAGAAAGATCCGCAAAACCGCTACCAATCGGCAAAAGAACTGCTCGTCGACTTGCGGCGCCTCGCCCGTGTCGTTCCCGACGAGAGCATCTCGCCTCGCCAGCGAGTTCGGCTTCGCTTCGCCGCTCTGTGGACAGCGGTGCTCGTCATCGCGCTTTCCTCTGGGCTCTACCTGGCCAGCCAGCATTCTTGGCTTTGGTTCAAACCGCCGCCGGGAAAAATCACCTTAGCGGTCCTGCCGTTTGAGAATCTGAACCACGATCCTCAAGAGGACTATTTCTGCGACGGCCTCACGGACGAAATGATCAATCAGTTGGGCCGGCTAATGCCGCAGCGGCTCGGCGTAATCGCCCGCACATCCGCCATGGTCTACAAGGGCAGCTCGAAGCGCGTCGATCAAATCGGCCGCGAGCTCGGTGCCAGTTACATTCTGGAAACCAGCGTGCGTCGCGAAAGTGGCCGCGTGCGCATCGCCACACAGCTCATCCAGGCCCGCGACCAAACCACGCTTTGGAGCGAAAACTATGACTACGACGTCGCCGGCGTCTTCTCTCTCGAATCCGACGTCGCCAGCCGTATCGCCCAGAGGCTCGCCCTTCAGTTGCTCCCCCCTCAGCAAACGGGGCCGCACAAGACTAGTCCCGAGGCTTACGACGCCTACCTTCGGGGCCGTTACCACTGGCAAAAGGGCTCGCTGGAGGAGCATCGCAAGGCTCGCCAATATTTTGAACAAGCCGTGCTCCTCGACCCCAACTACGCCCCCGCATACGCGGATCTTGCCGGCTACTACTGGACGACCAATGACCTTCCCGCGAAGTCGGCGATGCCCATTGCAAAACAATACGCGCTCAAGGCGCTGGCGCTCGACGATTCGCTCAGCGAAGCGCATACCGCTCTGGGAGGAATCCGTCTCTACGGCGATTGGGACTGGTCCGGCGCCGGAAGCGAGTTCCAACGCGCTCTCGCGCTGAACCCCAGCGATGCCGAAGCCCACCGAAGATATTCCAATTACCTGTTGGTTTCGGGGCGATTCGAAGACGCCTTCCTACAGGTCCAGCGTGCCCAGGAGCTGGACCCAATTTCGCTTCTGACCAGCGTCAACGCTGGTTGGACATTCTATTTTGCCCATCAGTATGACCGCGCCATCGAACAGTGCAGAAAGGCTCTCGAGTTGGACGCCAACTCCGACGGCGCTCACGCCTGCCTCGGCTGGAGCTATCGTGCCAAGGGCATGCGCGAGGAGGCCATCGCGGAATCGGAGCGCGCCGTCGCCCTTTCAAACCGCGGTCCGGGTCGCCTGGTAGGGCTGGCGCGAGCTTACGCTGCATTTGGGAGGAAAGCTGACGCAAGAAAGATTTTGGACGAGCTGGATGCACGCGGCAAACAAAGTCACGTTGCTACTCACTATTTCGCGATGGTCTATGCCGCGTTGGGCGAAAAGGAGCAGGCGCTCGATGCTCTCGACCGGGCCTTCACGGAACGCGACATCCACATGCCCTGGTTGAAGGTTGACGATGCCTTTGACCCGCTGCGCGGGGAACCTCGCTTCCAGGATCTCTTGCGCCACGTCGGCTTCCCGCCATGAGCTTGTTATCCTGAAATCCGAAGTGTCTGATGGCCTCGGAGTATCTATATCTTCTAGAAATAAATGACTCATCCACGTAGGAGGTTCCATGGATCACGAGTCACGAGTCACCCGTCAACACCTGCCCGCGGGCTCTTCCTACTTTACGTGCGCATCGGTCCCCTTGATCGACGAGACCTGAAAAGTTATGTAGCCAGTGTAGGTGTCCTCATCGTGGCAGGCGACGCTGAGGGCCTCATAGGACGCGGCCATAACCTTTGGCTCGGCGAGGCGCAGCACCAGGTGCCCCTGCACCTGATCTGTATCGAAAATCTTGCGTGTCCGCAGAAACTCCAAAGGATCGCTCTCCATTTTCTTCTGCATGTCGCTTGACATCCTCATCATCACGCATTCCGGAAAGCGTATTCCTATTTCGGGCACCTGCCAAAGATTTATGAACTTGAGGCCGTCTTTGGTTTGCCAGCCGGTCGGCGCTTTTTCCGGGGCCACTCGGGCTGGACTCGCCTCCAGCACGATCAATAACGCGGCGAACAGCCCGCAAAACACGATTCGCTTCATCTCTCACCTCCGTGGGATGGATCGTCGGATGGATAATGCGGGGCCTTGTGTCCTTCCTCTCTATGCTCCGCAGCCCCGAAAGTCAAGCCCTGAGCGAATAGACGAGCTTCAGAACAAAAAGAAGGACCTGTTTAACGCAGTGATCGAAGTAGACCAGATGCGCAAAGAAATTACGAAAGAAGAGCTTCTGTCCCTGTTCGAGGCCCCTCCCGAACCTCGTCGCCAACCAGGATAGAATTCGCGCCCCCTCAGTAGCATCGCAAAAACCTCTTGACAAACTATATACTCCTGCGGTAATATCCCTCGTGATTAACGCAGCTAAGCCCGATTTGTCTCGCCTTCTTCCGGCCCCCTCCGCTGACTCTAACCGCCTTAGAATCAACACTTGCGAAAATGTATCAAAACAAATAGCTTTAACCCCCTTTAGAATCAACACTTATGAAAAACATAGGGGGAGGGGGGAGGGGTTTCGGTTCAAGGCTAGTCACTCGCCAATAACTCCTTTCCCTTCATACTCTTACAAACGCCTCATCCGCAACTCTTTTCTTTTGACACTCTTACAAAATGCCGGGGGTGTACGCCCCTCCCTCTTCTCAAGCCGACCACCTCTGTTATTCTGGAAGGCCAAAAGAGAGCTGCGGCTTTCCCTGCGGCTCCACAGCCCTACGCGGAAGAGGAACCTGTTGCCGTGAGCCCTGGAACCGTTACCATGCACACCGCCAAGCGCGTCCACAACTTCAACGCTGGTCCCGGCGCTTTGCCGCTGCCCGTCCTCGAGCGCATCCGCGAAGAGATGCTCGACTGGCGCGGTTCCGGCATGTCCGTGATGGAGATGAGCCACCGCTCGCCGGAATTCGAGAGCATCAACGCGCAGGCCGAAGCCGGTCTGCGCAAGCATCTCGCCATCCCCGACGACTACGCGGTGATTTTTCTCCAGGGCGGCGGCAGCATGCAGTTCACCATGGTGCCCATGAATCTCTGCCTTCCCGGCAAGCCCGTCGATCTGCTCCACACAGGCACGTGGACGGCGAAAGCTCTCGCCGAATTGAAGAAGGGCGTCCGCCACAACGTCGCGGCCTCCACCGAAGCCGAAAAATTCGCCCGCCTCCCGCGCATGGACGAAATCAAATTCTCTCCAAACGCCTCGTATGTCCACATCTGCACCAACAACACCATCGAAGGCACCCAGTGGAGCTCGCTCCCCGAAACCGGCAGCGTTCCACTCGTCGCCGACATGTCTTCGGACATCGCTTCGCGTCCCATCGACGTGAAAAAGTTCGGCCTCATCTTCGCGGGCGCGCAAAAAAATCTCGGTCC
>WNFG01000715.1_pt1 | contig 49574 bp, 51 predicted proteins | sample 5400431 | NCBI WGS metagenome assembly WNFG01 (sample SAMN13153346, study PRJNA577476) | soil metagenome | isolation source: 120 cm saprolite under Douglas fir tree site 2 hole 3 replicate 2 | place: USA:California | collected 2015-04-18
CGGCGATCGCCGTTGCATCGGCGGGTCGCCCTGGCCCCGCATGAATGCCGGGGGATGTCGCATTCAAACCCATGGAACGGGCGCGGTATTCGGCGTAAGCGCTTCGGCAGATGTTTCCGCGGCAGACGAAAACCAGCCGTCGAACCCGGATCCAATCGACGCTCCGCAGACCGGCGAAGTAGCCCAGGCGATCGGCAAGCGTCCACCCATGATGAAAGAGCCAGCCCCTGCGCCGCCCGAAACGGGACAGATCCACCGGAATCATTGCCACCACCGCGCTCATCCCAATCGCTCAGTCGAGCCAAGGCCCAAAGGAACCGGCGTGGCCTGAATGAAAGTGCAGGCGGTCGCCACATCCTCTGCGGACAGCTGTCGGAAACGGGGCGCCAGCTGATTTCGTTGAACGCCCCCGGAGCATCGGACCGGATCTTCGCCGACGACCTGGAACCCCGCCTCGGCAAGCAAGGAAAGATGAGCTGACCTCGGTTCCCGGTTGAGCAAATAGGGCCGCCTTCCCTGCACCACCTTCCACTCCCAATCGGAGTAGCACCAATGGCCATTCCAGGGGTTCGCGGTGCCATGTGAACGGAAATCAATCGTCTCTGAGATGAACCCGGTCGGCTTGAGCCACCGGGCGAGCGTAAAATAAGCGGGCCGCAGATCCTCGACATGCTCCATTGCAGCTTGCGAGAGAATCAAATCCACCGAATGGGCCTGGATGGCGTTTGGATCGTCCCAAGGGACGCAGTACTGGACGCGCACTTCGTTGAGCGACTTCGGCTTTGCCAAGGCCCGCCTGATCGATTCAATGCGGGTCTTGGCCAGAGCACTGCGCAAACGGCTGTTGGGAAGGACGTGCTTTGGAAAATCATAGGACGCCAGGCGAGGAAGCAGCTCGGGAAATTCCGAATCTCCGGGGATCGGCTCGCGCTTGAGAAACAAATCGGCCAGCTCCTCCAGCATCCTCTGATTGCGCTCGTTCGTCGCGTACTCGACAACGTCGAATGCGTAGTAGGTCTGGGCGCCAGACAACAACGCCGCGATGCCCGTCCCCAGCGAATCCCCCGGACCCAACTCGGCGACGGTCTGGGGTCTCGTCGGCAACCGGTTGGCAAAAGCAAAGACCAGGTGTCTTAACCAAACAGAGTAGCAATACCGGGCGCAGTCGGTGCCTCCGGTTCTACCCGGCCGCAACAGAGAAACAACGTACGGATAAAAACCGGGGATGAAGGTCGCGAGACCCTTCAAAAATGGACCGACGTTCAGTCTCATCCTCTAACCTCTGCTTGTTGGATCGCTTCCATCACCGTCGAGGAACACTCATCCATTCACGCGACCGACGAGGACCGTATCGGGCGCTCGGTGAGCAGCGAGCGGTAGAGGAGATCGTGCGCAAGAACCATTCGAGGCAGGCCCAGCTCCTTTTCAATGAATTGGCGTCCGGCTTCCCCCATTCGGCGAGAGGTGGTGGGGTTCTCGAGCAGCTTGACCATCGCCGCCGAAAGCTCGGACGGCTGACCCACCGAAACGACGAGTCCACGCTCGCCGCCCTTGACCAATTCAGGATTTCCCCCGGTGTTGGTGACGATCATCGGAAGACGGCTGGCCATTCCCTCCATCACCGCATTCGACAAACCTTCCCTCTCTGAGCACAGCACACCGATATTCGCCCTCGCCAGGACCGCCGGCACGTCGACCCGGTGGCCGAGAAAATGCGCCACTTGCTCCAGATGGAGGCGGGTGGAGAGCTCCTCCAATTGGGCACGGCGCCGTCCATCTCCGACGAGGAAGGCCTGCAGATCCGGGAATCGGGTTCGAGCCTCGGCAATCGCCAGAAGAAAGTCTTCTTGTCTTTTCACCGGGTCGTGCATGTTGGCGACCAGGACAGCCACCGGAGCGCCTCCGGTCGCTGGGAGAGGTAGGCTTGGTCCTTGCCGTACCCGGCGGTCGAAGGCGGCGACATCAATGCCGTTGTAGATGACGGAAACCCGTTCAGCGGGAATACCCTCCGTCTCGACGAGCATCGTTTGAATGGCCTTGGCATTGGCGATCACGTGATCCGCCGCCCGCGAGAGAGCCCTCATCGCCAGATGGCGCAGCCTTCCCTTCCAATGGACCAGGTCGAGTCGGCCGACGATCACGCGGCATCGGGCAATCTTCGCCGCGGGAACGGCAATCAGTGCGGAGTACAGATCATGTGCGTGCACCAGTTGGATTCGGTTCTCTCGCAGCCAACGGGCACATCGCTTGATTTGCAGAAGGGTATTGAGGCCAAACGCCGATCCGCGAAGCTCGAATACCGCCGGCGAATAGCCCATTTCGAGCACACCCTCGAGGAGCGGCCCGTTCGCCTCCAGCGCGGCGACACTGACCGCATAATGGTCCGGCAGAATCCTGAGCAGCTCGACGAGTTGGACTTCCCCGCCTCCCAACCAGAAGCCGTTGGTAAACTCGGCCAATCGAATAGGTTCGCCAAACATGTGGCGGGACCTCAAGCAGGCGCTATGCCAGATCCGTCACCCGCTCGCTCGTGTCAGCCCTCGCCTAAACCGCGGTGACCAAAGGAGACGAATGCAGTTCTTACCGAAATGTCGGCGATAGGACAGGCATCAACGCCGGGTGATCGCGTACTTCTTACAGTCGGACCAGTCATCCGGCGGCTCCACGGGCGGAGAGCCCTCCACCAGATGCGGAACGAATCCTGCAGACCGTACGAAATCGCGATGAGACCTCTGGGACATCGAGTAAGCGCGATCGTTACGGCGTACAATGGCGCCTCATTTGTGGCCGATGCAATCGAGAGCATTCTGGCCCAAACGCGACCCGTTGATGAGATCGCCGTGGTCGACGACGGATCCACCGACAATACGGCCGAGATCGTCGAGTCCTACCGGCCCTTCGGCGTGCGCTGTATCCGGCAAGAGAACCGCGGCATCCCCCGCGCCCGGAACCGTGGAATCAGTGAAACGACGGGCGATCTGATCGCTTTTCTCGACTGTGATGACACCTGGCTCCCGGACAAAAATGCGCTCCAGCTTGACTATCTGCTCGCCCATCCAGAAGCGGCGCTCGTCTCCGGGCACGCCTGGTGGTGGGATCCGATGAGCGATCGGCGGTGGATCGAGCGGATCGGTACCCGTCGATCCAAGCTCCGCCGTGAGCTGATGATCCAGAATTGCGTTGGAAACGCCTCTGGCGCCATCGTCCGTCGCCGCATTCTCGAAGAGGTCGGTCTCTTCGACCCCGCGCAAATCTGGGCCGAAGACTGGGAACTCTGGATGCGAGTCGCCTCGCGTGGTGAGATCGCGTTCATCGAACGGCCGCTGATCGTTTACCGCGTCGTGCCCACCAGCCTGACGCATCAGCGAGGCTGGGAACGTACTTCAGGTTATTTTAACCTCTCGTTCAAAGCGATAAAGACATTTAGGCCGGCCTGCTGGCGCCCCATCCTATGGGCCCGCGCATGGAGCAAACGAGAGCTCGTGTGGGCGACCATCGCGCTCGATCAAAGACTCGGCCGACGCGCCTACTTGCATCATGCGGCACTGGCTTTGCTGTCCTATCCGTTCGAGCAACCGTGCGCGAAGCTGAAACACTTCGTTCGCGCGATCACCGGCTCCGCCTTCGTTCGAGGATATCGATATCTGAAAGAGTCAATCGCAGCTTTGGCGCGCAGGTTCGTCGATCCACGTCGATACTGAATCAACCGGCGGGAAATGACCTAATTGGGGAGGCGCGTACCGAATTATCTGGGACACCCCCAATGCAGCCGGCCGGTGAAGTTTCGTTCCGCCCCCATCGCGCCGGACGCAGCGGGCGCTTCAGATATCGATGCGCTCCTCGACTTTTGCTTCCGAGAGCCGTGCCCGCGCTTCTTCTCCATGCGCGGACACTGACGGCTCCTCCTTACACCGGCGGTGATCCGGTCTCAGGGGCAAATGGTGGGGCACAACGGGAGATCGGTGCGACCCGTGTTCAGGTGCGAATATCTTGCGAAACCAGTGCCCGGAGTCGGGCTATAGGTCTGTGCATCCAACACGACATAGACTGAATTCACCGGGAAGAGTGCCGAAATCGGCGCAGATGCCTGCGATATCCAGGTACAACCGTCGGCAGAAGTTTCCCAGTACACCGTGGTCGTCGATGCGCTAATACGCAGCCATGGCCGCGTGCTGTCGTAAGGCATCGAGGCTATTAAACTGTCGTTTGGGCCCTTGGCATATAGGACGTCTCGCTCGTACCACCAAGAAAGCGTATTCACTAAATCGCCGGGAGCCCTCTGCAGGCCAAGCTTGTTATTAATGTTTCCACCGGCGTCGACGTGAATTTCCATGAGAACCGCCACCTGCGCATTGACGAGGTTCCACGCGGATGCGCTGGTGACACGGGCTATACCCGGCTGAGTCGGAGTCGGCCGGGGCGTCAAATCCAAGTGTCCATTACCGCTGATGACGTCGCCAGTGCCGCTCGGCTCGACGGTCCATATCCGGAATAGGATCTAATATCGTCCGAGTAAAAGTACTGGCGCAGCTCGGACGCGCTCCGCGGAGCAGTGCGGTCCAGGATCAACGAGCTTTCAGGGCTCCCAGAGTTTTCAGACAGACGACGCGGCGTGCACCGATGCGTCGGGACGTGATGGGGATTCACGAGACGACCAGTTTGAATTGGGTGGAGATACGCAGGCGGAGAAGGCCTCGACAGGCTCATCCGGCCCGGCCACGGCTTCTTCGGTCATTTTGCTCTCGCCAAAAGTGCTGATGAGGATCGTGATCCACTCGGGTTGGCGAACCGCCCCATTGATAACTGAATCACCCAACGGGGGCGGCCCTCAAGCCGCCCTCCCGGACGCATCTCAGGGAGTCCAGCCGAGCTGGATCACTTCGAAGTCCCAGGCGGTCAATCCATGAAAACAGGGATTGAACAGATCATTGTTCCACCTCGGATCATACGTCCCGCCGATGTCCATATCGCCGCCGTTGTCGGTCACGAGCAGGCCGTATCGCTTGAAGGCGCGGAAAATCTTCTGGCACTCGGGCGGAAACCCGGAGATGTCGACATCCGCCCGTAGCCGCAGCCGTGCACCCATCGGTAGGGCTCCGGGAGTCCAACCGGTAAAATGCGATGCGGGATAGACATAGCCGCTCGTCGTCCTCACGGTCACGATGTGTGCGTGGTTGATCTCGTCCGATCCGTAGACTTCGTCGTATCGGACAAGCCCTGGCAGAATTGCGGTTCCCGCGGCATTGGCGGAGGTCCAGCCTTCCGGGCGCCGATTGTTCGTATTCATGTCGAAAAATGCGCCCGATCCTGCGTACCACTGCCAGCTCGATTCGTCGAAATACACGTTGTACAGCTCATACAGATGGTTGGTATCGCGCTCGACGATGATCAGGTGGCGATCTTCTTCACGATGATCCACCCGACCAGGCCACCCCCCCTGTATCCAATGCGCTTGCCAGATTGCCTCGTCCGGAATGGGATAGAACGGGTAACCGACCCCGTCGCTCTGGCTGGGCCAGTAGAAATTGACGAGCCTGCGCGGCTGCGATGACTCGACCACGACGAATGGCTGCCCGAAGTTCTCGTCGCTACCAGGCCAGACGTCATGACCCACTCCCGGGTGCAACCTCTTCGTATCGGGCGTGTTGATCCACTGGATGTACCAATCCGAGTCTGAGTCAACCGGCGCCCAGGTGATTTCTTGATTCCAGAAGTTATCCCACGGGAACAAGGGCAACGGCTCGGGCAGTTGCCCGAGCAGCTCGGCGGCGCCCGAAGAGAACGCGACCAAGAGCACTGCCAGGAGACCGAGCTTCCGGCCGTCCCTCCGCGCGTACTGCATGCGGGCCTTTGAAAGTACGGCCTGCACTGCGCCGTCCGGCAGAGGGTCCGCCCGCCGCTTCATGTCCGTGTGCGTCAATCTTGAATCCTTTCGTTATGGGTTCGACTTCACAACTGGTCGAAGACTATGGCTGAAGTGTTCATTATTCAAAACCGTCGTTTTTCGGGCGACTGGTAGTTCGATGAGGCTGCGTACATCTTTTGGCCTGTTAGGTCGTCCGTAGCTCGAGCTGGCCTGGACGGATCTCTAGGCGCTCGCGAGGACCGGAAAATAAGGCTTGGAACCGATCGACAGCACGCTCGCCCTGCTAGCGGGCGATTCGAACCCGGTCGAACCGGTCCCTCAGGAGGACTAGCAAGATCGGCGTCAGCGAAAGGCCGTCGACAATCTGGTTGCGGCGGATCATCTCCAGCAACTCATCCGTTTTGAACCAGCGAGTGCCGATCACCTCGTTCGCATCCAGGCCGTCCCGTACCTGCACCGGGTCTTCTGCCGCAAACAGCTCGAAGCGCTGGTTGCTGCAGCCATACGACGGGTAGTACCCGAGGATGTGCTCCAGCGGTTTGGAGGGCCGATAGCCGGTCTCCTCTTCCATTTCTCGCGCCGCGGCCTGCGCCGGGGATTCCCCGTCTTGAGCGCCCCCGGATGGAATGGCCCAGACCTGCTCGTTCACGATGAAGCGGTACTGGTGAATCAACAGAAACTCGTCGCCGCGCCGCACGACCACCCCGACCGCGGGGTGGGGAAAATCGAGGGTGTAATACCGCGTGGTGGACCCGTCCGGCATGGTGACGTTCTGCAGCAGCACGCCGAACCAGGGGTTGCGAGTCAACGTGCCGAGAACCTCCGCCGTCCATGCTTTCTGTCTATCGCTCATTCCGGATCTCGAGCGGCGTCTGATCTGGTTTCGACTTCAAGAACAACCATGCGCAGCTCGCCGTCCCCGATGTTCTTCAGCGCATGCGTGCCGCCGGGGCGGTTCAAGACCACGTGGCCTGGTCGGACCTCGAACTCAAGCCCATCCAGGGTCATCCATCCCACTCCCGATAAGACAACATAGAGCTCCACGTTATCGCTCCGATGGGTATGAACGCCGATGTCTGCTCCCGGGCCGAGGACCGAGAGGTCGATGAATCGGATGGGTCCCCGAGCTCTCTTCAGCGCGCGCGCGAAGGAGATTTTTCGCTTTCCGCCGTGGGCGAAGACGCGATCGAAAGAGCACCAATCGAAGCTGAAATGCTGTCCCGCCGGACCGCGATCCTTTGCGCGGTTCATGAATCCCCCAGGGCATGGCGGCGAAGGATCCGCAGGGCTTCCGATAGAATAGACCTCGGAACATCCTCGGCCCGTTTGAGAAAGACCGTTCGACCAATTCCCGCGGGCACTACAAGATTTATCGATCCACCGCGATGGCGCCCGCTTTCTTTGAGCGCCTCCAGGCACAGCTCCACGTTGAGCTTGGGCGCGAAGACCGGCAGGGAGGCGGCTCGTAGCAGCACCACGATCCGATCGAAGAGATCCCGATGAATCAGACCGAGGCACCGGGCGATTGCGGCGGACAAGGCCATATCCACGGCGACTGCCTCTCCATGGTGGATATTGAATGACTGCGTGGCTTCCAGGGCCGGACTGAAGGTATGGCCGAAGTCGACAACCCGCTCATAGCCCTTGTCCTCGTATGGGTTTCGTCGCAGTTCCTCCAACATTGCCCCAATCGACATCCGGAGTATCTCCCGGCCGTGCGCGCGCGGCTCGGCAAATCCCGACGCGACCAGCTTCGGTGCCGCAGTCTCGACAAGGTCAAACAGCAGCGGGTCGCGCGCCAGCCCCATCTTGATCGCCTCCGCGATACCCGACGAGATAAATCTGGCATTCAGACTGCGAAGAAAGCCCGGATCGATCAGCACCTGCTCCGGAGGATGAAAACAGCCGATGAAGCTCTTCTTTCCGCGGAAATTCACCGCCCCCTTGAGCCCGATGCCGGCGTCGATTTGACCGATCAAGGTGGTGGGAATGCGCAGGTGCCCAATGCCGCGGCGAATCAGTGAAGCGCTCAGGGTGACCACGTCCAGGCAAACGCCGCCGCCAAACCCGATCAATATTCCGCGCCGATCCAGACCCTGCGAGATCGCCTGATCGCAAACCGTCTCCACCAGATTCATCGATTTGGTCTCCTCGCAGGCCGGCAAGATCAGCGAGCCGATGGCGTTCGTCTTCTTCATCATCGCGCGGATCGCGGGCCCGTAGAGTCGGGCGACCGTCGGGGTCGTTACCAGGAGGCAGTTGCGCTCGCCGATCGCATCGCGCAGCAGGGTGCTCTCCGGTTGCAAAAGGGCATCGCAGAGGATGACTCTGTATCGTCGGCGAGACTCACAACTCATCGAAAGCGAAGCCCAGGCGCCGAGCGGCGGTCGGCTGCCACTCAGATCGGGGGGGATGGCTTCGACCCCGCCGGTCGGAAGGTAATCCCTAAGTCGGGCCAAAAGCATGACTGACCTCTTCCACGGTTCTTTCCGGCCCGATCGCGCGGCGGCCGCCGCCGATCAACGCCGCCCGGGCGGCATCGACAACCCGCTGTGTTCGCATCGCATCCGCCAGGTCGGAACAAATGCCGCGGGCATCTCCGGATTGCACCGCCGCCAGAAACGTCGACGTCTCGGTGAAAAATACATCCTCCTCGGGCGCCATCACCGGCAAATCGCCGAGCTCAACGATCGGAGCCAATCGGAAATCCCAACCCTCGAGCGTGAGCTGCCCGCGTGGCGTGAAGATGCGAAACCCGATCTGCTTTTCCTTCGCGACGCAACCGCAGAGCACCGTCCCCAGAGCTCCATTCTGGAATCGCAGCAGAATCGAGACCGCGGCACTCCTTGTTCCGTCCTCTGCCAACGGCTGCGAAAATCCGCTCACTTCGGTGATTTCACCGACCAGATAGCGCGCCAGATCGATCAGGTGCGTGCATTGCTCGTTCAACTGCCCCCCGGAAAGCGAGGGATCTGCCCACCAGGGCACCCGGTAGGCTGCCCCCACCCAGTGCCCAACAAAACCGAGCACTGCTTCGGTCTGGAGGAAATCGCGGACCCGCTGGACCGATCGACGATACCGGTTCATGTATCCCACCGAGCTGATCGTCCCCGAGGCCCGGAACAGGCTGAGCGCAGGCAGACACTGGCTCGCCGACAGGCCAATTGGCTTTTCGAGGAACAGTGGCACCCCGGCCTGGGCAGCGATCAACTCCGCCACGCCGCGCGCGAAGGGCGGCGTGCAGACAAAACCAGCATCCATCGCCGACCAGCTAATTTCACCGGGGTCCGTCACCGCGGTGCAGCCCGGATGCGTTTGCGCCAAAGCCGATGCGCGCGCCGGGTCGGCATCGCAGGCAACGGCGACCCGATGCCCAAGCTGCGCCGCGACCCGGGAATGCTGGGTTCCCATTCGCCCGCAGCCGATGATTGCAATTCGTAGCGAAGACATCTTCCGACCTCTCAGTTCATTTGAAGCCCGGAGTGAACCGCACGGGCGATCTCACGCACCCGGTCCCCGGGCACGCAGGGGTCGAGCTCCAAGGCCTGCTCGATCCGCGACAGGCTGGGCGATTCAATCGCCTCGAGCAGCGCTCGTTCGTGCGCGGCGAAGCGAGTAAGCCATTCCCCGACACGGCCGCCGGGCGTCGCCGCGACCGGCTGCAAACCCTCTCGGAATACCCGCGCTGGAAGCTCCCAGACCAGACCGTCGTCGCGAGTCTGATTGACAATCAGCTCGCGACCGTCGCCCGCGAAGATGGCGACGATCATCGGCACCACCGCGCATTCGTACCAACGGAGATCGCGTTTCGACAGGCTGGGCGGCGGTTGATCGGATGCTTGCAATTCGTCGTAAACGGATTGTTTGAGGTTGAGTAGAAACTCGGCTCGGTGGACTGCGGTACCCTCTGGAGAAGCGGCGCAGAGCCTAAAATACTTGAGCGGGATCGCGCCGACCCGGGCGATGTCCTCCGCCGTCACCCCGAAAACGGTGCGACCGCCGAGCAATTCTGGCAGCTGCGCGAGGAGATCTCGATCTGGCAGCGCGAGCGCAAAGACAAACCCCCGGTGGTTGAATCCGGCGTATCGCCATTCGACGGTATCGACCGGTACGCCTAGCAACCGGCAGGTCTCGGCAACCGTGGTGAACGGCAATTCGCACAAACCAACGCACTTGCGCGGCGCGCCGGCTTGAATCATCGCCGCGGTGGTAACGCTCAGTGGATTGGCGAGATTCAACACCCATGCATCCGGACAGCGCCGGCCAAGCTCCCTGGCCAAAGTGGTGAGAGGCGGGACGATGCGCAGCGCGGCCGACAGTGCGCTCGGCCCCAAGGTCTCGTCGGCGGGAAGGTCGAACTGCCGCGCCAGCGACTCATCTCGCGCTCGGCCTTGGAGGCCCCCGAAGCGGATCTGGTTCACTACCACGGCGGCCCCATCGACCGCCTCCTCCAGCAGATCGCTGGCCGAAACCATCCACCCGATCGGAGCCAGGCGTGCGGTGGCATACCGCTTCATCGCCTCGAGGAAAGACCGGTCTCGGCCAAAGAGACACAGCTCACCGGCGGGAAGGGCCGCATCGGCGGCTCGAAGGGCCTCGACCAGAGCGGCGGTGAACGGCGTGCTGCCGCCCAGGATCGTGGTCCGCGGCGTCATCTTCGGTCCCCGGCGAAGAAATCCCTGATGCAGTCCGAGACGTAGTCGACCTCTTCAAGACCGATGTCGGGTCGAATGGGCAGGCAAAGCAGCTCCCGGGAGAGAGCCTCCGCCACCGGAAATTGTCCCGCCTTCCAACCGTGCCGGGCAAACGCCGGCTGCAGGTGAATCGGGGTCGGATAGCGGACCACGGCATCGATCCCATGCTCTCGTAGCTGGATCAGGAGGGCATCCCGCCGGTCGGTGCGAATTTGAAACAGATGATAAACGTGCGTCTCGCCCGGAGTCTGGGCCTGAAATCCCAGCGGCAGTCCAGCCAGCCTTTCGCGATACCACCCGGCCGCACGGCGCCGATGTGAATTCCATTCCTCCAGACGCGGTAACTTCCAGGCGAGAATTCTCGCCTGCATCGCATCCAGCTTCGTATTCAGGCCGACCACCAGGTGATTGTTCTGGCCCACCTGTCCCAGCTCTCTTTGCCGGCGCACCCTTTCGTCGAGATCGGCATCGCGCGTCACCACCGCGCCGCCATCGCCGGCCGCGGCGAGATTCTTGCTCGGATGGAAGCTGAAACAGCCGCAATGGCCAAAGGTACCTACCGCTTGTCCGTCGATTCGTGCGCCTATCGCTTGCGCCGCATCTTCGACCAAAAACGACTCGTGCCGCCGAGCGAGCGCGACGATCTCGCTCATCGGCGTGGGCTTCCCATACAGATGGACCGGCAGAAGAGCGCGAGTCCGGGAGCGGATGGCATCCCGAAGCTGTGCGGTGTCGATGAGAAATGTCTCAGAATCCGCATCCACCAGGACTGGCTCAGCCCCGACCAGCTCGATTGCAGCGACGGTGGCGTGGAAGGTGTTCGCCTGGGTGACGACCTCGTCCCCCTTGCCGATTCCAAGGGCACGCAGCGCAATCACCAGGGCATCGGTACCGCTGTTGACGCCCCGCACGTGGGGCGCTCCCAGGTAGCCGCCGAGCTGATGCTCAAAGTCCCGCAGCTCCGCGGTCAGCTCGTACCTGCCGCCGACGAGCATCGCTCGCAGGTCGGCGATAAGGCTCTCGATGTCTCCACCGAGTTGATGGGCGAAATTGTACCTTGCAACTCTCACGGCGTTCGGTCTTGCAACGACCCCACCCTCCCGGCGCCGAGCAGGCCGGACAAATCGTCATCCACTCCCAGCTCAACCATCGTCGGCCAGTCACCCGCGCACTGCCAGCAACGCTCTTCTGCGGCCCGCGCGACGAGTTGACGGTAGGACTCGCCCAGTGCCAGGGCGAAGCCGCCGATCAACACAAATCGAGCCACTCCGATCGCCATGTGCATCGCCGCCAGCGCCCATCCCAGCGGCGCCGCGACGTGCTCGATCACCTGGATTGCCCAAGGCTCGGCGCGCTTGAATGCTGCCGCGAGATCGGCGCTCGTACCTACACGGCTGCGTTTGCGGGCATATTCGAGCGCCGCCCGCCCTGACGAGACCGCCCCCAGATGTCCACGCCCACCGCATTCGCAGAGCGGCGCATCGTCCGAGCTGTCGACGAGGAGATGGCCCAACTCTCCGCCTTGTCCACCGCGTCCCACCAGCGGCCGCCCATTGACGAACATTTTATTGCCAATCCCCGAGCTGACCGTGACAATGCAAAATTCATCGTCGGGCGAGCTCAGGTAGCGGTAGCCCGCGGCGGTGACGTCATTCATGATCGCGACGCGGGCATTGGGCCATCGGCAAGCGAGACCCTTGCGCAGCGCATCGGGCGGGCCGCTCCGGACGCCCCAGATCGTCGGAGCGGCCAACACATTTCCATTGGGAGCCACCGGGCCTGCAAATCCGACGTTGATCGCGGTGACCGGCGCCCCCTCCGCCACCTCGTCCCCCAGCCGACACATGTCGTCCAACAATCGATCCAGCAGCTCGTCGAACGATGCGTCCGGAAAATTGAGGTGATTGGGAGTTTCCGTGAGCGCGGCTCTGACCAGCGACGAGGTGGAGGAATCAAAGAGACCGGCGCGGGTCTTCGTGCCGCCGACATCAAAAACGAGGCTGGGCATCGTCCACGCTCCGGCGCCTAGTTAAGCAGCCCGGGGAGCAAGCGCAAGTGACTGTGTTTCATCTTACAAAGAATGCGATTCACCACTGGCCTTTACTCCGAGTGGGTAGCACTTTTCGCCGCCGACTTTCTCTTGTTTTCTCGAGCCCGAGATGACGACCACGTCATGCGCCGCGTTGATCATGGCCGGTGGCCGCTCCGAGCGGATGAGGGCGGGTGGTTCGAATCAGCACAAGGCCCTTCGCACCGTCCTCGGCGTACCGCTGATTGAGCATTGCATCGCATCCCTTCTCCGGTCTGGTTTCAAAGAGCTGTTCGTGGCGATGAACGGACGGGAGCGCGCGCTCGGGGACTGGCTCCACCAACGGCGACGCGATCTTTTCGAGTCCGACGCGGCGAAGCTCGAGGTCCTGATCGAAGACCAGCCCTTGGGCACCATCGGCGCGGTGGCGTCTTTACCGGAACACGTCGAGGATGTGGTGATTGTCAATGTCGACAATCTGACCGGCTTGAACTTGAGACAACTCGCTCTCTTTCACCGCGAATCGAGGGCCGCCGCGACCGTGGCTGCCCACCAGGAGCGGTTCCAGATCCCGTTTGGAAGGCTCGATCTGGCGGGACATGGCGTCGTTGGATACGAGGAGAAACCCGAGCTGGCCGTCTGGATTTCCAGCGGCGCATACGTCCTTGGCCGCCGCGCCATCGATCGCGTCTCTCCCGGGACCCGGCTCGATCTACCCAGCTTGATTCATTCGCTGATCGGGGCCGGCGAGACCGTGGTCGGCTATCGACATCAGGCCGCCTGGATCGACATCAACGACGAGAACGCCCTGGCCCGCGCCGAAGAGCTTGCCGCCAACGATGAGATCGGTCCGGTCATCTGAGCCATGGAACAACGGCGATACCTCATCACCGGAGCTCAGGGGTTCGTCGGTCGGTATTTGACCGCCCTCATTCTCGAATCGGACCGGACCGCCGAAGTCCTGGGAGTCGGCCGCTCCGGAAGGCTCGACGGATATTTTACCCACAGCATTTCTCTCGGCTCGCGCCGGGTGCCCGCTCCCCTGCCAGAGGCGATTCGCTCGAGCCTTGACCGGCGCTTCAGCTACACCCAGGTCTCGCTGCTCGAGACCGGTCGGCTTCGGAACCTGCTCAACAGCTTCCAGCCACAGTGCATTTTTCACCTGGCCTCCGCGCTGAGCTCCGCCCAGGACCGGGATCTCCTTCGAAGCAACGTCGCCGGAACGGCGTCGCTGATGGATGCGGTGTCCGAAGCCCGGATCCAGGGAACGCTGGTCATTGTCGGATCCAGTAGCGGCGTGTACGGCGAAATCGGCTCGCCGCCGATCCCCGAATCGGCCCCCTGTAGTCCCGGCGACATCTACTCAGCAACGAAGCTCGCGGCCGAGCACGTCACCCGCATCAAGGCCGGGCACGGCGGCTTCGCTTTCATCAACGCCCGGATCTTCAACATTGTTGGGCCGGGCCAGATGGAAAGCCATGTCTGCGGACGGTTCGCTGCTCAGCTCGCCAGCCCAACCAGCCCGTCCCTTTCGGTTCTCAAGGTCGGGCGGCTGAGCACCACGCGCGATTTCATCGATGTCCGCGACGTTGCCGATGCCCTGCTCCTGCTATCGCAGAGCGGCAAGCCTGGCGGGACGTACAACGTGGCTTCCGGCCGTGAGACGCCTATCCACTTCGTACTTACCGAGCTGATTCGCCTTTCAGGCTGGACCGGGCAAGTCGAGACCGCGGACGAACGTCAGGCGGACATCATGCGGCATTTCGCAGACATCGGCCGCCTTGAGCAATTGGGATTCGCCGCCCGCTATCCGATCAGCGCCAGCCTGGAGGATGTCCTTCGGTACTACCGGGAGTCGAGCAGCCAACCTGCCCTGACGCGCGAGCGGCAAGCCTACCCTGACGCGCCACCCATATCCCTTCGCGCGAGAAGCTTGTAGGTGGTGAAGAAGCGCTCTCCCAGGAGGGCGCGCGCGATCAGCCGAAGCTTGCCGCTTGTCTCTTCAATTGGCCAGCAAAGGAATGAAGCCAGCGCATGCAACAGGTATGACCATCTCCTGTTTTGATCGCGGGCGTAGATTGATTTGAAATACTCACGCCAGGCGAGCGCGTGCAGCAGAAGGAGTGGCCGCCAAATGGCCTTCTCAGATCGAATGGCGCGACAGGCAAGAGCGTAGTAGCCGTCGGGGCGTTCTGCCCCCTGTCGGTGGGTCAAGCTGTAGGGGTTGGCGCGATAGACCATCAGCGGGGCTCTGACGATCGCGACCTCGAATCGACTCGCGATGCGTCGCCACATCTCCCAATCCTCCGCATAGATTTCAGCCGGATCGAAGACACCCACCACCTCCAGAGCGCTCCGGCGCACCATGACTGCCGAGGGATTGCCCAGATAGTTTCGAATGGCGAGCCTTCTGCGAATCGCGCCCTGGGTGTTACCTGGGCGCAAGGGCCTCACCGCGAGCTGGTTGGCCTCGGCATCCCACCACCACGGATCGCAGGTGACGAGGCCGACTTCCGGGTGGCCGAGCAGGTGCTCCATCTGACGTTCGGTCTTTTCCGAAACCCAGAGATCGTCGCAGTCCAGAAAGGCGATCAGGCTTCCCGTCGTCTCCGCAATTCCGCGATTTCGAGCCTCGGAGCAGCCACGATTTTCCTGGCGAACGAGGCGGACACCTTGCGAACGATACCGTTCCACGATCGCGGCGGTGCGATCCGTCGACCCATCATCGACCACGACGATCTCGTCCACTGGCCGCGTCTGGCCGAGGACGCTCTCGATCGCAGGAGCGATGAATGCCTCGCCATTGAACGCGGTGATGATCGCGCTGACCCGCGGCTGCTCCATTTCCCCTCCACCTCGAGCGCCCATCCACCCTCCCCGTTCGGCCCTCAATCGGTCCTGGCCATCCCGCGCCGGCTCTCCTGGCAGCGCTTACGCGGTCACTTGTTGGCCGACCGGCTCGCGTGGGACCAGAGGAATCGGAGCGGCCCGGGGCATCGCGGCCAGCCCACGCCTGGTGATTCTCTCGGCGGAGGCGGCGATCGCCAACAGCACGTAAAGGTGTGGCGACAGGGTATAGCCGGAGAGAAACAGCTGGCAGACCAGGTAGCCCGCGACCGAGGCGGCGATCGCCCGAGTCAACCAGGCGAGAGCGGGGTCTCGCGACGCCTGGAAGGCCCCGCCAACGGCTGAACCGACAAAGACCAGGAAGACCAGCAGGCCGACGAAGCCGAGCTCCGCAACGACGTCGAGGAAGACGTTGTGCGCGACGAGCGGGCTTCTGACCTGAGGCCCGGTCGCATACAAAGGCCAGGCAAAACGAAAGGCGCCAGCCCCCACGCCGAGCACGGGGTTAGCGCTGCTCATCTTGCCAGCCAGCTCCCAGGCGTAGACCCGGCCTTGCGCCGAGCCCTCGTTGTGGAACTCCCGGATGGTCTCATTCCGCTGCCAGTACGTCGCGGGGGCAAAGAGAAGGAGCCCAATCACAAACGCGACTCCGAGGAGAATGGCTTGCATTCGGCGCTTCTCCCGGAATGACCAGACGGTCATCGCGGTGCAAAGTCCAAGAAATCCACCCCGCGAATGACTCAAGACGATGGCGATGACCGCCAGCACCACCGCGATGGCGCAAATGGCTCGGAAAACCCACTTGGTGGACCGATGGGCGATGAAGGCCACGCCCAGCGGAACCGTCAAACCGATGTCCATCGCAAGGTAGTTTGGATCGCCGAAGGTCCCGAGCCACCGGGTTCGAAATCCTTCCACGAGATTCACCCCTTCGCGGTACCAGTTGAACGCGCCGATCGACGTCACCATGCAGGCGACCACCAGGGCCCCGCAGAGGACCGCCAGCCGGCGCGGCGTGGTGACGACATTGATGATCGCAAAATAGATCGCGATCGACTTGAGCAGGTCGGCGCTCACTGCTTGCGTGTGCTCGGGATTGACCGACCAGGAAACGGAGGACCAGGCCAGCGCACCCAGTGCCACGAGCGCGAAACCGCGCAGGCCGTCGAGATAGACCGGCTCCAACTTGAGCAACCTGCGCACGAGCATAAACCCGGCGGCGCCGGCGGACGCGATCAAAGCCAGCCGGACGTCCGCCAGAGCGGGGATCCATTCGCTGGGTACGGCGTACATCGCCACCACGAACGCCACCACCAGCCAAAAGGCGAAAACGTCTTTCGGACGTTCGCTCGTGCTCATTGTTTGCCTCCGAACAAAGCTGTGCTCAAGCCAACGGGTGCGAAGCAGTCCACGTGCCACGGATGAGCGGGAGCAAGGCCGTAATTGCAGGCGGTTTGAGGTGAGCAACCAAGCCAGCCTGCCCGCTTCCTGAAATAGATACAGTCCTGCCCCGGGGGGAAAGGTCAGGGGGGTAAGGTTTCCCGGAAAAAACGTCGCAGGTTTTCGCCCAGGATCTTCTCGACCTGCCGCTCCGGATAGCGCTGAAGCAGGGCGGCGGTGAGCAGGTGCAAATCGCGAACGTCGCGGATGCCCCGGGGCAAGGGCACCATCCCATCGAAATCCGAACCCAGCCCGACGGCGTCCTCGCCCATCACGTTCACCGCGTGCTCGATGTGGCGAATGACGTCTCCGATCTCCTTTCCGCCCAGGAAGACGGTGGCAAAGATGATGCCCACCACCCCACCCCTCTCGGCGATCCGGCGAAGCGAGGCGTCGTCCAGATTTCGCCAACTGCCCTTCACGCTCCGGACGCCGGTGTGCGAGCAGAAGGGGCGGGCTTTGGGGTGCGCGAGGATCTCCTTCACCAGAGCCGGCGAAGCGTGGGCCAGGTCCACGCTCATGCCGACATGGGCCATCTCCTCCAGGACTTGCCGCCCCAGACCGGTGAGTCCCTTGCGCGCAATGGAAGGAAACGATGAGCCACCCAGCTCGTTGTTTCCAAGATGGGTCAGCCCCATGAAACGCACTCCTCGCGCGAAAAGCTCCCGCACCCGGGCGACTCGTCCCTCGAGCGCGTGAGCCCCTTCGATGCCCAGCACCGCGGAGAGGCAACCGAGGCGCAGATTCTCTTCGACGTTCGCCGCGCGAGAGGCGATCGCCGCCTTGCCGCCAGATCGCCGGCAGAAATCCTCCATCCGATCGATCTGCCAGCTCGCCCGCGCCCACTCGCCGCTCCGCGCCTCGGCCGGCCAGCCGCGATACGCGGCGAAAACGGGAAAGGCGCCAATCACGGGAAGCCCGCGGGTCACGATGGTGAAGCACTGAAGCTTCACCCCCGCTTCCTGGAGCCTGGGAAAATCGACTTGCCCCTCCGCCGATTGGACGGTGAGATCCCGGTTCCACATCAGCGAGTCGGCGTGGGCATCGGCAACGAAGGCGCGACGTTGAAGCTCCTGGGCATCCATCCGCCTTTGAGTCTGCTTCGTTCCCCACCGCGCGGACAACTTCATTCGAGCGGCTCTTTCGCCAAGGGCCCGGGCCCGCCTACATTCTCCCGGGTGGAACCAACCAGCGCGGAGCAACCAGCGGATCTGACTCCGGACACCGGCGGCATGCTGGTGTCGCGAGAAGAGATGACCTTCGACTTTGGCGGCGCGAAATTCCGTTTGCCCCGTGATGCGGCGCGTCTGAAGTGGATATTCGATCAGTTTCTCTATGGGGAAGTGACCGGCATCCAATGCGGCCATTGGCTCTACCGCGCCCCGTCGCTCGAGGCCGCCGCCTTTTTTGCCCGGCAAGCGGTGGAAGAGCTGAGCCACGTCCGCCAGTTCCTCCGGATCTATGAGTTGATCGGGATTCGACCGGGGCCGGCGCATCCGGTGATCCGGTTCATGGCCACCGGCTCGATGGGCACCGACTACGCCGAGCACGTGGCGACGGAAATGGCGGTCGGCGAAGGGCTGGTACTGATGATCTTCTATGCCCTGATCGACACCATCGAGGATGAGAGAGTGGTGAAGATTCTTCAGAGCGCGGCGCGCCAGGAGGAGCGGCATGTCGCCTTTGGCGAGCGCCAGACGCGCCGCCTGGTCGAGCAGAATCCTCGATTGGCGCCATTTCTACTGGGGCTCAACCTGGGCTCGATTCTGGCCATGAAACGCCTCGCCCGGTACGTGTCCACCGCCCTGGGCGACGAACACGAGGTGCTGCGATTGGCACCGGCTTTTCTGGAACGCCTCGTCATGGTCCTCGAGCTTCGCCTCCAGCGCATGGGTGTCCTCACCGGGCGACTCTCGGACCTCGGACCGATGAAACGGATTTGGCTCATCGGCAAGGCCTACCTTCGGCACTGGCTCGGTGGACTGCGGCGGAAACCGAAGCTCCTCACCAGAACCTATCTGGACGATCCATCGATGAAGTAGCTCGATTGGGGCTGTTGCTGGCCGGCGTTCCTGGTTAGGCTTTGCGCCATGTCCACGGTTCTCAGAAGCTATCTGGCGGGTGAATGGCGGGTCGGCTCGGGGAAGGAAACCGAGCTTGTGAACCCATCGACCGAAGAAGTCCTGGCCCGGACGTCGACCGGGGGTCTCGATCTCGGCGGCGCGGTCAAGCTCGCGCGCGAACGAGGAGGCCAGTCGCTTCGGGCAATGACCATCGGGCAGCGCGCGGAGCTGCTCAAGAAGCTTGCCAAGACACTGGCCGACGCGCGCGAGGAGCTGATCACGCTTGGACTGATCAACGCCGGCAACACGCGCTCCGACGCCAAGTTCGACATCGATGGCGCTTCGGCAACGCTGATGTTCTACGCCGAGCTGGGCTCGAAGATGGGAGACGCCCGGGTGATCGCAGATGGCGAGGGCATCCCGATCGGCCGGTCGGCCCGGCTCTATGGTCAGCATTTGCTCGTGCCTCGCCAGGGAGTCGCGGTCCAGATCAATGCCTTCAACTTTCCCGCCTGGGGAATGGCGGAAAAATTGGCCGCCGCGCTGCTCGCCGGGATGCCGGTGATCACCAAGCCGGCAACCTCCACTTCGATGATGGCCCATCGCATCGCGCAGCTGTGGATCGAATCCGGCGCGCTGCCGGAAGGCGCGTTTTCTTTTCTCTGCGGTGGAATTGGCGATCTGCTTTCCTTCCTCGGCCCGCAAGACGTCGTCGCCTTCACCGGCTCCGGGGCGACGGCGGCGCAGATCCGGCGCCAGGAGAACCTCGCGCGCCACAACGTTCATCTCAACATCGAAGCGGACAGCCTCAATTCGTTCGTCCTCGGCCCCGACCTGTCGCTCGGGACCGAAGCGATGAATCTCTTCTTTTCGGACGCGGTGAAGGAGATCACCCAGAAAGCCGGACAAAAGTGCACCGCGGTGCGGCGAATCTTTGTTCCCGCGGATCGCCTGGACGAGGTGCGTGAAGAGCTGGTTCAGCGCCTGTCGGAAGTGCGGGTCGGAAATCCTGCCGACGAGCGAGCTCAGATGGGTCCGCTGGCAACCGCTCAGCAGCTTCATGACGTGCGCGCGGGAATGGCTCAGCTGACTCGCTCTTCCAAGCTTGCTGCCGGTGGCCCCAAGCCCATCGAAGCAATCGGCGTTCCCTCCGGCAAAGGCTTCTTTGTCTCACCGACATTGCTTATCCAGCCCAATCCGTCGGTCGCCGACAACGCGAATGAGGTGGAGGTCTTCGGTCCGGTCGCCACGCTGATGGCCTTCCGCGAGAATGCGGCCTTGATCGATCTCGTTGCCGCGGGAGGAGGCGGCCTGGTGAGCTCGATCTACTCCGATGACCGCCCGTTCATTGAACAGGTGGTGACGGGGATCGCGCCGTACCATGGCCGGGTCACCATCGCGGGCGAAAAGCTGGCTGGACAATCCATCCCCCCGGGAACGGTTCTTCCCCAATTGCTCCACGGAGGGCCCGGCCGCGCCGGAGGTGGCGAAGAATTGGGCGGGATGCGTGGCCTGAGCCTCTACTTGCAGCGGGTCGCGCTCCAGGGACATCGGCCGATCGTCGAGCAGCTCTCGGGCACCCGGAGAGAATCGGGCGTCTGATCTCTCAGATTCCCGCGTCGGATCGCCGTCCGCCATCCAGCGGCGGTCCTGCGTCCAGCACCTCGACCTCGGTTGCCACCCTCTGGTTCCCCTGCCAGACAAAAGACGCGCGCACATCCGCTCCCTGCTTGAAATCGGTGAGTCGGGCGCGTTTCCCGTTGTAGGTGACCTGCGTGTTGTCGCTCGCCTTCAACCAGTACTCGAATCCGCTTCCGTCCCGGATGATCAGAGTATCCGGCTCGGCCCGCTCCAACTTGCCGGCGACCCCGTCCTCGCCGGCGTTCGCTGCCGACTGACCTCCGTCCAGCGCGGCGGAATCGCTGCTTTCCCAGGGGGCGAGGGCCTTCGCCGCGTTCCCGAGCTCTTGAGCCGCCTGCGCTCGGGCGAGTTGCATCACCTGCTCGCCATGGCGCTGAGCATCGCGCTGGATCGCCTGGACCTCGGTCGAGGCGTCGAGCTCTGGGGGTGCCTCGACCGCGGGCTCGATCGGCTTTTGGCACGACGCCAGCGCAAGCCCGAGCAGGAAAAACCCAGGCCAGTTGGAAATCTTGCCCGCAGTCGACAGCACTCAACCAAGGTGCGTTCGGATTTGCGGCGCGGCAGAAGCCGTGGCCCCGTCCGCCCGCTTGCTCAATTGTCGGGAGCGCCCTGGTTGATCCAGGCTTCCAATTTGCTGAACTCGCACGGGGCAATCACGCTCAGAGAATTCGGAAGCAGCGGCATGCGGTCAAAACACTTCGTCGCGGCATCGGACGTCTTGCGCCAGATCATGCTGTTCATCGGATCGTTGGGTTTGACCCTGACCACGTTCGGGGCTGCGGCATTGCAGTCCGGAGATGTCGGCTGATTGACGAGTCTTGCGACCGTTCCCGGGGCGGCGAGGCTCAGGCCGCCCTGGGGATTGACAGGAGAGTGACATCCTCCTGACGCGCAACGAGCCGTGAAGATCGGCTGAACGTCCCGACTGAAGAGGACCATCGTGGTGTCACAGACGCCGCCGTCGCTCGTCGAAACGGCCTGGTCGGCAGGTACGCAGACTCCTGTCGTTCCGTGCGCCACGCAAACAAAGGGCGCTGGACAATCGAGCGCTCGCTCACAGCTCAGCGTGGCGTAGTCGAGGTTCGAGACCGAGCAGCCCGAGCCAAGGGCGAGCAGCGCGGGCAGTGTCGCCAGTCGAGCGATGGCGCGGGCACCCAGAGGAATGGATCGATTGGAGATCATCGATGCCTGCATCTAGAAGTGGAAGGTGAGGCTCGCCTTTTCAGCGTCCGGTCGCGGAAGGAATTCGAGCACCAGCGCGTAGACCAGCGTCACACCCGCCAGCGCATACAGCACATTGGCGGTCGCCGCCGATTGGCGCGCGTCTTCTATCGTCCTCCCCGCCTCGCCGGCGGACGAAAGGGTTTTCGCTCGCTCCTGCTGGCCATGGGCGATGAAGCTGAAGACCAGGCCGCCCGCCCCCAGCGCTCCGGCGCCGAGGAATGCATATCGATGATAGTTCGGGGCTTCCTCCTCCTTGGGCTTGTCCGCGATGAGCCGAGGAGAGCTCTTGGACCGATCGCCGGCTTTCGGCCCGCTTTTGGCTTTGTCCGGGGCTGCCGGGGTCGAGTCGGACGCTTCACCAGCCCGGACGGGATGGGGACCGAGCAGCAGAACGAGGAAGCTGAGCTGGGCCACGACTGCGGTGACACTGCGCAACCTGCGATTCAATTGAACCTCCGCCGCGCCATCCGAAGGGCGTTGAGCGCCGTTATACCGCGCGGACGCGTTGACAGGGAGAGGTGCTGCCGATATCCCAAACCTTGACATTCGATGAGGTAGACACCCCGTGAAGCTGACCGTTGTCGTCAACGGCGAAAAACGCGAAATCGACTCAGGTACGACCGTCCGCGACCTATTGGAAGCGATGCGGATCGGCCCAGGGGTGATCGCCGTCGAGGTGAATTCGAAGGTGGTGCGGCGGGCGCAGCACGCTGAACACCGATTGTCCGCCGAAGACAAGATAGAAATCGTCACCCTGGTCGGCGGTGGTTGAGCCGGAGGAAAACCTATGCAGGACAAGCCCTTTCAAATCGCCGGCCGAACGTTCAGCTCTCGCCTGATCATCGGCACCGGCAAGTATCCGAGCTTTGAAGTGATGCAGCAGTGCCACGCGGCGTCGGGGGCGGAGATCGCCACCCTGGCGGTCCGGCGGCTGGACCTCTCGGCGAAGGGTGAAGCATCGCTGATGCACTGGATTGATCGGAACCGCATCACCGTGCTGCCCAATACCGCGGGATGCTACACCGCCGAGGACGCCATCCGAACCTGCCACCTGGCCGAAGAGCTCGGGATGAGCAAGTGGGTGAAACTGGAGGTGTTGGGGGATGAGAAGACCCTTTTCCCCGACGTCGAGGAGACGGTTAGGGCCGCCAGGCAACTGGTGAACGAGGGCTTCACCGTCTTTCCGTACACCAGCGACGATCTGATTGTCGCCCGCAAGCTGCAAGACTCCGGCTGCGCGGCGATCATGCCGCTGGCGGCGCCGATCGGATCCGGGCTAGGGATCCGGAATCCGCACAACATCCGCCTGATCATCGAAGCGGCCACCGTTCCGGTCATCGTGGATGCCGGGGTGGGCACTGCCTCGGATGCCGCGATTGCCATGGAGCTCGGCTGCGACGCGGTGTTGATGAACACCGCGATCGCCGGCGCGAAGGATCCGGTGAGGATGGCAACCGCGATGAGGAAGGCGATCGAAGCAGGCCGTGACGCGTACCTGGCCGGACGCATTCCCCGCAAGGCCTATGGATCCGCTTCCAGCCCGATCGAGGGGTTGATCGCGTAGTGCCTTCCGAGCTTCCGCTGCTCATCGTCATCACCGACTGGCAAATTCCCGCACCGAAGTTGATGGAATCGCTCGAGTTGGTGCTCTCGCTCGGGCCCGAGGTCGGGCTGCAGCACCGCCACCCCGGGGCGTCCGACCGGTTGTTCTTCGAGGAGGGTGAACGCCTGGCAAAGCTCTGCCAACGGCTGGGCAATCCGCTGTTCGTGAACGGACGGCTGGACATGGCTCTGCTGCTCGGCGCCCATCTCCACCTTCCCGCCCGCGGAATCGATGTCGACGATGTTCGGCAACATCTGCTCCCTGGGACCTGGATCAGCGCCGCGGTGCATGATCGGGGGGAAGCCCTCGAAGCGGTCGATGCGGATCTGGTCTTGGTCAGCCCCGTCTTCGCGCCGGGCTCGAAGCCTACCGATCCCCGAACGCCGCTCGGCCCGGAGGGGTTCGCGCGATTGGCGAAGGCAACGCCGTGCCCGGCGTTCGCGCTCGGAGGTATCGGACCGGCCAATGCCTCCGAGGTGGTAGGGGCTTCGGGGTTTTCGGCCATTTCCTCGGTGCTCAAAAGCAGCAATCCAATTCTTGCCGCCCAGGCTCTCCTTTCCGCCGCGCGAACAAGCCGTCAGCGACGCTATCCCACCTCGACATCCGAATAGCGGCGGGCAGCTACCCACCAGGTAACTCCAGTATGATTCGCGGCTGTGAGTACTTCCGCGCCGGCGTTTTCGGAGTTTCGCCCACTGTCCACGGGCGAGCTGATGGACCGCGCGGTTGGGTTTTGGCGATCTCACTGGAAGCCCTTGTTTCAGCTCTACCTTGGATTCCAACTGGCCGGGTATGCGCTGCTCAAGCTTCTGCTCTGGGCGATGAGAGCATGGTTCCCTCTTCTTCAGGACGCTCTGGCGTTCTCCGCTGCCGCGCGAAGCGACCCGACCGAGGTCGTCCGGCAGTCCGCGGTTGGGGTCGGGACGACCGTCGCCATCTTCACCGTCTATGCGTGGGTGATCTGGTTCGCCTCCATTGCCGGCGCGCGGTACGTGGTGGGTGCGTGCCTGAATCAAAAGCCGTCCCCTGCAGGATCGATTCGCTACGCCTTTACCCGCCTCGGTGCGGCAACCTGGTCGCTGCTCCTCTTGGCTCTGATCAGCGCCGCGGCGTGCCTCGTCCTGGGCACCGCGATGTCGGTGGCCATATTCGTCGGTGTGATGCTCACCAGCAAAGGGTTCATCGCGTTCATCGGCACCGCGGCCGGGTTCTTCGCTTTCGCGGTCGGCTTTCTCTGGTTTGTGCTCCGGTTCCTGCTCATTGCTCCGGTGCTGGCGGTGGAAGAGCTCGGCGCGATCGCGAGCATCAAGCGCTCGGGGCAGCTGATGTCCGGGCGAATCGGACCGGGCGTGATGACCGGCGTGAAGGTGCGGGCGACCGTTCTCATCACCGCGATGATGCTGGTCGTGCTGGTGGTCACCTCCCTTGGCAGCATTCCCTCGGTATTCTTGACCCTCGCCTACGCCAGGCGCCCGGATGGCCTTTTCGCGGTCTCCAGCGCCGTCCCTGAGTTTTTCCTCATCCCCGCCGAGCTTTTTCACGTCGGCGTGCAGTCGCTCTTCGGCCCGCTTTACATCGCGCTCGCCAGCATTTTCTACCTCGACATGCGCGCGCGCCGCGAGGGTCTGGATCTGGAGCTGAAGCTGAACGGATTGAAAGAAGGAGCGGTGAGGTGACCTCCGCGGTTGTCGCGCTGCTCTTCTCTTCGGCGTTGAACCCCTGCCCGCTGATGCAGGATCGCTTGGACGGGATTCAGAAGGCCGCGACTGCGTCCCCGGAGCAGCTCGAAAAACTTCATGCGCAGCTCGAATCGGACCTGGGGCGGCCGCTGCTTCTCCAGCCCGAGGGCTCACGTGATCCGGTAACTCGGGCGGGCCTGATCGAGCGCAGAGCGCGGGCGGTTTGTCGGCTGCAGTCGCGGTTTTCGGGTGTCTCCGTGGAGGCCGCCAATCGCGACCGGCTCAAGCAGATCCTCGATCGGCCCGAATTTGCCGGAGCCCGTAAGCGAAATCCGGATTGGCTCGCGCGATGGCTGCGGCGATTGGGGGAGTGGCTCGAGTCGCTGTTCGAAGCGCAGGGCGCTCAGTCCTTCGCCGGTTTCACCCGGGCGCTGGTTCTGGGGCTTGCCGTGGCGGCCGGGGCGGCCGGGTTGATCCGGGCGCTGCGCAGAGTCCGCGTTCAACGCGCTGCCGTGCCACAGGCCGTGATGGCGCAGCGTCCGGGGCTGGCCGATCCACCGGTGTACCTGTCGCTGGCGCAGGCAGCGCTGAGCTCCGATGCGAGAGAGGCGATTCGCCAGGGGCTGCTCGCCCTTCTCTCCTGGCTCGAACAACGCCGGCTGGCGCAGACCAACCGGGCGAAGACCAACCGCGAATTGGTGCGCGACCTTCCCGCCCGCGGCGCCAGCGCCGAGCTGTCCGAAACCGTGGGCGCATTGCTGAATTGGTACGACCGCGCCTTCTACTCGCTCTCCGCGGTTCCACCCCGGGAAGCGCGCGATTTCATCGACCGGATCTCCGCGCTCCAATCCGTTCGCGCCGGGGGACCGTCGTGAGCGGCCCGAGAGCGGCCTTTCTCTACGCAGGTCTGCTCGCGGTCGCCGTGGCGGTGGCGGTCGCCGCGAGCCAGAAGGCCCATCCGACTTCGTTGGCCGCCTCGGTTTCCAATCCCGGACCGGCGGGAATGCGGGCGCTCTATCTCTACCTCGACGAAAGCGGTTTCGAGGTTCGGCAGTCGTCCGTCTTCCCGACGCCAATTCCGGAACAGATCAAGACCCTGGTGATCTCCGAGCCCCGGGCTCGCCGCTTTACCGATGAGGAGCTGGCGCAGGCGCGCCTTTTCCTCGAGCGCGGAGGAATCATCGTCTATCTCGCTTCTAATCCCTTAGGCGTCCAGGCCGAGTTGGATCGATGGCTGGGTCTGCGAGAGGGCGAATGGCTGCAGCGCGAGTCATTTCCGGTCGGAGGCGCAAAGAGAGAAAAATCGGAGGCGGCGGTCGATGGGTGGCTTTCCAATTCCGCGGGAGGTCCTCGCTACCTCAGCGTCGCCAGCGCCCGCGGGGTGGAGGTCGAGAATAAGGATGCCCTGCCGATCGCCGGGAGCCGATCCGCTGCTTACGGATGGTGGCAATCAGCAAACGACGGAGAGATCTGGATCTTCGCCAGCGCGGACTTCTCCCAGAACAGCCGGATCGAGGAGGCGGACAACATCGAGGTATGGCAGGCGATCGCCGCCCGGGGCCCGATGCTGTTCGACGAATCGCACCACCGCCTCGCGCCGGAGGCTCCGGATGCGGCGAGGCGGGCGCTTTGGATCATCGCCGCCCAATTTGTCGCCTGCGCCTCGTTCTTTGCCTACTCGCGCGGCAGCCGGTTGGGCCCACCGCGGCCGGAGATCGTCGAGCGCCATCGCAGCAGCCGCGAGTATCTGGAGTCGATCGCCTGGTTGACCCGCCGGTCGCGGGTCGAAAAGGAGCTGCTGCGGGAGGCGATGACCCGGCTGCGGGTCGCGATGCAGGACCGGTTGGGCATCGCCGTCTCGCTGCCCGAGGACGAGGCCGCCCATGCCCTTCAGGGCGCCAGCGGCATTCGGGCGGAACGGATGCTCGAGATTTGTCATTGGGTCGCGCGCGCGCTCGAGGCGAAGGCCCTCCCCGCCTCCCAGTTCGCTCAATTGGCGCGGGAGCTCGCTCAGCTCGAGCGCGTCATCGCCGGGCATTGACGGAAAAGCCGGGCACTGAAGCGAAAGATCAGAGGGCTTGTTCTCGGTCTTGACGCCGCTGGAGTGCGCGGCCGACGTGCGCCCGGATCTCCTGGACGCGCAAGTCCCAACTGTCGGCGTACATCTTTTGCGCCCGATCGCGCCGCGGGCCTGGGGCTTCGCGGAGGCACTCATCCACCCTTCTGACGAAGTCCTCCGGCGTTCGGGCGATTTTGCAGAAGCCGATCTTCCTCACCTCCGGCAGGTCCGAAGCCACGCAGGGCAGACCGGCGGCGAGGTACTCGCGGACCTTCAGCGGATTGGCGCTCAGCGTCAACTCGTTCAGCTTGAAAGGCATAATCGCCACGTCGAAGCCGCGGCAGTATCGGGGCAGGTCAGCGTATTTCTTGCGGCCGAGCAGATGAACCTTCGGGGTGGGCGCGGGCACACGCCTCGAAAGGCCCCTGGTCCACCCACTCGGCGAGCAAGCCATAGAATCCGATCACCGGCCGCGGTAGGCGCGCCAGATCCTCCGGCACCTCGGTCAGCGGATCGCACGCCTGGACGAAGTGATGAAAATCCACCCCGTGGCGAACGAGCACGGTGTGGGGGTTGATCCGCGCCTTGCTCGATCGGAGGGGCTCGGCGGAAGTGATCACCAGATCCGCCTTTTGCAAAAGCTGATGCTCGAGCTCCGAGATGTGCTTTCGATTGGTGTCCGCGAACGCGGAGAACTCGTCGACGCAGTGGTAGATGACCAGCTCCTCGCCGAGCGTTCCGGATACCGGCGCGGACGCCGGCAGGAAGGACCACGACAGCGGCCGGCTGAAACCCAGCCGTCGCATCGCGCGTCGGATCTGCTTCCGGAGCAGCGTTCTATTCGCCGCCCGCACCGCCCTGGACCCGTACCAGGGCAACGCCAGCGGGGTCATCACCCAGAGGTTCGGCTCCACCTGCCGCATCCCGGTGGCGAACAGGGACAGCTTTCGCCAGGCGCGGCGAAAGTCGTGCACGTTTGGCCGCGGCGCGCGGTTGCCGATGCTGTTCACCCAGAGGATCCGGTTGTCCCGGGCGAGATTGCGCATGATGTGAGTCTTGGAGAGTGGATCGCCGTCCCAATCGTTGCTGAAAACGACGATGTCGCGACCATAGAGCCCTTCGCCTGCCAACCCCATGACTGGGTCTCGTTCGGGCGCGGCGTGGATCGTCTGGGTCAGCATGACCTGTCTCGTCACGAAGGTGCGCTTCGAGCGCCCGGGGAAACAACCTTCAACGCCGGCCCACTCGAGCTCCTGGTTGTTCGCTTCCGCGGTAATTCCCGCGCCGGCACGCCGGCCACGACCGTCCCTGGCCGGACGTCCTTGAGAACCACTGCGTTTGCACCGACCGCCGCGAAGTCGCCGATGGCAATCGGCCCGAGGATCTTCGCCCCCGCGCCGATTCGAACGTAGTTGCCGATTTTCGGCGCGCCCTGCATTTCGGACCTTCCACCGATGGTTACCTGCTGCGAAATCAGACAGTGCTCACCGATCTGCGCCTGGGGATGAATCACCACGCCCAGGCCGCCGTAGCCGAGCTGCGTTCCCTCGCCGATCTCGACCTCCAGCGGCAAGACCGAGCTGTGGAGGTAGAAAATGAGCTTCTGGAGGACCCTTGGCAGGAGCGGAACGCCTCGGCGACGAAGTTCCTTCGCCACTCGGTGCAGCGCGAGTGCGTCCAATGTCATGCAGTCTCCCCTTCAACGGCGAAAGGTAGGGACCCTGTTTTGTCGAGGGAAGGCCTTGAGACGCTTCTGTTGTCCAAAAGCCTCCACTGGGCCTCCGAGGCGAATCGCTGCTTACGGTTGCCGCTCACCGGATGCCCCAGGCCGACCATTCTGAACACATCGTCGACGCAGCAACTGGTCAGCGCCGGCGAGTATTGGCCGAACAGCCCGGTGCTGAAGTCCTCCCAGAGCACCTTCCGTTTCAGGGTGAATGGATTTTCCCCCAGCCGGTTGGGGAAATCCTCGGTGGTGACCGCCGACTGAAAACCCATCCGAGCCACCCGATGGACGAGCTGCTCCGAGTACCAGCCGTTGCAGTAGGAGAAGTGCCGCACCGGCGAGCCCGTTTCGCGCTCGATCAATTCCTTCGATCCGCGGATTTCGTGATCTATCCGGGTCGGGCCCTCCAGCGTCAAGACCACGTGCTCGAGCGTGTGAGCGCCGAGCTCGTAGCCCGCGGCGGAGATCCGCCGTGCCTCTTCCCAATTCATCAGCTCCCCCCAGGCCGGCTCCGGCGCCTCGCCCAGCCGAGCCGCGAGCAGCTCGATCGCGAACCTCAAGGCATCCGAGGGAACGTCGCCGATGTAGTCGTCGAGCGCGGCGGGGACCGCTTTGCCCTGCCCCATCGCCGCCAGCATCAAGGTCGCTGTCTCCGGCGGCAGCTCATCGATTTTCGGCTGGAGACGGGCGCGCTTGGCAATGCCGAACAAATGGTACAGGCGATCGTGATCCAGCCTCCGCTGGGTGCCGATCAAGCCCGCGGGAAGGTAGAACGTCGCCGGAATGCCTTTCGACCGCAGAAATGGAAAGGCGTGCCGGTACACATCCCGGTAGCCGTCGTCAAAGGTCAGGACGCAGAGATCCTTCTTGGAGGTGCGCTGCCGGGTCAACACTTCGACGGCTTGGCCGAGCGGCGCGAATTCGTAGCCCGCTCGCGCCACCGACTCGAGCTGACGCTGGAACGTCTGGATCGAGATGATCCCCCCCGGAATGGATTGCGCGGCCTCCCGTTCGAAGTCGGGCACCACGCGGTGGTACCCGAGAATCAGTACGCGGCGGCCTCCGCAGGCGACCCGGCGAGCCGCGGCGAACCCCCGTCGAAGGCCGGAGTAGTGCACCGCCGCTGCCGCGGCGTGCTTGACCACCGTTCGGGTCAGATGGGTGGGATGCATTTGCGCCTGCTTGGAATCGTCCATCGCCGCAACTCCTTGTGCAGCGCGGACCCGAATCTGTGCAGTCGCCTCTTCCGCCGCAAATCGCCGCGCTCTTTTCCTCTCTTTGTCTCGCCAATTCGCGGACTTCCGGATATCCCGTGGCAGGGCTATGTTCAGGCGACACGGGCTCCCAGCCATTGCCGTTGACCGGGGGGATACGGAGCCCTAAGGGCGGGCAATGCCGAGCGATTGCAAGATCCTGATTGTGGAGAACGACGACTCTCTGCGAGAGGGCGCCGCCGAATTGCTCGAGGAGAATGGATACGACGTTGACTCCGCCGAGGACGGCCTGGCAGGTCTGAAATTGTTGAAGAGCATGGAGGGAGGGAAGCTTCCCGACCTCATCCTCCTCGATCTCTGGATGCCGCGGATGGACGGTTGGCAGTTCAAAGCGGAGATCAAGAAAGTCCCGGCGTTTGCAAAAATACCGATCGTGGTCTTCACCGCGGACCGTTTGAGCGAGGACGTCTTGTCGATCGGAGCGGATGACTACATCGTCAAGCCTCCCGACGTGGAAGCGCTGCTCACCACCGTCGAATATTTTTGCCACCGGACCCCGCCACGCGCGGTGGCGCCTTAATTTTGGGCGCTGTTGGGCTACGCGAAGTGCCGGTACATGGTGGAGCGACGCCTCCAGACGGGATGTTGTCGAGTGGCGAACACCGCGCAAAACATTCCTGAAACACCGAGTCTCTCGATGCTAGCCGGGTCCGGAAAGAGTGCACCAGGGGATCCTCTAGGCGTGCGAGTTGTTTCAAATGCTATCTGTTCATGGGAGCGGGCGGCCCATTAGGAGCAGGAAATGCTTTCCTTCTTTGCGAAGAGTAGAGCGTTGCAAATCAGCAGTCGATGGGTTCTCGGATGCAGTGCTTTGTTGTCATGCCTCGCCGCCGCGTCCGTTCGCGCTCAGGAAGAAGACGGAGTCACCATTCGCTGGGACCTAATCAGCGTCGATTTTTCCACGACGCCGCCGACCACCAGCGAAGGTGGCATTGCCTCGGCCCGAGCTGTTGATGGCTCGAGGATGACTCTCAGAGGTCAAGGAACCTTTAACTCTTTCGATCCCATCGACGTCAGCGGCGGCGGTCATTGGGACTTGTTCGACCCGGATGGCAACTTGGTGGATTCAGGTCGTTACCACGTTACCAACCTGGTCAGCTTCATCGAGGGCCCCGGCAGGACCGCGACAATCGACCTGATCGGCGACCGCGAAGACTCACGGGCGGGGCTTGCGCTGCTGCGCATTCGCTACTCGGATGGAAGCCGAGGGACTCTCGTTGTCAGCTGTCACCTGATGGGGACGCCTGACAACGTGTTTGAAGGCATCACCGTGTCCAAGGGCTTTGTGGATTACTGGAATCGCGACCCAGACCTGCCTGGGGTCGACGCCAATCGAACGATCTTCCACGTAGTTCGGTAGCTCACCCCCTCGACCAAAAAGGCCCATGTTGTTGAGCACCCACGAACGTGCCCAGCACGCTGAGCACTCTGGTGGGCCCGCTCGGGTCGATCCCGACGCTGTCGCTTTCCGTCTTTACTTCGCCCGCGAAAGCTGCGCGGATCGCCCGCCCCACAATCGGTCCGCGATGGCTCAAACCCCGTTTGCTGTAGAGGTAAACGACGTCAGCAAGCGCTACGGCAAACGCTGGGCCCTTGCCCGGCTTTCTTTCGTCCTGCGACAAGGCGGATCTCTTCTTTTGACCGGGTCGAACGGATCCGGAAAGACGACGCTTCTTCGCACGATCGCGACGGCCATCCGACCCACTGCGGGGAGCATTCGGGTGCTCGGCCTGGATTGCCGCGCCGATCGCCACGAGGTTCGGCAGAAGATTTCGCTGCTCTCTCACACCAGCTTCCTCTACGAGGACCTGACGGCGGAACAGAATCTGCGGTTCCTCGGGCGCCTGATCGCGCCGGATGCCGCGGATTCTCCGCTTTCAAAGATTCCGTCGCTGCTCGAGCGAGTCGGCCTCGCGCATCGGTCCGAGCACCCGGTCCGGCAGTTTTCCGCCGGCATGCGCAAGCGGTTGGCCATCGCGCGTCTCCTGCTCAAGGCCCCTCGCCTGGCGCTGCTCGACGAACCCTTCGGCGAGTTGGATCCGGGGGGCGTGGTGGATATGGAGGGAATCATCGCGGAGCTCAAGTCTGGGGGGACGACGATCGTGCTGGCAACGCACCTGGTCGAACAGGGCCTGGCGCTTTGCCAGGAGCGGCTTCACCTGGCGGATGGACGGGCCGTCGCGGCATGAGCTCGACGCCGCTGGGGGCAAGCGGGAGAAACGGCGACTCCGTGGCGCGGAGCCGGAAGAGCTCCGTGCTGATTCTGGGGAAGGAGCTCCACCTCGCCTGGCGCTTCATTGCGCGGATCCTCAGGGACGCCGGGCTGATTCTGGGGAAGGACCTTCTTCTCGAGTGGCGCACCCGGTCCCGCCTCAATGCGCTGATCTTCTTCTCCTTCGCCACGCTGTTGATGTTCTCCTTCGCGCTCGGCCCGGACACCAGGCTTCTCGAGCAGAATGCGGGGGGTTATTTCTGGCTCGCGATCCTGTTCTCCAGCGTGCTCGCTCTGGGCGAGTCCTTCCGGGTGGAGCGCGAGAACGCCTCCCTCGATGGCCTGCGGCTGGCGCCGATCAACGCCATGTCCATCTACCTGGGCAAGGCTTTCGGCAACGCGCTGCTTCTCATCTTGCTCGGCGTACTGCTCTTGCCGGTGATGGTCGCGCTCTATGGGGTCACCTTGGTGATGGGCTTCGGCCGATTATTTGCGGTGCTGGTGCTCGGGGCGATGGCGATCAGTTGGCCGGGGACGGTGCATTCGGCGATTGCGAGCCATGCGCGCGCCCGGGATGTTTTGCTCCCCCTTCTGCTGTTTCCCCTCATCGTCCCAGCGCTGCTGGCGTCGGTGAAAGCCACTTCGCTCGTCCTACATGGCGACCCAATGCGTCAGATCAACTCATGGTTTGGACTTTTGATCTTCTTCAACCTTATTTATTGGGGCCTGGGTCTTGCGTTGTTCCCGCAAGTGATAGAGGACTAAAGGCATGCGGAACTGGCTTAGACCGGCTCTGGCCGGGGTCGCATTCGCGATGCTGGGCGTGGGCGCCTTTCTTGGCCTGAGCTGGGCGCCGCCTGATCGCGAAATGGGGGATGTGCAACGAATCATGTATGCGCATGTCCCCGCGGTGTGGATGGCGCTTCTTGCGGTGACCCTCAACTTCGTTTGTTCGATCACCTACCTCTTCAAGAACTCCTGGAAAATGGATGCGCTGGCAGAGGCTTCCGCCGAAGTGGGGGTGCTCTTTGGGGCGGTGGGGGTGAGCCTGGGCGCAATCTGGGCGCGACCGACCTGGGGGGTCTGGTGGACGTGGGATCCCCGGCTGACCACCGCGGCGATCATGCTGGTGTCGTACGCGGGGTACCTCGCCCTGCGGCGATTCGTGGAGGACCCCGAGCGGCGCGCGGTCTGGTCCGCGGTGGTGGCGATCATCTCCTACGTGGATGTTCCGATCATCTGGTACTCGGTCAAGTGGTGGAAGAGCCTCCATCAAGTTCAGTCCTCGCCCAAGACAGTCGATCCGGCGATGACTTTCGCGCTCCGCTGGAATGCCTTTGCTCTCTTGGCATTCCTGATCTTCTTCATCTGGTCGCGCTACCGGATTGCGCTGCGTGAGCGGGAGCGCGAGGTCGCCTTGCCGGACGCCCTCCCCTCCGGTCAGAGCGGGCGAATGGAGACAAGCGGAGCGGTGCGATGACGAGCGCCTGGCTGCTTCTCCTGGTCCAACAGGCCTCGGACGCGAGATCCCGCGTCGGCAGCGGCAGGATCCAGGGAGGCTGGGAGTATGTCTGGGCCTCCTACGCGATCACCTGGGGCGCGATCATCCTCTACACGATATTCTTGTGGCGCCGGCGGCCTGAAGCCACCACTGGAAAACCTGAATGAAGACATCCGTGCGCAACCGTTTGGTCGCCGTCGGGGCCCTGCTCGTGGCCGGAGGGGCCCTTGCCTTCATCGCCTTTGGGAACATCGGACAGAACCTGGTCTATTACTGGAGCCCTTCGGAGATGCTGAGCAAGGGCGAGAGCGCCTACGGGACCACGATCCGCCTCGGCGGGATGGTTCAGCGCGGCAGCCTCCAGTGGGATGCACAGCACACCCACCTGAGCTTCAGAGTCGCCGAGGGCCCCCAGGCCGGGGGGACCTCGGTGCTCGTGTCTTCCACCGAAGTGCCGCCCCAGATGTTTCGCGAGGGAATTGGCGTGGTGGTGGAAGGGACTTACGACCGCAGCGGGGTCTTCACCTCCCACCGGTTGATGGTCAACCACTCCAATGAATACCGACCTCCGAAGCCAGGAGAGAACCACGAGGACTGGAAGAAGACCGTGGCCGAATCGGACGGCACCACCGCGAGGAAACCGTGAGCTCGAATCTCGGCTATTCCGCGGTGCTCGGTGCGCTTGCTTGCGCGATCTTTGGGGCGGTGGTGGGCATCGGGAGCGGGATCGCGCGCCGAGAGTCCGGGCTGCCCTGGGTGCGCCGGGCGGCGGTCGGATTTTTCGGATTCATGCTGCTCGCCAACTTGATCATGGTCTACGCGCTGCTCTCGCACGATTTTTCGGTGCAGTACGTGGCGCACGTCGGCAGCCGCGCGACTCCGACTGTCTACACCGTCGTCTCTCTCTGGTCGGCGCTCGAGGGCTCGATCCTCTTCTGGGGAATCATCCTCGGCAGCTATGTGCTCGCGTTCGCGCTCTCGCAAAAAGACGAGCACAACCGCTACATGTCGCTTGCGTTGGGGACGATGCTCGGGGTGGGAGTCTTCTTTGCTTTCCTGATCGCCGGCCCGGCCAATCCGTTCGGCAAGGTTTCGCCTGTTCCCCCCGACGGTCCCGGCCCCAATCCTTTGCTCCAGAACCATATCCTCATGGTCGTGCACCCGCCGATGCTCTACCTGGGCTACGTGGGGATGACGATCCCGTTTGGGATCGCGGTAGCCGCGCTCCTTCGCGGCGAGTTGGGCGAAGCGTGGACGACGACGCTGCGGCGCTGGACCTTGATTCCCTGGATGTTCCTGTCGATCGGGATCATCCTCGGCTCCTGGTGGGCCTACGCGGTGCTCGGCTGGGGCGGTTACTGGGCCTGGGATCCGGTGGAGAACGCGTCGTTCCTTCCGTGGCTCACCGCCACCGCCTTCATCCACTCGACGATGGTGCACGAGCGCAAGAAGGTCCTCAAGCTCTGGACGCTTAGCCTGGTGCTGGGAACTTTTCTTCTCACCATCCTCGGCACCTTCATGACAAGGAGCGGCGTTTTCAACTCGGTCCACTCGTTCACCCAATCGGACATCGGACCGACCTTCCTCGTTTTCATCGGAATGTTGTTAGTCTTTTCGATCACCCTGCTCGCCACCCGCGGTCAGCTCCTCATTCCCGAGGGAGCCATTCGATCGCCGCTGTCGCGCGAGACCGCGATCCTTGTCAACAACCTGCTCTTCGTCGGGATCACTTTCACGGTGCTTTTGGGAACGCTCTTTCCCCTGGTGACCGAGGCGATCCGCGGCGTCCGGGTCAGCGTCGGCGAGCCCTACTTCAACAAGATGGCCCTCCCCGCGGCGGTGGCAGTCCTCTTCCTCATGGGCGTGGGTCCGGTGTTGCCCTGGGGCACGGGAAGCCCGCGCGTCGTGCGCCAGCAGCTCATTGTTCCGACCAGCATCGGACTGGGGGTGATCGGCCTGTGCCTCGCCTTCGGGCTCAGAGGCTTCCTTCCCATTTTGACTTTTGGCCTGGCGGGGTTCGTGACGACGATTACGCTGCGCGAGCTTCTCCTCCCGGCGAAGGTTCGAATCCTAGAGCACAAGGAAGCGCCCTGGACGGCGCTGGTGCGCAGCGCGAGCAAGTCGCGTCGACGGTTCGGTGGCTACGTCGTGCACCTGGGAGTCGTGTTCATCTTCGTCGCCGTCGCCGCTTCTTCTTCTTTCGGCACGCATACGTCCGGGACGGTCGGGCTCGGAAAGTCGATCCAGATCGGAAAATACAACCTCAAGTTCGTCGGTTTCCAAAACGGCGCCGAGCCGCATCGCCGGTGGAAGGCGGCGACTCTGGAAATGACGACTGAGGGTTCAAGTCCACAGCTGATGGCTCCGCGGATGAACTTCTTCGAACGGAGCACGGATCCGATCGGCACCCCGGTGGTCCGGTCTACCCCCACCGGTGATCTCTACGTCTCCCTGCTTGCATTTTCCGAGGAGGAAAGGACGGCGACGTTCAACCTCTGGATCTTCCCGATGGTCGGCTGGATCTGGTGGAGCATACCGATCCTGGTGCTCGGCGCGTTGATCGCCATCTGGCCCGGCCGGCGCGCGAAGGTGGCTCTTCCTTCGGCGGTCTCCGGCGTGGACTCGCCGGACCTGGTCAAGGTCAATCGGGGCGCGGCATGAAATGGAAGGTCACCCTTGCCCTCTCACTGGCGTGCGCCGCGCTGGTGTTCGTCCTCTACAAAGGGTTCGGGCAGGATCCCCACGAGGTCCCGTTCATGCTTCGCGGCCAACCCGCGCCGACTTTTACGCTCAAAACGCTGGGGACCGGTGAAGTGGTGAGCCTGGCGGAGCTTCGGGGGACGCCGGTGGTGCTCAATTTCTGGGCGACATGGTGCGCCCCCTGTCGGATGGAGCACCCGACCCTCGATTGGGCATTCCGGCAGTACGGCAATCAGGTGAAGTTCCTGGGCGCAGTCTTTGAGGACACCGAGGAGAACGCGCGCGCCTATATCGCGCGAGCCGGGTCGCCCTACCCGCAGCTGATCGATCCGAGATCGCAGATGGCGGTGGACTACGGCGTGGCTGGCGTTCCAGAGACCTACTTCATCGATGCCGAGGGCATCATTCGCGACAAGGTCGCTTTCCCGATGGACCGCGCCACCTTCGCGGCTCGAATCAGGGTGCTCCTCGGTCCGCGTGCCTCGGCTGAGCTCGGAAAATGAACGCGCTGCTGATCTCCCTTTTTCTTTCCGCATCCGCATTGACCGGCGCCTACGCTCCGCAGCAAGCGGGCAGCTCGCCCCTGGAGCCGGCGCTCGAGGCGAGGGTGCAGAAGCTCGGTAAGGAGCTGCGCTGTCCCACTTGCCAGGGGATGTCGATCGCCGACTCACCGGCCTCGGTGGCCCGCGCGCAGCTCGACAAGATACGGGGCCTCATCTCCGACGGAAAGACCGACGACGAGGTCCGCGCCTACTTCGTCGCGCGGTACGGCGAGTGGATTCTGTTGAGCCCAAAGGCATCGGGGATCAATTGGCTGGTTTGGCTGGGCCCAGCGCTGCTGCTCGTCGTCGGCTTCACAATCAGCTTCCCCGGCTTCGGCAGCCGACGAACCGGTGGAACGCGAGCTCCAGCCGAGCGCCAGCACCGCCACCGAGGATGACTATCTGAAGCTGGTGCGTTCAGAGCTGAAACGATGACTCAAACGCATTGGTTGCCGGGCATTGTCGTGCTGGCGATCGGATTGGCGATCGGCGTTGCTTTCCTGTTTCGACTCCGCCGGCAGAGCGTGCGCCCAGGTCGGGATGCCGACGGACGCCTCGCCGATCTCGACCGCGCGGCGCAGCTCATTCTCGATCAGCTCAAGGAGCTCGTCGCCGACCGGCACCATCTGGAGGCGGCGCAATTCGATGCCGAGAAGAATCGGCTGGAGCAGGAGGCCGCCTCTGCCCTTCGGGCTCGCGACGAGTATGCGCGCGGGCGCGCGGTTCCGGAGCGGGTGAACCCAAAGGCACCCGCCGCCCCCACCGTCGCCGCGCCTGCGCCGCAGGGCTGGCTGGCGCGCAATCCCCAGCTCAAGGGCGCGCTGTGGGGCGCGGGAGTGGTGCTCTTTTTCGTGGCTCTCGGCCTTTTTCTCGGACAGGAGCAGAAGCCTCGGGAAGACGGCGCCAACGCCACCGGCAAGACGCCCCCGATGGCGAGCCCGGGCGAGCCACAAGAGGATCCCGTTCTCAAAGAGGCAATGGCGAACTACCAGGCGCATCCCGACAGCGTTGACGCGATCGCTGCGCTTTGCCACGAGCTGATCAACCGCCAGGAGTTCCAGGAGGCCACCCGGCTGACCGAACGCGGGCTGGGACTGGATCCTTTTCATATCGAGAGCCGCATCCACCGCGCGGTCCTGGCGGCGATCGAGGGCAACCGCGAGAACGGGGAAAAGGTGCTTACCCACCTCGCCGATGCCTTTCCGAACGCTTATGAGGGTCGGCTGTATCTGGGTCTGCTGGCGCTCCAGAGCGGCCAACAACGCGCGGCGCTCGACAACTTCGAGCGGTACGCTGCTGAGGCGCCGGTAAACGAGCAGCCACCGCGGCTTTCCGAAGGAATCGAGATGTTGCGCAGGCAGCTTGGCAAACCGGCCGGGGAACCGGCGACGCGTTAGCGGACATCCTCCGTTTTGATCGCTCCCCTGGGGCCGGGTCGACGTCGACCTGGAAAGAGATCACCGACAGTCGTCGATGAATCAAACGGGCGGATCGGGCTCCGGACGCAATCGAAGCGGCGGTTTCCGGAGAGACGCACAGAAGGGGGCTGTGGATAAGTGATGGCCTGGGCCATCAGCCGAAGCGAGCGTTGGGAATTCTTGATGGCCCGGGCCATCAGCCGAAGCGAGCGTTGGGAATTCTTGATGGCCCGGGCCATCGCGCGTGGGAAAAGATTCCTGGCGCCAAGAATCTTTTCCCACAAGGCCGAAACAGGGGTCTGAGACGCTCCCCTGGTCGATCTCGAGGGTCCCGACGCGCCATCCCGACCCGTGGCCCGAACCACGGATCGTTTCGTTTATTTCGTTCATTTCGGGCAACGTCGCGTCGGCCAGCGGTGGAGCGCACAACCCTTTTTCGCGGTGGCGGCCGGGGCCACCACCAAACGATGTTCTTCGGGAGGCCATGTGTGTGACATCTAGGGCCCGCGCGGCACGCAAATGTCGTACAGTTCGCCGCTGTCGCCGACGCAAGTGGGTTGATGCTACCCGGTGAAACCCGGTCGCAGCAGAGCAGATTCAGTCACGGAGTCGCGCAGTCATAGCCACGACCGAGGCGCCAAAAATGAGATCGCGGTGAGAACGGTAAGAGCGAGCAGGTCGGTCACCAGGAAACAGAAAGCCCCGCAGTTCATAGCCACCGAGATGCCGCTGGCGACGATTGTCGCGCGATCGCTTGGAATGTTCCGCCAGACAGCCTCTGCCGCCACGGCACCAGATCCAAGCGCTATCAGAACACCGATCAGGAACAGCCCCGGCAGAATGTACTTGAGCCAGCGGGCGAAGCCATGGCTCTGGCGACTCAGGTGAATCGCCCACAGCTCCAGTAACAACGGGATCACGACAAAGATGAATGCTGACACCGCCCCAACGAAGACCATAGGCGAAGTCTATCTTGCTTCCTCCAACGCAGAGAAAGCTCCCCACCAACGTGCGAAAGGACGGGTCCCGCTGCGGGATCTTGCTTTAGTCTTAGCTACCCCTGGCCGTTGTCTCTTCCTTGCACCGCGCGGCGGCGACGTGTGCGTATCCGCTCGATCCAGCGGTCCGGCAGAAAGCCCTGGACGATCTTTCGCGACGCCGCTGCTGCCCTCTCCGCGCGGTCGAGCCACTCTCCCATGCTGCCTTTGCGGAAGATGCGCAGGGCCATCGTTCGCCGTTGCTGCGTCGCCCATTCGAGCTTGTACGGCTCGGTGCCCCTGAGAAAATCGTATTCCAGGTAGCCGGATTCGATGCAGTCGCGGAAGGTGTCGCCGAGCAGGACCAGGCCAACGCTCTTCTGGCGCCACTGCGGATCGTACCCCGACTGGTAGAAGATGAACTTTCGACGGTCGAGGATGGCGTACACCGAGGCGAGCGCGCGGTTGCCGATCCGAAGCGTGTAGAAGCGCACCTGCCCGCGTTCTGCGAGCAGCTGCACGGCGTCCCGATGGAACCCCTCCACCGCGGGCCCGGCGACCCCGTCCGAGTCGCCTTCCCACCGCAGCGAATGAAGTCGGAAGAATTCCGCCAGGGGCAGCGTCAACCGGTCGGGATCGCTCTCGCGCTCGATCCGGTAGCCGCTCTGCTGTTCCAGCCAACGGCGCCGACGAAGGTAGTTGTCTCGTCGCGACGTCCCGCGCAAAAAGCGCTCGAATGTCTCCGACGGAGCAAAGCTCTGGTAGGGGCAGATCGACCGCTGCCAGATACGAATGCCGAACTCGGGCCCTTCGAATGTCTCTCGAAAGACCGCGAACGTCGAGGATTGCTCGGGTAGGTCGCGCAGGTCGAGGACGTCCCAATCGCCGGCGGTTCGGATCGATGCGGCGATCTCAGCCGCGACGGGCGCTTCGAGTCCCCTGCGCGCGATGACGCCCAGGTATTCGCTTCCGACGCGCACCTCTCCGAGAAACGAAAGACGCCGCACGGTGCGCCCGGCCAGTTGGCGCCGCTCCAGCGACAAGGGCATCAGGCCGATCAGCTTTCCCGATTCGTCACGCGCGGCGACGATTTTCAGATCCCGCTCCCGGCCCACCCGGCAGAACCATGGATAGAGCCATTCCCAGGAGGAGAAAACGCCGCTCTCGCTGGAGTCCAGCAACTCGTCCCACTCGGGACGCAGCGCGGCGAAGCCGATGGGATCGGAGATCATCTCCAGACTCAGCCGGTTCGGCGCCGGCGCCGGCGGTTCGATTTGCCGAAGAGCGGAGATCACAGCCGGGCTCGGGACACCGCGGAGAATTTGTCTCGCACCAGGACCTCGCGGACGGCGGCGGCGATCCGACCCATCTGCTCCGGGCCGAGATCCTGGTGGCAGGGCAGCTCCAGAACGGTTCGTCGCAGCTTGGCAACCTCCGGGAATTGCGCCGCGTCGCAAGCGGGATGAAAGTCCCGCCAGAAATCCACGGTCTGGATTCCGCACGCCCCAAGCCGTTGCATCGCCTCTTCCTTGTTCGCCACCACCAGCGGATAGAAGAGCGGGCAGACACCTGTGGGAAGCTCGCTGAACAGCGGTGGCGACAGGTCCCGGAGGCGACCGAGAAGATGAAAGTAGTTCCGCCTTCGCGCCGCGACGATCGCTCGGCAGTCCTGGCCGCGCGCGATCCGCATCGCGGTCGGGCTCATTCCCAGGTCCAGATGGTCTCGATTGAAGTGCTGGGTGCCGGTGGCGATGCGCCTCATCCCCGTCACGTCCGCCGCCCTTCGCCCAAGCTTTCGCACCACGCGCCGAAACCAGCGCCCCACGGCTCCGGACCGCATCTCCAGATTCTGGAGAAGAGAAGAGGCGAGGAGATTGACGGTCGAAGCCAAAGGCGGAGGGGCGAACCTGGGCAGGCTGAAATTGCGCCCCGGCCGCATCACCAGCGCACCACCGTGAGGAACCGGCAGCGTCTTGTACAAACAGAAGATGCCCACATCGCCCGTCGTCCCGAGCGGCCGTTCGCCATCGCTCGACAAGAGCGACAAGGCGCAGTCTTCAATCAGCGCCAGGCCATGGCGGTCCGCGAGATCTCTCATCTCCTCCACCGGCCCCGGAAACCCCGCGTAGTGGGTGAGGTACAAGGCCCTCGTGCGCAGGCCGATCTTCCTCTCCACGTCCTCCAGGTCCACGTTCCAGCGCGGCCCTACCCGGTAAAAGCGTGGGGTGGCGCCGGCGTCGACCAGGGCTTCGATCTCAACGCCGTGGTGATAGGCGGGGACGAGAACCTCGTTCCCCTCCAACTCGAGCATCTTCGTCGCAAACCAGACGCTGTTTCGCGCGAAGTAGCTGAAGTATGCCTGACAACCATCGAAGGGAAACGGCAGCGGCGCCTGGCGGCGCGAGAACAGCATCGACGGCCAGAGCGTCGGCAACGCCGGGATGAATGACGCCTGGCTGTGATTTTGAATCACGGATTCCATCGCTGCATCAGCTTGCGGGCCGCCGGGGCCCAGCGAAATTTGGCGCGGCAAAGCGCTCGACCGAATCTGGAGTCTCGGAAGACGAAAAGCCAGGTATGGATCCTCTTCTCATCCGTCCAGTCCTGTTTCCACGACATGTTCGGACCTAGAAAGTCGAACTCCGTTACGCCGCGCTGCAGGCAGCTGCGGATGACTTCGTGCACCAGGAGGTGCCCCGGCCCGAATTCTTGAAGTCCCTCGTCATAGGCGGGCTTGAGTAAAAAGTATCGATTCCGCAGCTCGAGGGCGTAGTGGAACGCGATCGGCTTGCCGTCGAGCCGCAGGAAATAACAGGCCAGCTGGCCGCGCTGGGCCGCCACCTTCGCCAGCTCCGAATAGAATCCTCGCCTGCTTGCCCCCTGGGAAACGGCGGTTCCGGCATTCCCCTTCCACCCCTGCCGCTCGAGCCAGAACCCCTCCTCCATCGCCCGTTCGAGGTCAGGTCCGCCGACGACCCGGTCGAGCGTCACCTTTCCGCGCTCGTCGAGATGCCGCCGCCGGCGCCGGAGGTTGCCTTTGAACTTGGGGGACAATCGAGCCTCGAACGAGGCCATCGAGTCGGGCAGAGGGATGAACGGCGATCGCATCGATTCCCAGGTGCCCACCGGATGGCCGGCGCGCTCCGCGGCACGGAGGATCTCCCAGGCCCCTCCCCCCTCCGGGACATCGGTCAGCTGAAGCACGTCCCATGAATCGCTGGCCCCCAGGTGCTCGAAGAACGCTCGGCCCGCTTCTTCGGGATTCCTCGAGATGAGGTCGAAGCGACAGGAATGAACGTTGGCCGCGCTGGCCAGCTTTCGCACGGGCACGCCGAACATCGAGCTCGGTTCGGCGACCAACGGAAGAACGGACGCCAAGCGTCCCTGCGAATCGCGAGCGGTGAGGATTCTCCACCGTTTCTGGGGCGCGAAGTTGTCGAGCCAGACGCGGATGAGCTCGTGCCGGTGAAAGGGTTCGGGTCGAATCGCGTCGACGAGCGCGTTCCACTCCGACTCGAGCGCCACGAACGAGGAACGCTCGTTCACCTCGATCACCTGAGCCGAATCTGCGCTCTCAAGCACCCTCACCGGTCGCCCCCCTTAAGGTCCGCAGCGGGCGATCCGGGTCAAGCGGCGCGCGAGCTTGCGCCCGTCATGGCGAATTCTCGGCCCATCCTTCAGCAGATCCGTCTCGAGCGGAATGACCCCGGTCTTGAGCACCGCCGCCCTATTGAAATGCACCGGTTCCGAACCGCGGCGGGCGTAGCGTTGCACGGTCTCCGGATCGAACCGCGTACCGTTGGCCAGGACCACGTCGACCACGGGCCCGGCATGGTCGATCACCGCGCGAACGTGGTCGGCGCAGTCCATCCCGTCGGTTTCGCCGGGTTGCGTCATCAGATTGGAGATCAAGACTCTGAGCGCCCGCGTCTGCCTGAGCGCGCGGGCGACGCCGTCGACGAGGAGATTCGGAAGAATGCTCGAATAGAGCGAGCCCGGCCCAATCGAAATCAGATCCGCGCTCTCGATCGCTTCCAGTGCCGCGTCGACGGCGGGTACGGCCTTCGGACGAAGGGCGATCCTGACCACCCTCCCCGGCACCCGCCCGAGGTTTCTCTCCCCCGCCACGCAGGCCTCGCCGGCCTTGTAGGCCACCAGCTCGACCGGTGAGAGGGTGCAGGGCAAAACCGTCCCGCGCGCGCCGAGAAGCTCGGCGGAGGACTTGATCGCCTCGAGAAAGTCGCCCTTCAGCTCGGCCATCGCGGTGATGAACAGATTGCCGACCGCATGGCCCGCCAGGCCCGCCTTGCCGCCGAAGCGATAGCGGAAGACCTTCGAGAGCTCGTTGTTGCCGCTGGCGAGCGCCACCAGGCACTTTCGCACGTCCCCCGGAGGCAGGCTTCCGCGGGACCGCCGTAGCCTCCCCGAGCTTCCACCGTCATCGCTCATCGCCACGATCGCGGTGATCTGCGGTTCTGGATAGCGCAGGTCCGCGATGCGGCGGCGCACCAGGCCTCGAAGGACCATCGGCAGCCCGGTGCCTCCACCGATGCAGACAAGGCGAAGCGGCCGGCGGCCGAGCCTAAGCCTTCGAACCGGGTTGATTTCCTCTTCGAGCCCCCGCTCGACGCTCGGCGCCAGGGCCGCGGCAGACCATTCCGTGCCATCGCTCATCGCGTCCGCCCCGTCCGATTGGCTCATCGCGCCCCTCGGCCTCGCAGAACATGGCGAATGGTGTGGAACATGATCGCGACATCGAGGAACAACGAAAAGTGCTTCACGTAGTACAAGTCGAACTCGAGCTTGTTTCTCGCGTCCTCGATCGACGCTCCATACTGGTAGCGAATCTGCGCCCAACCGGTGATCCCCGGTTGGACCGTTTCCCGAAGGTTGTAGAACGGCACCGCGCTGGTGATCCGCTCGACGAAGACCGGCCGCTCCGGCCGGGGGCCGACGAAGCTCATGTCGCCGACAAGCACGTTGATGACCTGGGGTATCTCGTCGATCCGCGCCTTTCGAATCCATCGACCGACGCGGGTGACCCGCTCGTCCTCGATCTTCGCCCAGGCCGGTCCATCCTTCTCGGCATCCTCGGCCATGCTCCTGAACTTCCACAGCACGTAGCGTTTACCGCCGCGGCCCACCCGCTCCTGCCGGTAGAACACCGGGCCCGTCGAATCGAGCTTGATCGCGATCGCCACCAAAAGCCCCAGCGGCACCGCTGCCACCAGAAGCAAAGCGCACATCAATAGATCCAAGCAGCGCTTCACCAGCCGGCGAAAGCGCGGCACCGTGAGCTCCTCGGAGAACGCGAGGTCCGACGCGAGAACGTAGTTGACCGGGACGCGGCGGAGCACCCGCTCGCAGAAGTAGACTGCGTCGAAGACTTGAAGACCGGCGAGGCGGCAGAGGAGCAGACTTTGCGCCCCGCTCGCTCCGGTCACTTCGTCGCTGGCGGAGACGACGTATTTCGCGCCGTGGTGTTTCGCGACCTCGTACAGGTGCTCGCCGACCATGCCGACATCGGCGTCGGAGTCCGGGTCCACCAGAGCGCAGATGACGAATGCGTTCTCCGAGTGCTCTTCGATCGCCCGGGCCAGCCAGCGGGCCTTGGCGCCGCGCCCGACCACCAGCACCCGAGCGGGCTCACCGACGACGCTGCTCATCCGCGCGCGCACGAGCAGAGTCGCACCGACCGCGCCCATCGCCCCGCCGAGGAGACTTCCACCCGGCAATTGGAAGGACACCACCGCCGCCACGCCCCCCATCGCGATCACCGCCACGCCCACCGCTTTCAACAGGCGCATGCCCCGGCTGCGATCCTCGCCGGCGACCCGAAGGTCGTACAAGTCGACAAGGTAGAGCGCGAACTGAAAGGTACAAACGAAGGCGATGCTCAAGATCGCCAGTCTGGCGACGGCCACGCCCGGCGGATGAGCCGTATCGTGCGATCGAGTCAGGACGAACGAGAAAAAGACCGCCCCGGCGAAGCAGGAAAGGCCGATCGCGACTGTTTCGGAGAGAAACAGAAGCAACTTTCGACCGGAGAAATAGTGGTGAAAGACGCGAATCATCGCTCTAGCCAACCCTCGCCCATCCCGCCGCCGTCCACATCTCCCTCGCCCGAAAACACCATTCCGCGCTGTGTCTAGCCCCGGATGTAGCTCTTCAAGTACGGCGCCGCGGAGATCTCGGCGGCGTTGAGAACGCACCCGATCATCGGCGCGCCGGCGAGGTGCTCGATCGCCTGATTCACCTGGCGCATCGAGGTCTCGTTGGCGCGGATCACCATCAAGACGCCATCCGACTGGCATCCTAGAATCGCCGCGTCGGCGAACGGCAGCACCGGAGGCACATCGAGGTAGATCTCGTCGAAGGCATCCCGAACGAGCTCGAGAAACCGCTTCATCCGATTTCCGGCGAGGACCTGGGTGGGCTCCTCGGCGGATCCTCCGGAGGTCAGGACCGCCAACGACGTCGACTTGAATCGGCGCACCGCCTCTTTGGTATCGGCGTCGCCGGAGAGCAGCTCGAATAGACCCGGCCGGGTGCGCAAGCCCAGCGTGTCGGCCACGTGGCTGCGGCGCAGGTCCGCATCCACGAGGAGGATGCGGCGATCGGGATTCGCTCGCGCCGCGGTCAATGCCAGGTTTACCGCGGTGATCGTTTTTCCCTCGCCGGCGAGGGCGGAGGTGATCGCGATCACTTTCATCGGGCGCAAGGTCCGGAGCCGTTCCAGCCGGTAGTAGAGGGTCCGATATTGCTCCGCGGCGGTACAGGCCGGGTTGGTGAGCGACACGACCCGCCCATCGACTTGATTCATATTGAGCGCGCTGTCATCGACGCGCGGCAGGAAATTGGCGGCCTTCTCTACGCTTTGATCCATCTGGTCTCTCCTCGGTAGGGCGTCGCTTGCCATGGTTTCGCTCTCATCAGTTCAATGAAGCAGGGGAAGAGAAATTGGGGTTCGCCGGAGCCAGCACTCTCCTCGCCGCCTTGCCGGACATCTCCGGAACGACGGCCAGAATCGGCAGCGCCAGACGATCCTTGATCTGATGGACGTTTCGAATGCTGTCGTCGCGCATCTCGAGAACGATCGCGGTGAGCACGGAAAGTCCCAGCGCGACGAGGACCGCGATCAGAAAGCCGGTGGGACGATCGGGCTTCGCCGGCGCTGCGGACACCGCGGCTGGAGAAATCACGTTGAACAAGCTCTTCGCGCCCTTCGCTTCCATCTCCTGGGCCAGCTCGGCTTCTACCCTGCGCGAGACCACGCTCTGGTATTTGGTCCGCGCAACCTCGTAGTCGCGCTGCATCACCCCAAGATCGTTCGCCCAGCGCGGAGTCCTCTCCAGGCGCGCCTGGTAGAGCTCCACGTTCTTCTGCAGCCTGCCGATGTCGCCCTCGATCCGCGCCACCGTCGCGGCGGATCGCGCCCGCTCTTGCTTTTCGGCAACCAGGCGCCCTTCGGCCTCTTCGCGCTGCTGCTTGAGCACCTGGCTTTGCCGCGCCAACCTGGACGTCTCCGGGTGATCCTCCGTCCAGCTCGCCCGAGCCTCAACGAGCTGGCGGCCGACCGTGTTCTCCGACGCGAGGAGGCGGCCGGCTTCGGTGTCGATGGAATGATGGGCACGCGCCAGCTCCGAGCGCCGCCCCTCCGCCGCCGTCAGCTCATCGGACTTGGCGCGAAGCTCGCCCGCGAGCCGTTCCATCCCGCGCATGTTCATTTCCATCTGTTCGGGAAGCTCGCCCAGATGCTCGACTTTGAACTGGGCGATTCTTCGCTCCCAATCGGTCACGCTCTGCTTGAGAGTTCCCATCTGGTCGGAGAAAAGCTGGGTTGCGCGAGCGGCCTGGCCCTGCCGCAGCTGCACCTCCTGCTCGGCATAGATCTCCGGAAGTCGATTCGCGACTTTCGCCGCGGTCTGCGGATCGCTGGCCCCGAAGGTCATCTCGAACGCGTTGTCGCCCTCGACCTTGACCTCCAGATCCGCTCTCATCCTCTCCACCGCGGCGTCGATGCCGTTCTTGGAAACGACCTCCGGGTAGAGATTGAGCTCCTCAATCGCCTTCTGGAGGACGGGCCGACCCATCAATTGCTGGCGAACGGTCTTCAGATGTTGATCCACAGGGTCATCGACGGTGTTTTGGATGAGCTCCCTCGAGGGACGGGCCGGTTCTACCCGCACCACCACCGTGGACTTGTACACCGCCGGGATCGTCACTACGAACGCCGCGCCCAGCGCGAAGAGCACCACGGTCATGGTGGCAACCAACCCTTTGCGTCTCCACAGGGCAGCCACGACTTGATCTGCTGTCATCCCTTGTTCCATCGTTCATCCTCCTCGTTTACAAAGCGGTGTAGACAAGGCGAAGGGCGACCACGTTACGGCTCAGCTCGCCTCCGCCACCTGTTGTTGCCAATTGGGACAATCTCGTGAAGGCTCCGGTCAACGAAAACTCGCGCATCACCTGCCATTCCAACCCGGCAGTCACCCAGTAACCCTTCGCGATCTGGCTCGAGGACCACGAATCCAGAGCGACGTGGGCGGCTGGCCCATTTCGATACAGGCTGACTCCTCCGACGATGCTGAAGTCGCGGAAGAGCTTCTGGCCGCCATAGAGCGACACGTATTCAGTCCACACACCAGAGGTAAAACCCGACGCGCCGGCGAGCTCGTGAGCCAAGAGCAGCCCGATCCGCGATCCCTTCGCATCCCGGGTGAGATCGAAAATGAACCTGGGCAGCCAGCCGGTCCGCGATCTATCAAACGGATCGCTTTCCAGCTTCTGGTAGAAGGTCGGACCCAGCTTGACCGTCATCTTCATGTCCGGCGAGATCTGGTAGCGGTACGTCGCCGCGATGCTGTTCGCATCCGAAGATTGCGTGCCGAAGGTTAAGTACTGGAAACGGTATTCCACCCCGATGTCGGTGCGGCGAGTAAGTCGGTACCAGAGCTCGGCGAACGGGGTGTGCGCGTACCCCGGAGGCTTATAAAAGGCTGGATCGGGGTCGTAGATCTTCACTCCCTCGAATCGGTAGCCCACCCGCAGAGTGGTTCGCCGGGTAAGGCGTTCCGATCCGGCGAGTTCCCCGGATCCGTAGAGAATGGGCGATAACGTTCGCGCCAGCCCGCCCCGGGGAAGGGAGGTCGGGTCCGAAACGCGCCAGACCTCGAGCTTGCTGTCCAGGGCAAAGCGGTGAGACAGCTCGTCCCTGAAATCGATCATCGCCCGGTGGTCGAGACCGGTGGAGCCGTCCGCGCTGTGAATATAGAGATCGGCCGCATAGAAGGAGTGCGCATTGAAGGTGCGCTCCTTGACGTCCAGGCCGATGATCGGAGACACCTTGGTGACCATCTGCCCGCCGTTGCCCTGCGGGTTGGTCAGCAGCAGGCGATCGTCGTCGTAGCGCTCTTCGACGGCGAGCTTCAGGGTCGGAACAATCTCCGCCCCGGCCTTCGCCGCCCATACCATCAGGCCAACGAAGATCAGTCTTCCCGAGAGGGTGGACACCGCCACCTGCCTTCCTTTCACTTGATGGACCAAATCCTAGAGAAGAGTCGTTAAGGGACCACCACCGTGTCGCCCGGTCTGAGGAGCAGCTCGTGGCGCTTGGAGTTCTCCGCGACCATGTCGCTGTAGCGGACGGGTATCTCTCCACCGTCCTGGCCCTGTCGAATCACCACGATTCGGTCCTTGCTGGCAAAGTCGGAAAATCCTCCGGCGAGCGCGATGGCCTGAATCAAGGAGACCTGCCCCCGGAGCGGGAAAGCTCCCGGATGCGCGACTTCACCGGTGACGAAGATGCGGGCGGAATTCACCTCGCGAACCATCACCGTCACCTTGGGGGATTGGATATAAGGAGCGAGCCGGGCCTTCAGCTCCTCGGACAGCTCAAGCGCGGTCTTCCCTTCGGCTTTGACTTCTCCTGCCATGGGCAAGGAGATGAAGCCGTCTGGTCGCACAGGAAGCGTGCGGGAGAGATCGGGATCGCGCCACACCGCTATGTCGAGGACGTCTTCCCGACCAATCCTGAACGGCTCATCGACGTTGCTGACGGGTAGTGTCTTCGCCCG